>Ga0102814_10001058_pt1 | contig 19595 bp, 19 predicted proteins | sample ColrivemetaGS741_FD_79112 | JGI IMG/M metagenome (GOLD analysis project Ga0102814, IMG submission 79112) | Estuarine microbial communities from the Columbia River estuary - Flood tide ETM metaG S.741 | ecosystem: Environmental > Aquatic > Marine > Intertidal zone > Estuary | place: USA...
ACAGTTCCATCAATGATGGACCCACTAGATACCATTGAATTTTGAATAATTGCATTTTCTCCATATTTAGCTGGTGGAGCTGTTTTTTCTTTTGAATAGATTGGTTTATCTTTTTTAAATATATTCATTCCTATATCAAATCTAAGCATATCTAGATTACATTTTAAGTAATTGTATGTATCCGTAATTGTTCTTGTATAAGTACTGTGTTTATAAATATTTATATTTAATTTCGTATCCTTTTCAACCAAATCACTAACTGTTCTAAACTCAAGTGAATCATAACTTTCAATATACTCAAGCAATATTTTTTTAGATACCAAAAATGTTTTTAATCTTATATTTTCATAAACTACTTCTGTAACATCAGCATCTTTATCAAGGTGATTTTTCAATACATCATTAAAATCAATATTCCAAACAATATTAGCTGATGTAATTATCACATATTCTTGAGTAGATCTTTTGATAAATTCAATATGTTCATTCATTCTTTGAAAAGTAATCATTTTACCAGGTAAAATATATAAGTTTTTAGGTGGCAAAATAAATAAACCATCTCTTCTTCTATCTAAGTCCCATCTTTTACCACTACCTACATGATCTTGTAAAGAGCGATAATTTCCATACGGAAAAATAGCAACATTTGTTACACCACTATTCGTTAAATTAGATAGCGTAAAATCAATTAATCTAAACTTACCTGCAAAAGGCAAGGCCCCAGGCATGCGGTGTAAAGTTAACAAATCTAAATTATCTTTAAATGTAGCATCAATAATTGCAAACATTCTATTCATAAGAATCACCAAACTTTCTCAAGAAATCAATATCAATTACTGTAACCTCTTCAAAGATAAGTTCAATATTATTTGGAATGATAGTACCTTCAATGACAATCACATTTCGAAGAATACTATTGTTTCCAACAATTACGTTTTCATGAATAATTGAATCATATACTTCTGAATCAACTTTTAAATATACTCCTGCACTTAAAATACTATGTTCACATATTCCATATACCAAGCAACCATCACTAATTAAAGAATTCGCAACACTTTTTTTATCAACAATATGATGTGGTGGTAAATTTGATGACTTTGTATATACAGGTAACTTTCTATATTCATGAAGTTTAAGTAGCATTGGACTATCAATCAAATCCATATTAGCTTCATAAAGACTTGAAACAGTCCCAACGTCTCGAAAATAACCCTTAAATCCGAAAGCAAAAATTCTTTTTTTCAGTCTGATTGCAAGAGGAATAACATCTCCACCAAAGTCTAAATTATTATCGTAATTTGTTAACAATTCTTTTAAAACTTCTCTATTAAAAACATAAACACCCATCGATGCATAATTAGATTTTGGTACTGCAGGTTTTTCTTCAAAATCGATGATATTACAATCATCATCAACATTTATGATCCCAAATCTTTCAGGATGACTTTTAGTCTCAAAAGCAGCTACAGTAATCTCTGCATTTCTTTCCAAATGCGAAGAAATAATATCATTATAATCCATTTTATAAACATGATCGCCACTTAAAATAAGTACAAGGTCACTCCCTTGTTGCTCAATAAATCTATAATGTTGATAGATCGCATTTGCTGTTCCTTTTTGCCATACATCACCATCACTAGTAGTATATGGTGTTAAAAAAGAAACACCACCATCGTTTACATCCAAATCCCATGTTGATCCACGTCCGATATATTTCATTAAATCATGTGGTTCATACTGCGTTACCAATCCAACACTTGAAATATCAGAATTTGAAATATTGCTTAAAACAAAATCAATTAAACGATATTTCCCACCAAAAGAAACCGCTGGTTTAGCTGTTTTTTTAGTTATTTCATTTAACCTTGTACCTCGTCCACCAACTAATACCATTGCTGTTATTTTTGCCATCTAATCACCACATTTCAGAATTGTTAATGATAAAGGACTAATAATTATTTCTATTGATTGAGGAAAATCATGCATGGGAATATCATCACTAAAAATATCATTACCATTAAAAAGATTTGATCCTCCGTATAATGCTTTATCACTATTTATTATTTCATAGTATTTCCCTTTTTTGGGAACTCCTAATCTAAAATTCTTTTGAACTACTGGTGTCATATTTAATATCACAATTACAAAATCATTTTTATCCTCAGCATATCTTACAAAAGAGAAAATTGATTGTTCTGTATTTTTTGAATCAATCCATTCAAATCCTTCACTTTTACAATCTAATTCATGAAGTGGTTTATGATGTTTTACAACTTTATTCATATCTTTATTAAATTGCTGTGCTGCTTGATGAAGGGGATATTCAAGTAAATTCCAATCTAATTCAGTATAATCTTTCCATTCATGGAACTGAGCAAATTCTCCACCCATAAATAGCAATGTCTTTCCTGGATGTGTAAAAAATAACCCCATTAACAATCTATAATTAGCAAATTTTTGCCAGTAATCTCCAGGCATTTTATCAACAAGTGATTTCTTTCCATGAACAACTTCATCATGGCTAAGTGGTAACACATAGTTTTCACTAAATGCATAACTTAGTCCAAAAGTTATATCATTATGATGAAATTTGCGATAAATTGGATCTCTTTCAAAGTATTCTAAAGTGTCATTCATCCAACCCATATTCCATTTGTAATTAAATCCTAACCCACCCTCATCAACAGGATGAGTAACTTTAGGAAATGCAGTAGAATCCTCTGCGATTAATAATGCATTATCATAAAAAGCAAATACTTCTTTGCTTAAATTCCTTAAAAATACTAAAGCACCTTCATTTACACCTTTTGATGAATCTCCAAGGTGATAAATAAGATTTGAAACTGCATCAATTCTAAATCCATCAACATGGAAATATTTCATCCAAAATAATGCATTAGAAATTAGGAAACTTTGAACTTCACCTTTTCCTAAATCTAAATTCGCAGTACCCCAAACAACATTCTCTCTTTTCCATTCATCATTATATTCATAAAGCGGTTCACCATCAAACATATATAGTCCGTGAGCATCACGGCAAATATGTCCCGGTACCCAATCCAATATAACTTTTATATCATTTTGATGACACTTATCAACTAAATACATTAAATCTTTAGGCACTCCAAAACGACTAGTAGCACTAAAATATCCAGTACCTTGATATCCCCATGATTGATCTAGAGGATGTTCATACACTGGCATAAACTCTATATGAGTAAACCCATTTTCCAATACATAAGGTATCAATAAATCAACCAACTCATTAAATTTATTAAAAGTACCATCAGGTTTCATCATCCAAGTCCCAAGGTGAACTTCATAAACTGACATTTGTTTACCATAAGATTTTTCATTGTTTCTGTTGTTCATATATTTTTTATCTTTCCAGTCGTAACCATCAATATCATATATTTTTGATAATGTTTCAGGTCTTTCTGCACTGAAAAAAGCATATGGATCACTCTTGTAAAGAACTCGTCCATCGAACGTTTTAATTTCATATTTATAAGATTGCCACTCTTTAGCATCCTCAATAAAAATACTCCATATTCCGCTCTCATCAACTCTTTTTAAATTATGAATCCAAGCTTCATAATTATTGAATTCCCCCATTACATTAACTTCCTTAGCATGAGGAGCCCATACAGTAAAACTTGTTCCTAGGTGGTTACCTTTTCCATCCTTTTTAATGTGTGCACCAAAAACTCGGTAAGCATCAAGTAGCTTCCCTTGGTTGAAAAAGTATAAATCGTCATTTCTTAATTTCATAATAACCCTCCTATTCGAATAGCTTTTTAATCAGTTGATAATTATATCCCTTGCTCATTAATGATTTAATAATTTTGTTTTTATCTTCATATTCATTTTTATCATATTTTTTCAATAATTTTTCAAAGTCTTTTATTAACAAATCATCTTCTTCTACAGCATTTTCAATTAGTTCTTTGTTTGAAATAAGTGCAGACTGGACAATATTCATACTAAACCCTTTATTTATCAATTTACTTTTTAAAGACATGTAAGCTTTGTTATAAGGTTTTTTAATTGGAAACTTAGTAGCGTTAACAATTAGTTGATATACTTTATCGTATTGATCTTCATCTTTATATTTTACAAGATGACTATCTATTAAATCAAAGTGTATCCCCTTCCCGATTAATTTTTCTTTTATATACCTTGGTCCAACTAAATCAAATTCTATTTTTTGAGTTACATATTCCAAAACATATTTATCATCATTCAAATATTTTTTTTCTTTTAATTCTTTAATGATGTTGTTGATAGTTTTTTCATCTTCAGTACTTTTTCTTAAGTTCTTTTTAACTTCGCTAATCGTTCTCATTTGATAACTAATAAAGTTTAATGCCTTAATAAAAAGTAAATCATACTCAGCTGTTTTAATAATATCATTATATTGCTTTAAAGTTATTTCTTTTGGCCTAAAAAGGTCATATTTGAACATAGTTATTTCACTTAAAATGTGTTTTACTGGTTTGTCTTCTTTTAAAATATTTAATTGATAGCGACTATTTCTTTTAGCAATTATTTCAACTATTTTAATCATTCAGAAAAATAATCAATACTTGCTTGAAGCATAGAATCATTCGCATCATCATTTAAATAATCACCTAATGCATTATTTATTACTACTAAAGTATCACTATCAATGTTTCCTGTTTCTGTTAATCCGTTCTCATTTTGAATATCTAAAATGGCATCTTTTGTTACTACATCAAAATAACCATCAGTTCTCACTGAATATCCCATAGTATTTAAAATCAACTGAATATTAGCAACTCGCATGTCAACAACATCATACATGATAGTTTCATCTCCAATAAAAGTTTTAAATGCTTTTTCTGTATCACTTCTATCAACTAAAACATCCGGAGTTACACCAATACCATGAACCCAGTTTTCATCTGCAGTTTTCCATTTTCCAATTGTAATATGAAGTCTATCAGCAGATAAAAAATCTCCATTTTCATCTAAAACAATTGTAGTTTCTAATACTTTTGTTTGTTGCATTGTTCCTTTACCATATGTAACAGTCCCAATAACTGGATACCCACCATGTTCTTGCATTGCAGAAGCAAATACTTCACTTGCTGAAGCACTACCTTCATTCACAAGTGTAATGATTTCATAATCTTTTTTAGCAGATCTAATACCAAAATACTCTATTCTCTCTAAAGAACCATTATATAGTCCTTCAGTAACAAACATTTGTTTATCATTGTCTAATAAAAATTCTTGCAGCATGTAATAAACAGCAGTAACATGTCCACCACCATTATTACGTAAATCAATTATCAGTCCATCAATCCCTGCAACTTCTAAACCAGTTATTGCACTAGCAAAATTAGCTGCTGTTTCATCACCAAATGTATTAACTTTAATATATCCAATCAGTTGTCCATTATCATAATAATAATTACTAACAACACTAGGGTTATCAATTTTAGCTCTAGTCATAGTGATTTGAATTACTTCATTAAATCCTGATCTAATCACACCAACAGTCACATCAGTTCCTGCATCTCCAATAATTTTATTGATTACTTCATAAAAGTTTATATCAGTAATACTCTCTCCATCTACTTCAACAATTAAATCATTAACTTGCATTCCAGAAGATAATGCAGGACTATTACTTTTTACTTCTTGTACAATTATATTTCCATTTGAAAACTGAACTGATACGCCAATTCCAACATATGATTCCCCAAATGACTGGTTATATTGAGCATATTCCTCATAATCAAAATAAGATGTAAACGGATCATCAAGTGTATCAATCATTCCATTTAAAGCACCTTCCCATAATTCATCAATCATAGGTGCTGAATAATGGTTTTCAATAAGTTCACCTAATACCTCATTAAAAGTATCAGGGATATCAACATTCACATAAACAGGAACTTCTACTTCACGATCAACATACTCGATTTCAGTGACAGTATTTGTACAACCTGACAATCCAAATATTGTTAATGCGAAAAACAATCCAACCATTAGTATTTTCCTGTTCATATTATTCACTCTCCTCAATTACGAAATCTCCATGGATTTCTGTTGCGCTAGTTACATAAACAAACGCAGATTCATCTATTGTAGCTACTATATTTTTTAATACAAAATATTCTTTTTTAGTAATAACTGTTATTAACATTGTCTTACTTTGTTTTGAATATCCACCTTCGATATTAACCAATGTAACACCACGATGAATAGTTTCATATATTGCTTCTTTAATCTCGTTAGGTTTATCTGTAATGATTTGAACAGCTTTTTTGGATATTCTACCCATAACAACCTGATCAGCCACTACACCGCTGATATAAACGGTTAATATTGCATATAAACCAGCATTAATTCCATATTGTTCATAAAAAACAATAACCCCAAACAAAATAATTAATCCATCACTAATATAAATACTCCAGCTTATTGGTAATTTAAACTTTTTATTCAGTATTTTAACAGGGATATCTGTTCCCCCACTTGTTCCTCCATACTTAATGACTAATCCAAATCCTAATCCAAGTAATACTCCACCAAACGTAACAGCTATTACATAATCACCTTCAGTATCTAAAGCAGGACCAAATTGTTCGAATAAAAACAAAATAATTGGAAACATTAAACTTCCATATATACTTTTATAAAATGTTTTTTTACCAAGCATGAACAACCCAACAAATAACAAAAGAATATTAAATGCAAAAACAATATATGATATTTTAATATTTGATAGTTTATTAATGACTAATCCAATCCCAGTAACTCCACCTGTCACTAAATCAGCAGGAATAATAAAATAATAAAATCCCATTACCATTAGCACAATCCCAACCGTCATCATTAAGTATTGCTCAAAAATAGATACTGTTCTTAAGTTTTTTTGTTTATTCATTAGATTTCACCTCTTGCTGCCATCTTTAAATAGCCATTTATAAACAGGTTAATATCTCCATCCATAACTTTTGAAACATTACCTGTTTCAATACTAGTACGATGATCTTTAACCATTGAATATGGATGCATTACATAACTTCGTATTTGACTACCAAAAGAATTTGAAACATTATTAGATTTCAAATTATCAAGTTCCTCTTTTTTCTTTTCTAATTCTAATTGATATAGTTTACCTTTTAAGATTTTAATAGCTTTATCACGGTTTTTAATTTGTGACCTTTCATTTTGCACTGTTACAACAGTCTTAGTTGGTAAATGCGTAATTCTAACTGCACTATCAGTTGTATTTACGCTTTGTCCACCTGCACCACTAGATCGATATGTGTCTATTTTTAAATCTTTTTCATTCATATCAATACTTACGGTATCATCGATTTCTGGATAAACACTAACACTAGCAAAACTTGTATGTCTTCTTCCACCAGAATCAAAAGGACTAATTCTAACTAATCTATGAACTCCGTTTTCTGTTTTTAAATACCCAAATGAATTAGGTCCGCGAAGACAAAATGTAACACTTTTTATTCCTGCTTCATCTCCGTTTTGGTAATCTAATAATTCAAATTCAAACCCTTTATTTTCTGCAAATCGTTTATACATTCTATAAAGCATTTCTGCCCAGTCTTGGCTCTCAGTCCCACCAGCACCAGGATGAATTTCAAGGACTGCATATAATTTATCGTTTGGATCATTCAACAATAAATCAACACTTAAACTCTCAGTATCATCTTTAAATTTATCAACTTGAGATATAAATTCATCATCCATATCTTCACCCATTAATAAAAACTCAGATAAGAGTTTAATTTCATCAAATAGTTCTATATAATCAGTTATACTTTTTTGTTTATTTTTTAGTACCGTCAACTCTTTAACTACTTTTTGCGCTGAATTAGTGTTATCCCAAAAACCTTGATCATAAGTTAATTGATCAAGTTTTTTAATTTCATTGTTTAACTCTTCTAAATCTATCATACCAATAACATCAGCATATAACTTTTCTAGAAGATTTAACTCAGATTTTACATCACTTTTTTGCATAGTAGCACCTCGAGAAAGACTCAAGATTTCTCTTGAGTCAGTATTTTCTTATCTTCCGTGGCATTGTTTGTATTTTTTACCAGATCCACAAGGACATGGATCATTACGTCCTACTTTGCTAGTAGTACGTGGTTTACGTTTAGTTTCTTCTTCTTTACCGCTAAATGTAGCAGTAGGTTTAGCTACTTGAACACGTTGTAAATTGTCTCTAATAACTGCTCTCATCACATATTTAGTTGCATCATCTTCGATTGAGTTTATCATTTCTGTAAACATATCATATCCAACTTCTTGATATTCTCTTAATGGATTTTTCTGTGCGTATTGTTGTAACCCGATTCCTTGTCTTAATTCTGACATTTGATCAATATGTTGAACCCAATAAGTATCTACAACTCTAAGAACAACTGATTTTAAGAACTCATTATATTTCTCTTCAGATGTCTTATCAATTTTCATTTTTGTATCAGTTTCAACTACTTCTTGAAGGTATGCAATAACTTCTGGAGCTTTGTTGTTAAGTTCTTTTTTATCAACTTGCCCAGGAGCAAAATATTTACCATCAATTAATTTAAACAACTCTTTAGCATTCACTTCTTCTGTTTTAGTTTCCTCAACTAAATGACTGTATACTAGCTTAGTAAGAACTCGATCAATCATCCCTTTAACTATATCACTTATTGAGTCTAAATGGAGAATGTCACTTCGTTGTTGATAAATAATTTCTCTTTGCTTACGAAGAACTTCATCATACTGAAGTACAGTTTTACGTCTGTCAAAGTTATTACCTTCAATTTGATTTTGTGCTCTTTCAACCATTCTACTAAATATTTTATATTCTACTGGAGACTCATCTTTTGAATCACGAGTTTTAGTTAACATCTCAAGTCTAGATTTAAATCCATCTCCACCAAATCGTCTTAACAAATCATCATCACCAGATAGGAAGAATCTTGAATAACCAGGATCTCCTTGTCTACCAGCACGACCTCTTAACTGATTATCAATACGTCTTGATTCATGTCTTTCAGTACCAAGAACAGCTAACCCGCCAAGTTCAACTACACCTTCACCAAGTTTGATATCTGTTCCACGTCCAGCCATATTTGTTGCGATAGTCACAGCGTATTTTTGTCCTGCATTTTCAACGATATCTGCTTCTCTCTCATGTTGTTTTGCATTCAATACATTGTGTTTTACACCTTTTCTTTTAAGTAACGAAGACAGAAGTTCAGACGTCTCAATTGATATAGTCCCAACTAACATTGGTTGTCCTTTTTTATGTCTTTCAGCTATTTCAACTGCAAGAGCATTATATTTTGCCTGCATTGAAGCAAAGATTAAGTCATTGGCATCATCTCTAATAATTGGTTCATTAGTAGGGATTTCAATAACAATCATATTATAAATATTTCTAAATTCTTCTTCCTCTGTTTTCGCAGTACCAGTCATCCCTGATAATTTACGATACATTCTAAAGAAGTTTTGAAACGTAATTGTAGCTAAAGTTGAAGTTTCTTTCTTAATTTCTACTCCTTCTTTTGCCTCTAATGCTTGATGTAATCCTTCACTAAATTGTCTACCGTGCATTAAACGTCCAGTAAATCCATCAACAATAATTACTTTGTTATCTTGAACAACATAATCAACATCAAGTGCCATTGTGAAATTAGCTTTACATGCGTTATTAATACTATGTAGTAATGTTACGTACTGTAGATCATATAAGTTATCAATACTAAAAGCTCTTTCAGCTTTAGCAATTCCTTCTTCAGTTAAAGTAACACTTTTACTTTTAATATCAATTTCAAAATCCTCATCTTCAGATAATGTTCTAGCAAATGCTTGAGCTTGTAAATATAGATTAGCTGTATTTTTAGCTCCACCACTAATAATTAAAGGTGTTCTTGCTTCATCAACTAAAATCGAATCGACCTCATCAATAATTGCATAGTTAAGTGGTCTTTGTACCATTTGGTCTTTGTATATAACCATATGATCTCTTAAATAATCAAAACCTAGTTCGTTATTTGTTGAATAAAGAATATCACATTCATATGCTTCTCGTTTCTCATCTTTGTTTAATTCTCTTTTATTTAAACCAACACTTAATCCAAGCCATCTAAATAAATCTCCAATTTCACCTTCAGCTTCACGAGATGCAAGATACTCATTAACAGTAACGATATGTACACCATTACCACCTAGTGCATTTAAATATGCAGGCATAACAGCAGTTAACGTTTTACCCTCACCAGTTTTCATTTCAGCTATGTTACCTTCATGAATAGTTACTGCGCCCATAACCTGCACTTTAAAAGGTGTCATCCCGAGAAATCTAGTTGAAGCCTCTCTAACATTAGCGAAAGCCTCTACTAATAAATCCTCTAATGATTCACCATTTGTAAAACGTTCTTTATACTTATTTGTGTTTTCTTTTAATTGATCATCTGAGTAACTTTTAAACTCTTCTTCAAGTGCTAATACTTTATCAGCTATTTTTTCGAGTTTCTTAAGTTCTTTTCTTCCTAAATCAAAAAATTTCTTTATCATTAATATCACCTCTTTATAGTCATTAATATCATATCAAAATTGCCTATATTATACAATATCTAAATATACATATATATATAATATCAAATAAAAGACAAAAAAAATGTGCCGAAGCACATTTTAATTTAATTTGTTTCAATTACTCCATATCTACCATCGTTACGAAGATACGCAACATTTACTGTTTTAGTAGCTTCATTTTTAAATATATAAAAATCATGTCCTAGCATTTCAAGTGCCGTTATAGCTTCTCCTATGTTAAGCTCTTCAAGCTCAATTGATTTAGTTCTAACTGGTACACTTACTAATTCTCGTTCTAATGCTTCAATATCTAATTCATCAGAGAATAATTCACTAACTCCATCTCTCTTTTGTAAACTTCTAGTAATTTTTGATTTGTGTTTCCTAATTTGTGATTCAAGTTTATCAATTGCCAAATCGATAGCTGCATACATGTCGTCATTCGCTACCTCAGCACGCATTGTGTAATATTTGGTTGGGATAGTCACCTCAACTTTATGGTGATCTTTGTAGATTTTACAAACCACAAATGCTTCTAGGTCTTCTTTGAAGTACCTTTCAACTTTACCTAATTTGTCTTCAGTAAAGGCAACAATTGCGTCAGTAAGTAGAAAACCGTTCTTTCCTCTAACTTGTACTTTCATTAAATCATCTCCCTTGTGTTTAATTATATTTTTATTATAACATAATATTTTTTCATTTAAATCAAATACCCATTATTTTTTTAACATAAATTGTTTTCCAAATGAAAAATTAATTTTTGATCAAAGGAAATAATATAAACATTATATTTACTTAAAGAAAATAATATTTCATAATCACTGTATTTGAATTTACTTACATCATTTTTATTCAGATACAATACGATTGACCATGTATCATTACAAAGTAGCCTATTGAAAGCTTTTTCCATATATTTTGTTTCAAGATAACAGGCATCATATGTCGCTTGAACATATTCGAAAACACTATCAATAATAATGTGTTTCTCAGAGAATGGAAGATATGTAAGATCAGCACTAAATTTCAAGCTATCAATACACTTAAAATGAACTTGATAGTTTCTTTTAAATAGATTTGCAAATGTTATGTTGTCATATAAACTTTTTCCACAAATTTTACATTTCATAAAAAAACACCTCAGAAACATAATACTTCCAAAGTGTTTGTTTTTCTTAATAAACTAGATCAAATATTTTTTGTGTTGCCAATGCATCAGATAAAGCCCGATGTGCATCTTCATTAACAATATTATAGTGAATACAAAGATTTTTAAGACTATAGCTTCTTAATCCTCTAAGTTTATTCCTTGCAAGCCATAAAGTATCCTTTAGTGGAAGTTTAGAGTGTTTTACAAAATATCTATCGAATTCTGCTTGTAGGAATGGATAATCAAATCTATTTGCATTATGTCCTACTAAAAAATCTACGCCCTCTATAATCTTGAAAACTCTGTGAATACTAGCCCTGGAAAGGGAGCATCCTTAACCATATCATCAGTTATTCCGTTTACACTATAAGCTTGATACGGTATTGGGATTAATGGATTTATTAATTTTGAAAACTCTTCGACTATTACTCCATCAATTACTTTAACAGCACCGATTTCAATAATTCGATCTTCACTTGTATTTAACCCAGTAGTTTCGATGTCAAAAACAACATATTTCATAAGAATCACCTCTTGTTTATTATATCAAAAAAAAGGATGAATTATCATCCTTTTATTCATATATTTTTAATTCTTGTTTATTGTTTTGTATTTGCATTACATTAAATGCAAGTGATTCAAGTTCATCTTCTCCTGGAAAGACAATAATCTCTCCTAGATGATCCAAATATTCTAGTAGTGGTTGTAACACATCTTGATTATAAGCGAGTCCACCAGTAATTATAATTGCATCAAGATTACCTCTTGTAACAGCATATAATGAACCGATTTCTTTGGCAATTTGGTATACCATTGCCTTCATAACTCTTTTCGCAAATAAATGTCCTTCACTAATCATATCACTTACTTCTTCTGCATCACTTGTATTCAAATATGAAACTAAACCACCAAACCCATAATTAAGTTTTTTTATCTGGTCTAAAGTGTATTGACCACTAAACGCTAATTCGTAAACTTCACCAACTGGTAAACTACCAGTACGTTCTGGACTAAATGGTCCATCACCATCTAAAGCATTATTAACATCAGTAACTCTACCATGCTTATGAAGCCCAACACTAATACCCCCACCAAGATGTGCAATAATAAGGTTTAGGTTTTCATATTTTGAACCAATCTTTTCTGCATACTTTTTACCTACAGCTTTTTGGTTTAATGCATGCCATAATGGTCTTCTACTAATCCCATTAAGCCCTGAAATTTTAGCAACACTGCTCATTTCATCAACAACAACTGGGTCTGCAATATAAGCTGGCTTATCAACTTTATCAGCTAATTCTTTTGCAAGCACTCCACCTAAATTAGATGCATGCTCTCCAAATTTATTACTCATTAAGTCTTCAATCATTCTATCATTAACTAAGTATACACCACTCTTAACAGGTTTCATTAACCCACCACGACCAATGAATGCATCAATGCTCTCTAAATCAGTTTTAACTTTTTTAAGAAACTTTTCAATAAGTTTTAATCTAAACTCAGTTTGATCTTTGACAAACTCAAATGTTATCATTTCTTTTTGTTTGTGTCTAATAGTCTCTTTATATAATAATTCTTCATCCTCAAATAAAGCTACTTTAGTTGATGTGCTACCAGGATTAATTGCTAATATTTTCATAAAAACATATCCGTGCTAACAACTGCTAATGCAATTGAATATAGCTTTGATTTATATGAATCTGATCTACTTGGTAAAACTACTGGATTAGAGGCTCCAAGCAATATTCCTGCAGGTGTTGAATTTGCTAGGAATGTTGTAGATTTATAAAATGTATTAGCTGATTCGATATTAGGAAAAATCAATACATCACTATCACCAGCTACAACATGATTGATCCCTTTTGTCTCTGCTGCTTCATGACTTACTGCAATATCAATAGCGAATGGTCCACCAATATAAAAATCATCTCTATCTCGTAATTTTTTAACAATGCTTTCTGCTTCTACAGTTGAAGGCATATCTTTGTACACTGTTTCAAGCGCAGAAATTAATGCAATCTTTGGTTTAGTGATTCCTAAACTTTCTGTAAATTTGAAAGTATTTTCTATCATTTTTATCTTTTCATCTTCTGTCGGTAAAATATTCATTACTGCATCAGTTATGAATAATAATTTATGATAATTTGGAATATCTAATACCCCAATATGAGAAAGCAAACTATCTGTAGTTAAACCATGATCTTCGTTAAGAATTTCTTCAATTAAAATTCTCGAACCGATTTTACCTTTCATTAGAATTGCAGTCTTTTGTTTAGATACAAGTTTAACACTTGCATGCGCAGCGTCTCTTTTATCTAATGCATTATATATTTCATACCCTTTTTTGCTTATACCAAGTTCCATTAGTAAATCTAATATTTTTTTCTTATCCCCAACCAAAACAGGTCTTATTAGACCCATTAAGAATGCATCGTTAATTGCAATTAAATTTGCTCTGTCATGAGGAAATACCACAATTAAATCTTTAGTCTCTAATTTACGTGCGTAGTCCACTACTTGTGTAAAGTTTCGAAACATAATTACCACTCCCTATAATACAGCTACTCTTCCTGCTTCTAAAGCTTTACGATTAATTTCAATCAAATTGGCTTTAGATCCTGTAAATTTTTGTTTTAATATATCCAATACTTCATCTTCTGTGAACACTTTTGTAATCGCAAGATATGCTCCAAGAACTACCATATTGGCAACTTTTAAGTTACCTAGTTCCAAAGCGATATTATTTGCATCAATTTCGTAAACATTAACATCTTTTCTGTACTCAACATCTTTTACTAATGATGTATTAACAAAAACATCTCCACCTTTTTTTAATTTTGGTTGGAATTTAGCTAATGATGGTTTATTCATTATTACAATTGAATCCGGTGTACTTATAACAGGACTATTAACATATTCATCACTTATCGTAACAGAACAGTTAGCAGTTCCTCCTCTTGTTTCTGGACCATATGATGGAAACCATAAAGTGTTTAAATCTTTTTCAGTTGCAGCATAACTAAGAAGCTGCCCCATTAACATTACACCTTGTCCACCAAATCCAGCAAAAATTACTTTTTCATTCATTATTTGTCACCTGCCGTTTTGTCTTTATATACGCCTAGTGGGTAATAAGGAATCATATTATCTACAGCCCAATCTATTGCACCACGTGGAGTCATACCCCAGTTTACAGGACAAGTAGAAATAAACTCTATCATTGTGAAACCTTGTTTCTTGTTTTGTATATCAAAAGCTTTTTTAAGAGCTTTTTTAGCTTTATTTACATGTTGAGGATTATGAACACTTACTCTTTCAATGTATGTTGCACCTGGAATAGTTGCAAACATTTCACTTATTTTAAGTGGTAATCCTTGTGACGCCGTTCTACCATCTGTACTAGTAGTTGTTTTTTGACCTAGTAATGTAGTTGGTGACATTTGTCCACCTGTCATACCGTAAATTGCGTTATTAACAAACACGATTGTAATATTTTCCCCGCGATGTGCTGCATGGATTGCTTCTGCAATACCAATACTTGCTAAATCTCCATCACCTTGATATGTAAACACAATCGAATCTGGTCTTACTCTTTTTAACCCTGTTGCAACAGCTGGCGCACGACCATGTGGTGCTTGCTGCATATCACAAGCAAAGAAGTCATAGTTTAATGCACTACATCCAACACTGCTTATACCTACTGTTCTATCTAATAAATCTAAATCAACTAATGTTTCTGCTACTAATTTATGAATAATACCATGTGTACAACCAGGACAATAACTAGTTGGTACTTCAGCTAATCCTTCACTTCTTTTATATATAGTTTTAACATTTGCCATTATTTTTCACCTCGCACAATCTCAAGAACCTTATTTGCGATTTCTTCTGCTTCAGGAACCATTCCACCAACACGACCATAGAAGTGTAATGGGTAACGACCTTGATTAACAATTTTAACATCGTCAAGCATTTGTCCCATACTCATTTCAACTACTAAAATATCTTTTACAGTTTTTGGTAATTCATCAAAAGCTTTTGCAGGATAAGGATAAATTGTTATTGGACGTAATATTCCACAATTAACACCTTGTTCTTTTAATAACTCAATTGCAGTTCTTGCGATTCTAGATGTTGATCCAAATGCAACAATTACAATTTCAGCATTTTCCATATTTATCATTTCATATCTTTGATGATGATCTTTCATCTCTTGATATTTCTTGTCTAATTTAATATTGTGATTCTCTAAAACTTGAGGATCTAAGAATAAACTGTTAATTATATTCTTACCTCTGTTAGAACGATTACCATCAGCAGCCCATGTTTTTGGTTTTAAATCCCATTTAGGTACAGGTAAATCAAAATCAACTGGTTCCATCATTTGTCCAATCAATCCATCTACAGCAATCATAACTGGATTACGGAAATAATCAGCTATATCAAATGATTCTTTAATTAAATCTACAGCTTCTTGTAACGATTCAGGAGCTAAACTATATAAGTAATAATCTCCATTACCTCCACCACGCGTAATTTGTTTATAATCTGCCTGACTTGGTTGGATTCCTCCTAAACCAGGTCCACCTCTCATAACATTAACGATAACTGCAGGTAATTCTGCACCAGCCATATAACTGATACCTTCTTGTTTTAATGCAATCCCAGGACTACTTGAAGAAGTCATAACTCTTGCTCCAGCTCCTGCTGCACCATAAACCATATTTATTGCTGCAACTTCACTTTCAGATTGCACAAATACTCTTCCGTGAGCATTCATATGCTTACTTAAATATTCAGGTAATTCATTTTGTGGTGTTATTGGATAACCATAAAAAGCATCACATCCTGCTTTGATTGCTGCAAGCGCCATTGCTTCGTTACCTTTCATTAGTACTTTAGCCATTGTTATCCTCCTTTAAAAATCTTTCAACAGTAATAACTGAATCCGGACACATAATTGCACAAAAACCACATGCAATACATTTCTCAGGATCATTCGTCATTAACGGTGTGTATCCTTTTGCATTTGTTGTTGTGTTATCTAACTCCAAAATATTAACTGGGCAATATGTTGTACATAAAGCACAACCTTTGCATGCATCAATATCAATAATTATTCTACCTTTTGCCATTATTATTTCCTCCTATAACCATTTTCTAGCTACATATCTTGATAACTCTAGTCGTTCACCCTTAAAATCATAGTTAAAATCTTTCCTTGTTTCTTCCACTACAGTATAAACAATAGGTAAATTTAGTTTTTCACTAACTACACTAATTATGTTTTCACCATCAATAATGTCTTGCATTGTTGTTTCATTTATTAAGTTTGTATTATTGATAAGTCCTGTAATTTTTAACTGTGTTTGAGCTTCTAATAAAGTTATTGTTTTCATTATTAGCTCAGGTGTGCTTGTCTCTGGTCTGTAGATATTAATACAAGCTAGAAAATCAATGTTTTCTATATCAGTGATGCGATCACTAAACTGTATCAATACTTTAGCACCATTCTCAGTACCACCTAAATCATATATAGCAGTAATATCCTTGTTTACAAAAGGTACAACACCTTCACCAGAAACATATGGCATATCACTATTAAGCATACCTTTAATAGTTGATTCAACAAGATGTATTCCTTTTTCTTCAAACAGTTCATTTAATGCTCTTGATCTAAAATATGGATTTATGATATCTAGATCAACAATATAATCAATATTATTATTAATTGCTAAGTTAACACTAATTTCACTTTTACCGCTCCCATAGTGCCCCGCTAATATTGTTATTCTCTTCATATATCATTTCTCCTAAACTAGTTTCAAATACTTATAAAATGAAAGCGTTTTTAACCAAAAATTATTATACCACCTTGCAGAACCATTTTCAACTTTAAAACGATATTTTCTAATACTTTTTTTAGCCAATGAAAATTGTTTCATTAACAATCCTTAAAAAGGCTTAATAAAGCCATAAATTAATTTATGTCTTTTCCTCAAATGAAAATATTTTCACTAATAAAAAGCTTAACCCAAAGAAGAAAAGAATCAATACTATGATGTCAATAATGAACCATAAAACACCGATTTCATCGATTTGGAAAAATGGATAAATAAAGTCATTTGTAATTGCCCCAAACACTAATAAAAACACTAAGTATGTTACTGGAAAAATTAACCAAAGCTTAATATTCTTTTTCTCAAAATTGAAATCAAATCTGTTTTTAATCAAATAAACAATAACAAGAATAGGAGATACATAATGGTTAAAGAACGAAGACCATTTGTATAGTCCATGACTAACATATGTCCATTCCAAATATGTTGCAAATACAAATCCTGTTACTGATATACTAATAAAAACTGTGCCAAATAAATCTTTAAAAAGTTTACTATCTTTATACTTTCCTGATAATAAAAGTATAAAATAAACTGCTACTAAGATGTTGCTCTGTATTGTAAAGTACTTAAATAAACTCAGTGTTTCATATAACCTGTTAATTCCCTCATCAAAAAAGTTAATTTGTATTAAATTAAGAATTATTCCTAAAACTGAACTAATTATTATTAAAATTGGTAGTTTTTTCATTTCATCACCCTATTTTATTCTAACATAAAAAGCACTCAAAATTGAGTGCTTTGATTTATTATTTTACTACTAGGTTAACTAATTTCTTAGGTACATAAATTTCTTTAATAATTATTTTACCTTCAATTAATGAAGTAATTTTTTCTGCCTTTTTGGCAAGTCCTAATATTTCTTCTTTTGTCATATCAAGATTTATTTTTATTTTATCTCTTACTTTTCCATTTATACTAACGACAATTTCAAAGCTAGATTCAATCATTTTTGATTCATCATACTTTGGCCAAGTTGAATATACCATATCCTCTTTATGTCCAATTTTCTCCCAAAGTTCTTCTGTTATATGCGGAGCAAATGGGTTAACAATTTGAAGGACCATCTCATAATCAGTTTTATTAATATGACTAGCTTTTCCAAGTTCATTAACTAGTGTCATTAATTTAGCAATTGCAGTATTAAACTTAACTACTTCTAAATCTTCACTTACTGCTTTTATCGTTTTGTGAAGTATTGTTTGATAACTTTCATTAGGTTCATCAGTTACTTTTTCCTCTAATCTAGCAAGTTTATCAAGGAACCTTCTAGAACCCTTCACACCATTTGGATTCCAAGGTGTAGATTGCTCGTAATCACCAATAAACAAGATATAGATTCTAAGTGTGTCTGCCCCATATTCTTCAATTATTTCAAGAGGATTAACAACATTACCTTTGGATTTAGACATTTTATCTCCATCTTCACCAAGAATCATCCCTTGAACACTTCTTCTTAAATATGGTTCTTCAGTTGGTACAACTCCAATATCGTAAAGGAATTGATGCCAGAATCTTGAGTAGATTACGTGTCTTGTAACGTGCTCCATTCCACCATTATACCAGTCAACTTGCATCCAGTATTTTAGTTTATCAAAGTCAGCTAATACTTCGTTGTTTCTAGGATCAGTATATCTTAGGAAATACCAACTTGATCCAGCCCACTGAGGCATTGTATCTGTTTCTCTTTTTGCTGGTCCACCACAAGTTGGACATGTTGTATTAACAAATTCTTCATTGTTAGCTAGTGGACTTTGTCCATCTTCACCTGGCTCAAAGTTAGCCATTTTTGGTAGTACAAGTGGTAATTCATCTTCAGGAACATGAACCATACCACATTTAGGGCAATGGATTATTGGAATTGGTTCACCCCAATATCTTTGCCTGTTAAAAGCCCAATCCTTCATTTTAAAGTTCGTAGTTCTTTCTCCAATACCTTTTTTCTC
>Ga0102814_10001061_pt1 | contig 19554 bp, 21 predicted proteins | sample ColrivemetaGS741_FD_79112 | JGI IMG/M metagenome (GOLD analysis project Ga0102814, IMG submission 79112) | Estuarine microbial communities from the Columbia River estuary - Flood tide ETM metaG S.741 | ecosystem: Environmental > Aquatic > Marine > Intertidal zone > Estuary | place: USA...
GGTCATAGTGATGGAGATTGTTTATTGCATACCGTTTGCGAATCGCTTATTGGAGCGCTTTCCTTAGGAGATTTAGGTAAATTATTTCCGGATACTTCAGAGGAGTTTAAAGGAATCAACAGTTCATTATTGGTACAACAAGTTATGAAAGTAGTAAAAGAAAAGGGCTACAGGGTGGTAAATATTGATTCTATAATCTTTTTAGAATCACCCAAATTATTAGAATATAAGGAAGAAATGAGAGAAAATATCGCTAAATTACTTGAAATTGATGTAGACTATGTGAGTGTAAAGGCTACAACAAGCGAAAAAGTAGGATTTATTGGAAGAAAGGAAGCTATTATGACAGAAAGTGTTGTATTAGTAGAGAGGATTAAGTAATGGAAAACAAAAAATTATATAAAAACAAACAAGATTCTGTTTTAGCAGGAGTCTGTTCGGGATTAGCTGAACATCTAAACATGGACGTTTCCCTAGTTCGAATTCTCTCAGCAGTAGTATTTTTATTTACCGGAAGTACGATTGCAATTGTCTATATTGTTATGGCAATCGTATTGCCTGATAAAAGTGAAGTGTTGGGAGATGAAGCCCCTCCTTATAATAGGGATGACAATGACAACAAAAAAGAAGACGACTTATACGAATACGATGAGGATGAGTATAAGCTATAAGACGGTTACTAGATGATTAGGTGAGAATATGAAGAATTCAAAAGTATATTTACTATTTATTTCATTCATGTTCGGTCTCCTTTTTTCGTTAGGAAATCCCGCTATACCGTTATATACCGAGTCTTTGGGAATTAGTGGAAGTGTAGTAGGATTTTATTTAGCAAGCGGAGGAATCGGACTGTTCTTCTTTGCTACCTTATGGGGTGCATTAGGAGACATTAAAGATCGCAACAAAGTATTAGGGATTGTATTTATGGGTACTGCTCTTGGACAAACCCTCTTTGGTATGACGAATAATTCAAACGTCATGCTTGTAGCAGCAATGATTTCAGGTATCTTTACAGCTGGATTATTGGTGAATATTTATTCGTACGTGAACGATACATTCGAGGAAGAACAAGAACGAAATAGAACCCTTAGTTACGTTGTTTCCCTTTATTTATTAGGGGCAGCAATTGCTTATATTTTAGGGGGTTATTTAACACAGTGGCTAGAGCCTAGTTATGCTTTGGTATTTATCATACAAGGAGCATTGTTATTGCTGTTCGGAATCTTTATTTATTTTGAGGAAACAGACTTAATAGATATTGATCACCATTTATCAAGGCGTCACTTTTGGATCAATGTGAAACAAATCGCCAAATTTCCTTGGGTTCCAATCTATACCATCACCCTTACATTCTTCATTAGTTTTTCCCATAATAATGTAAAAAGATTTCTAGATTACTATATTATAGATTTAGGGAATAGCGCTGTAACACTTGGGATTCTAGTATTTGTAGCAGGCTTGGTTGGCTTGGTTTCTAATCTGTGGATTGCACCATTCTTCTTAAAGCGATTTCATAATTTTAGATTCTTACAATGGCAATTCTTTTTTGCACCTATCTTTTTATTCTTGGCGTTTTACATAGAAAACACTATGCTGGGAATGTATGTCTTCTATATGGGATATACGGTGATGCTAGCCATTTATGAGCCAACAGCAATCTCTGTAATGTCAAGCAATCGAACGGTCTCTCAAGGAGTCCTAGTAGGTGTGAGGCAAAGCATTGTTGGTCTTGGAATGACAATAGGGTTTATCGTTGGTGGATTTTTATATGAAGAAAATAAATTATATGTCTTTTATTTAGCCATAGCTTTCTATATAATGGTATTCATAGGATTTAGCGTGTTGATACGCTTAACAAAAAAAGAAGTACTAGATTACCGATCGCAATATATAAAGGAGAAAAACGATGATTGAAACAGAACATGGAAATTTTGAAATATTAAAAGATTACAAAGAGGCACTTGAAATTAAGGTGTTTAATGAAAGATATGTGAAGTTTTTGGATAAGTATATGTACATTGTAGGAGACTATAGCGCGGATATGCTTAGACTAAAAGGCTTTGCGAAGGAGAATCACAAAACAATTCCCGACTATTTAATGGAGTCTGCTACACCAAATGCACCTTATTTTGTGTTGCAAAGAATAAAATAAGGCTTGCCTTATTTTTTTTGCGTATTGTTTAACAGAATGTTTATAGTGGTGTATAATAATGTTGCTTATATAAACGAGGTGATTGTATGAACGAGGAGTTAATTGAGAAACAAGTGAAAGAAATATTACATAAAGTTCGTCCATATCTTCAAAGAGATGGTGGGGATGTGCGTTATATCCGCTTTGAAGACGGAATAGTGTACGTAGAAATGATGGGTGCTTGCGTTGGATGCGGTGCGCTTGATTCTACGCTAAAAGACGGGATTGAAGCGATTTTATTAGAAGAAGTTCCGGGTATTATTGGAGTGGAAAACATATAAGAAAACCAAAGGGTTTTCTTTTTTATTTTCTTTAATTAAACGATTCTTTTTGATATACTATTTACGAGTAATCTAAAATGAGGAGTTATAATCATGAACATTGGAGACATTGTTAAAGGGGAGATTACTGCAGTTAAGCCATATGGAGCATTTGTCAAGTTGGATGATGGATATATTGGACTCATACACATTTCAGAATTCAGTGATGGTTTTGTCCGTAGTATAGACGATTATGTGACGTGTGGAGATGTTATAGATCTTAAAATTATTAAAATGAAAGATGAAAAGCTAAGTTTAAGTTACAAAGCTATTCATAAACGAAAAAAAAGATATAACATTCAGTTAAGTGCGGGATTTATTCCTTTAAAAGAAGCTCTAGGAGAGTGGATTCAGATTTACAATTTTAAAGATGGTGAGTAATCACCATTTTTATTTGGCTTGAAACCGTTTTATAGTGTACAGGAAAGTTATTATATGGTAGTATATTGTCGTAAACGGAGGTGCAGTATGAAAAAACATATAACAGTAGATTATTCAAAAGCTATGGCTTTCATTAATGAAGAGGAAATCGCTAAAATAGGGGAAGAAATCAAGAAAGCACATAATGCATTGCACAGTGGTAAAGGAAAAGGAAATGACTTTTTAGGATGGGTAGATCTTCCAAACAACTATAACAAAGAGGAATTTACTCGCATTCAAAAGGCTGCAATAAAAATTCAAGGAAATTCTGAAGTTCTTCTGGTGATTGGAATTGGTGGTAGTTATTTAGGAGCAAAAGCAGCTCTTGAAATGTTGCACAAACATTTCAAAAAAGACAAAGGATTGGAAATCATCTTCGCTGGACATCAAATATCAAGCACATACATGATGGATTTAATGGATTATATTAAAGGAAAAGACTTTAGTATAAATGTTATTTCGAAATCAGGTACTACGACTGAACCTGCAATTGCATTCCGAGCGTTTAAGAAAATATTAGAAGAAAAATATGGTAAATCTGGTGCAAAAGAACGAATCTATGCAACGACAGATAAATCGAAAGGTGCATTGCGTACACTTGCCAATCAGGAGGGATACGAAACATTTATCGTTCCAAATGATGTGGGAGGAAGATACAGTGTTTTGACCCCAGTGGGGCTATTACCTATTGCTGCATCAGGGATTGATATTGCCCAAATCATGCAAGGTGCACAAGATGCTTGTGAAGAATACAAAGAAAACTCTTTAGAGAACGAAGCGTATAAATATGTAGCAGTTCGTAATCTTCTTTATAGATCTGGTAAAAAAATAGAAATGTTAGTGAACTACGAACCAGCCTTATTCTTTGTAGGGGAATGGTGGAAGCAATTGTATGGTGAATCTGAAGGAAAAGACCATTTAGGTATTTTTCCAGCAAGTGCTTCATTTAGCACCGATTTGCATTCTCTTGGACAATACATTCAAGATGGAGAGAGAATCTTATTTGAAACAGTCTTACAAGTAGGAGAATCAAATAGACAAATGTTTATTGAAGAAGATGAACGTAATTTGGATGGATTAAACTATTTGGCTGGAAAATCAGTTGATTTCGTCAACAAACAAGCATTTTTAGGGACGATTCTTGCTCACAATGATGGTGGAGTACCCAATATTGTTGTGAATTTACCAAAAATTGATGCGTATACATTTGGCTATATGATTTATTTCTTCGAAAAAGCATGTGGAGTATCTGGTTATGTATTAGGGGTGAATCCGTTTAACCAACCAGGTGTGGAAGATTACAAAAGAAACATGTTTGCATTGCTAGGAAAACCAGGCTACGAAGCCTTATCAAAAGAGTTAAAGAAAAGATTGTAGTACGATAAAGAGGTAATTTGTTGAATTACCTTTTCTTTTGTAGTACAGTTTTATCATGAGGTGGTAAAAGTGGAGCAAAAAAAGATCTATTTTGTAGAATTATCACTTGTAGTAGTAACAATCATATGGGGTCTTGGATTTCCGATTACCGATATCGCTATAAGCATTGGGTATGGAGCAAATACAACTATGGTTGGAAGGTTTCTAACTGCAAGTTTATTGCTAACAATCGTGTATCATAAAAAATTAAAATTGATCAACCGCCGAATTGTACTTTATGGTATGATCACAGGACTTTTCTTGTTTGCTGGGTTCTTTTTTCAAACACTTGGAAATGTCTACACCACGTCATCTAAGAATGGATTTATTACACAATTGAACATCGTGTTTGTTCCATTCTTGTATTTCTTATTTTTCCGCAAGAAAGTTGATATATACAATATTCTAAGTGTCGTTCTAGCTGTAATTGGTATGGTTATATTATCCGATGTACTAGTAGAAAACTCTGTGATAAACATCGGAGATTTTTACACCTTATTGTGTGCTGTAATGGTGGCGTTTAATATTGTGACAGGATCTTTTTATATGAAGAAACATCATTTTGATCCTGCATTGTTTGTTTTGATTAATATTTATACATCAATGATACTAAGTGGTATAGCAATGTTGTTATTTGATACCTTCCCAAGTATCGGAGTGACGGATCTGTGGCCACTTATATTCTTAGGAGTTTTAAATACAGCTTTAGGATTTTTGGTTCAAAGCTACGCTTTAAAAGCAAGTTTACCTACTAGAATAAGCCTAATTGTAGCACTTGAAAGTGTGTTTGCTGCAATTGGGGCTGTACTAATTTTAAATGAGACTATGTCTTTTTCGTTAGTGGTCGGTGGATTTTTGATTCTAAGTGCAGTATTGTTTAATGAAATAAAACCGTTTAAAAAAAATAAAAAAATAGTAAAAGAAGTGTATTAGGAGGAATAGTATGCCAGATTATATCTTGGATTGGATTGGGTATTTAGGTAGTTTAGTTGTTTTGATTTCATTGTTGATGAGTAGTATAAAGAAATTAAGATGGATAAATTTAGTTGGAGCGGTGATTTTTGCTTTCTACGGATTTATGATTGCAAGTATCCCGACAGGATTTATGAATGTAGGAATTGCAGTTATAGATATTGTATTTTTAGTTATGATGTATAAGCAAAAGGATTATTTCCGTGTTTTACCAATTCCTGAGCCGACAGAGTATTTGAAACAATTCTTTAAATTTTATAAGAATGATATAGAACAATTTCAAGCATTGGATGAGGAAGCTTTAAATAAAGCATCAGTTAAATTCTATGTTTTAAGAAATATGACACCCGCGAGCGTATTTATAGCAGAAAAATACGATGAAAATACATTGGAAATCAAATTGGATTATGCAGTTCCAATGTATAGAGATTTTAAAATAGGGAAATTTGTCTATGAAAATCAAAAAGAATACTTCAGTGGACTAGGGTATTCTAAATTTATAGTATTCTCTGATAAAAAAGAACACATTAACTACATGAAAAAAATGGGATTCAAAGAATATCCACAAATGAAAAACAGTTTTATTAAAAGTATATAAAAAAGCGCTATTCAGCGCTTTTCTTATGGTCGTAATATCGCAAGTGCAGTTTTCTCTTACTTGATTCAACTGTCATTGAATTGACATTGTTGATTTCTTCACCATCCGCTTGTGAAACTTGTGGGGTGGCATAGGTGACTGTAACTTTATTTGCTTTAAAAAATGTGACATATCTTGTGAACTTTGTATGAAGACCCAGATAAATAGTAAAGAATATAGGTAAAATAAGTAATTTGCTTATTGTGTGAACAATAATCACATCCAACTCATCACTTGTAATATCGCCTTTTGGTGTTATTTTCATTCCTCCACCAAAGTATTTACCGTTATTTGCGGTTACTAAATATGATTTTTTGTATTCATAAGTTTTTCCATCTGCTTCAACCACTACAGGCTCGGGAACGTAATGAACCAAAGCTTTCAGTGTTGTTATCATATATCGCAACTTACCTTTTTTAGGAAGTTTGTTAACATAGGTCGCTACAAGGCCATCAACTCCCATACCTACACCGTTCATGAAATAGGTTTTGAACCCATTGTCATAAGTTGCTTGCATAACGGTTTGAGGATTATCGTCATTGGATACGAGACTTCTTAAATAATCATTCCCAGATCCATTTGATTTTAAATAAATGGTTTGCTTAATATCATATTCAGCAATGTTGTTTACTAAGCGATTTATTGTTCCGTCTCCACCTAATAAAATGACATTGTCAATATGCTCTTTATCCTCTAAGTATAGGCGAATATCATCAATCTTAAGCACACTTTTAAGGCGGAATGGAATTCCACTTCTTTTATATTGTCTGACAAGTTTATGGGTAAAAACGTTTGACTTTGCGTTTTTTGATAAGGGGTTGTATATAATCAGGTCCATTCAACTCACTCCTTCAAAAAGATTATAACATATATAATCAAATTGTTTTATATATGACTTGAAATTATGCTATAATTTCAGTATATTTCTTGTATATCTTAGATATACAATTTTAGAATGGTGATAATATGTATAAAGAGCTTATAATTAGTGACTTAGTTGAGATGAAAAAATTTGCTGAAAAAGTAGGAAAAGAAGTATTTCCTGGCTTTTTATTGTGTCTTGAAGGAGACTTGGGAGCCGGTAAAACAACGTTTACTAAGTTTTTTGGAAAAAAAATTGGAATTGAAGATGTGATCAATTCTCCAACATTTACAATTATGAAGATTTATGAAGGAAACCTTGATCTATTTCATATGGATGTATACCGATTACAAGGAATTGGTGCAGATTATGATTTAGAAGAATACATATATGGCGAAGGTGTTTGTGTTGTTGAATGGTATAAAAACATTATTGATAGTTTACCACAGGAAAAACTTGTGATTGAGATTGAGATAATTGATGCCACAAAGCGTCTGTTAAAAATCGAAGGAGAAGGTAAATATGAGCAAATCGTTGAAAAGATTAGTAATTGATTCTGCCACTAAATACCTATACGTAGGTCTTTATAATAATTTTGAGTGTGTTTCTAAATATTATGAAGCAGGTAAAAACGATCATTCTGTGAAGATTATGCCAGAGATTCAAAGAATACTTGAAGAAAACAAGTTAAAAGTTAAGGATTTAGATGAAATTTACATTGGAATAGGTCCGGGTAGTTATACAGGATTACGTGTGGGAGTCGTTATTGCTAAAATGTTCGGCTGGAACAATAATATTCCCGTCTTTACTGTAAGCAGTCTTGGAATGATGGCGTCTAATAAGAATGAAAATGGTCTATATTTAGCTGAAATTGATGCGAGAAGAGGGAACTCCTTCCTGGGTCTCTACAAAATAGAAGAAGGAATTATTTCTTTGCAAGATAACGAACAACTTACAAATTTGGAAGAATATAAATCTGATATCAAAGAAGAGTTTGAAGTTGTAAACGAAGGCATTCCCGATATGAAAAAAATTATTCAATCAAAGATGTTTCAGCATGTTGATGACATTCATGGATTGAATCCAAATTACTTAAGAATCACGGAAGCAGAACGCAATTTATCAAACTAACTCTACAATGGGAGTTGTAAAAAATGGAAATAAAAATACGTAAAATGGATTTAAGTGATATTCCTTTTGTGTACAATGAAGAATTAAAGATATTTGGAAAATCCTTAGGTGAAAAAACCTTATACAATGAGGTTTTATATAATGATATGTCTAGATACTTTATCGCACTGGTAGATAATAAACGAGCTGGATATGTAGGGAGTTGGCTTACCATCCCAAACGCAGAGATATTGAATCTATTTGTAAGTGAGAAGTATCGAGGTTTAGGAATTGGCAAAATGTTGTTATTTAACGTGTTAGAGGTCTGTAAAGCAGAGAATATTCAACAATTAACACTTGAAGTTCGGGTAAGTAATGAGTACGCACTAAGGATGTATACAGACTTAGGGTTTACTGTAAGCCATGTTCGTAAGAACTATTACAAGAACAACGATGATGCCTATTTAATGGTGATGGATATAGAGGTGAAATAATGATTGTATTAAGTGTAGAAAGCAGTTGTGATGAAACAAGTGTCAGTATTAATAGAGATGGCATAAACATTCTTAGCAATGTTGTTTTAAGTCAGATAGATGTTCATAAACAATATGGTGGTGTTGTTCCAGAAATAGCTTCAAGAGAGCATATTAAAGGGATTACTATTGTGTTTGAAGAAGCGATTGAAAATGCTGGAATTAAGAAAGAAGAAATTAATTTAGTTGCTGTAACGAAAGGTCCTGGACTGATTGGGAGTTTGCTTATCGGTGTAAATGCCGCGAAGGCTTTTGCTTATGCGAATGACATTCCTATTATAGGAGTTCATCATATTGCAGGGCACATTTATGCAAATGCTATCTCAGAGCCTTTACAATTTCCATTAGTATGTCTAGTGGTAAGCGGAGGACACACTGAACTTATATTGATGAAAGAACATTATGACTTTCTAAAATTAGGAGAAACAATGGATGATGCAGTTGGTGAGGCATACGATAAAGTGGCACGCACAGTAGGACTTGGATACCCAGGTGGACCTGTTGTTGATCGACTTGCAAAAGAAGGAACTGCTTCATATAAAATGCCAAATATTGATCAAAAAGATTCCTACAACTTTAGTTTCAGTGGTCTTAAATCTCACGTAATTAATTTAGTCCATAATTTAAAACAAAGAAAAGAAGAAATTAACATTCCAGATTTATGCGCAAGTTTCCAAGAAACTGTCACAGAAGTCTTGGTGAATAAATCTATAAAAGCAATTGATGAGTTTGATGCAAAAATGTTTATTATTGCTGGTGGTGTAGCAGCTAACAAAGGTCTTAGAACGAAAATCAATGAACGAATCACACATGTAAAAGTCGTTGTTCCTGAATTCCGTTATTGCACTGATAACGCGGCAATGATTGGTGTTGCGGGGTATTATCAGTATCAGAAACAACAGCAAACCGATGACATGACATTGAATGGAAGTTCGAGATTAAAAATGGAAGCCTAGCTTCCTTTTTCTTTGGCAATCGTTTAATTCATAGGATATAAAAATGATATTCATAAAATATACATATGTTTTCCTTATAATAGAGTTAAGTAGAAGTTAAAAGGAGAGATATTTATGAAAAAATTATTTTTAGCCATTATGATCCCAATATTATTTGTTTTGGGTACACCTGCTTTATTAGCCGCAATTATGTATGATGGAAGTGGAGAAGACGCAATGCCTGTTCATTTATATAATGAAGATGCGGATGCAGAAGCAATGCTTTATGCAGAATTAACAAGTTCGTTGGACGCTGTAACAAACGAAGAAGAAGAAAATTTCATTTTCAACTTACATGAAGACATTATCAATACAGCGATCTTTGAAGCAATCAGAGAAGAAAATCCTGATTATATGCCAACCGATGACTGTGACACACCAGAGGCGTGTTATGTTACATTTGAGCAAATTCCAATTGAAGAATTTGATTTAATGGTACGAATCGTTGGAGCATGGGTAGATTTCAATGATGATTTATTTAGTTTAAATGTATTTATTGAAGTAGAATTAAATGATGGATTCACATACAAATCAGTTATTACTGTAGAATTCAAATTCTTAGACAATCCAGATCATTACTTATTACAGTTTAATCGCATTAGTGTAGGGAATTTACCAATTCCAGCGTCGATGATTTCAACTGTATTAAATGCTCTTGAAAATAACATCGAAGAGTTTGATTTAGAAGCACTTACAGCTGATTTAGAGACTGGTGAAGCTGATTTATCAGAATTCACTTACAAGTTATACAAAGACGAGATCGTCGAATTTATTGGTAATAATGAAGAAGAACCAGATACAGAAACAAAAATGATGAAACAAGTTCTTTCAGAAGTGTTCGAGCAAAGAATCGTAGTATTTGAATTTTCAGGAGATGAATTTGTTGCATCAGCACAATTATCATTGTTCGTATCAGATGACGTTACTGATATCCCTTCTTATCTATATACTTTACATGAAGTAGATCCTATAACTGGTGAAATTGGGCCATATGATCCTACAATCTTAGATGAAGAAAATTATTTAAAAGATATGTTCACTGAATTTGCATTTAATTATGCATTAACGCAAAGCAACTTTAAATTAACCGAAAAAATGATTAATAAATTGATATACAGTTCTCAAGATGGTTTCTCTGATATGCACCAAGTGGAAACTTTAGAATTACCAGATGGTGAAACAAGAGACCTTGAGTTAGGCGTAAAAGGAATTTGGTTTGAATTTACACCTGAAGGACTACAAGCAAAAGCATTAATTCAATTAGACGGTATAACTTCGGTTGTAAGAATTAAAGCAACTGTAGTGGAATCGCTATCAACTGACACTGATTTGGTATTTGATTTTACAGAAGTAACATTCGGTGAAGATTCCGAAGAAACAACAACCGATTATGTTTCAATAACAGATTTATCAATATTCAAAGAAATGTTAGCAGAACTTGGTGATGTGGAATTCGGAGTATTTGATGAAAATGGAATATTAACAATTTCTACCGATAGATTATCTGATTTATTGCAAGATGGATCTGCTGAGGGTGTTATTGTTGTTACTGGTATTACACTTGTACAAGATGCAATTGAAATCTCTATTGAAGCTGCAGACGTAGATTTACAAGCAGCATTAGATGGAATATCAGGTGAAATATCAACTGTAATTGAAGACCCTAACTTGTTACCTAATCTAGAATTGGTATTAGATACAACAGGTGGCGGAGCGGAACAAGAAGTATATGAAAGTGTTCAAGAGTTGCAAGAAACACTACAAAACGAAGAAACTCCTAGCCAAGAGCAAATAGAAGAACTGTTTGAAAACTTCCAAGAAATGGATGATGAAACTCAAAATGAATTCTTGGAAACATTTGCTGACTTAATGGATCAAGATGTATTAGCGGAATATGAAGGATTCTTTGGAGATTTTACAGAAGATGACCTTCCTGTCCCAGAATAAAAATAATTTTTAATCAATATATAGAAAAACCCTAAACAAAAGCTAGGGTTTTTCTTGCATTGTGCATTGGAAAGGGAGATAGCATGGTACCGACAATTGCGTATGATTTTAATTTTGATTGGATTTTAATTATGCTATTCAGCTCATATATATTATATGGGTATTTTTCTGGTGGACACAAACAAATTCGCATTTTCATAAATCTAATTTTACCCTTTATCTTGTTGTATTACTTAAGTAGATACATCTCAAGATATTTGTACCTGCCGTTATCAAAAACACCGCTATTTGACTTTGTTAACACAGTGGGAGCGACCTTTAAATACACGATTGGAATGGGTATTTCTTATATAGTTACCTATATTTTCTTATTTAGTTTTGTGTTTGTATTGGGACTGTTTGCGAAAAGATATATTTTGAATGAGAATATGAGAGCGTATCTTGGTGTGAAGAATAACTACCTAGGCGCATTATTTGCCTTGCTTAATGGGTATGTTCTGGTATATTTCATTATTTTACCGGTTTTCTCACTAGATTTAATTGGACCAGAGGCGAGGGTAACTAATTTTGTATTAAATAACCCACCTCCATTTTCTAGAATTGGAAAAACCGCTCAAAGAGCGATTCCAATCAAAGGACTTGCGGACAAAGCGGAAGCTTTTGAAGAGTTGATTAGTGTAGATGGAATTGAAGGGTATTATAATGAAGCGATTTATTCATACCAATTACAATACATGGGTAGTGAAGAATCATATGAACAACAATTTATGGACGACGTTTATGATGGTCTCTCTGATGGATCAAAAGATATTATTAATGATGCATATTTTACATATTTTAATGAAACCTTAACAAGTGATGCCTTTCTAGGGATATCAAGAGTACTAGTTGAAGAGACAGGTGGAATCACTGTATATGAAGAAATCATCACAAACGAAGAGATTTATATAACGGCAAACCCAAGCCATACAAGTGTAATAGACACCTTAGAAGAATTGGGGCAGAACTTCTCAAATCACAAAGGAATTTTAATGTGGTATGTGGATGAATTGGATCGTAGTCTTATAGCTCCAGCGGATGGAGATATTACAGCTACAATCGTAAGCTTTAAAGATTATTATAGTACAATGATAGAGGAAATTAATGATCCTGATTTAGAAGAGAAACTCTATTTGGCAAAATTGAGTATTGATAGTTATGATGTGTTTACTCAATGGATGACTTGTACAACAGATAATATTGATGCAGTACCACTTGATCAGTTAGATCAAGCGGTCTACCGATGCGATCCAAGTGATATGACAACACCAGTCAATTATGATTTTACAAACGAGTCGTTACAGTTGATTTCAACCATCTTCGAAGGCGAAAGTGTCTCGTGGGTTATTATGCAATTTAAATACGATTACGAAGCTGGAATTTTTGATGAATTAGCTGCAGAGTATGAGGAAGTAGACAGTGTATTGAAGGGCACAAAAGAACTTGTAGATGATTACGACAATTATTATAAAGATATTGCCAATAGCATTGAAGGAAATGTATCTATGGTATTTAAAATCGGTGTTTCAGCAATAAAATATAACTTCAATGCCTACGAAACATTAGAAGACATTCCTCTCTTGAGCGCATTCATGAACGATGCATATAACTTTTGCTCAAGCAATCAACATTCTCCAATTAATCCAGACGTCTCTGTATGTCCGGTAACAACAGGAGAAGGATCGTTTATAGAATTGTTTAATATGAGGTATTTATTGAGTGAAATTATCTTTAAAGCCTATCTAATGGTAGATGAAAACAATGATCCAAGAGTGTTCGATGAAGAGGAAATGAGCGTGTTCTTGGAACAAACTGAAGATGCTATAAGTAAGAATATCTTTGTAGCAGAAACAATTAGAATGTTGGCGGATCAACTTGCATTTAATGTGATTGATAGCGATACGAATATGACCTTGTTAGAACAAATGTACATTGAAGGCCAAATAACAGATGAAGCAATGCAATTGCTCATCAATGATGAACATGATTTATTCAGTGATGAATTTAAAGATCGAGCACTTGAACTACTTAACTAAATAGATAGGAGGGACACTATGAAGCCTAGCGAAAAGCTTATGTTGCTTTTAGAGTTGAACGGATATGATGTTTCAAAGTTCAGATTAAAAAAGCAATTAGAGTATGAAGAAACTGGCAATAATGATTTATACAAGCATAGCACATATGCTGATTTAATTGTGTCCCATTATCAATTTGAACAAACGCACGACTATGTTCACAAGAACCCATTAATGTATAACGATACATGGAGTGCAACGGTCACAAGCATAGATCAATTCTACTTTGAACACCCTGAACTATATAGTGATATGACAATTCAAGAAGTAAGTGAAATGGATTCTATTAAAGTAGAGAAAAAAGAACAGGTTATTGCAGATGCAATCGAAGGTTGGACAGAAGAATACAAAGTGTCTACTACCTTACAAATGGAACATTTGAGCCAAATGATTCAATTGCTTCCTAAAAAAAATAAAACATACAAAAAACCTGGGAAATTATCGATATATATATTCATTATAACGTTATTGTTGATGGCTTTCCTATATCGTTCTCCTGAATTTCTAAAGCCGTCATTCTTATCAATGACACATACTATCGTAACGAATTTTAATCAACTCTTGTATGATTATGACATGTTTAGTTTGGCGGGATTTATAACCATCTTATTTACGGCTTTCTATATTGTATTTAACAATGCACTATCTCGCTATATACGAGATGTAAGTAATGAAAAAAGCAAGCATTCGAAAAGAGTGTTTAAAAAGTGGGGTAAGGATTTAGCAAAGGCTAGAAAACTACAAGAGAAAGAACTTAAAGGATATTCTAAGGCTGCAGCTAAGGGAAAAACAAGACTGGACTTAAAATCTCTTGTCAAGCCTGAACGAAAACTTGATAAATACAAATGGTATGTTGCCATGGTAAACAGACGATACGATTGGATGACAAAACATTACAAAACATTACGACGTTGGCTTAGAAGAACACTGTTGGTTGCAACGTTGATGAATATTGGTTTTATCTTGTTTGGATTAGGATTACTAGGGGGGTGGATCAATGTTTAATGTGAATGATAATAAAGATGTAAAGGATAAAAATATTGAGATCGAACAAAAAGAACAGAATGTTGATTTTACAGGTTTTTCACAAAATCAAGACCAAGTAGTCGTGAACAAAGATAAATCAATTCAATCGGATAAAAGAAGCCATGTGTCTTTTAATGATTTTGAAGAAACAACAAATAGCAATGAATCAGGTCAGGAAAAAGGTAAAAAGCAGTTTGATGAATACTTTGAACAAGGTAGAGCCGCGCAGAGTGAACTTGAAAAAGAAGAACCTCAGAATAAAAAGCAAATAAAGCCGAAAAGAATACGAAGAAAAAAACAGAGAGAAATCGAAGACTTTGATGACATTAAAAAGAGAAGAGCCTATAAGTATAAAAGAAAGAAATATACAAAGGTTGAAGATTTTATTGCTTTCTTAAACGATAACTATCTAGATTTAGATGAAATTGCAGACTTCGTGTTAGCTGACGAGAACTTTCATGGTTGGCTGAAAAAGAAAAGTAAGCGATTTGATGAAAGCATTGGAGATTTTAGAGAGTTAATAGAAAAAATCGGGAATTAAATAATTCTCGATTTTCTATTGTATTAATATATGTTAATATATATAATATATTGCATGAATGAGGTGATTCTATGAAAGGCCAGCAGAGAGCCCTGAGGAATTAAAAGTACAACAAACAATATATAGAACGAAAAAAGGGTGAAAAATATGGAAATCAATCATTTTATAAACACAATTATTGAAGAAGATATCAGAAGTGGCAAACACAAAAAGGCAATTACCAGATTCCCACCTGAGCCTAACGGATTACTTCATCTGGGGCACGCAAGAGCCATTATAACCAACTACACCATGGCGAAAGAACATGGTGGATATTTTAATTTGAGATTTGATGATACAAATCCAGTTAAAGAAGATTTGGTTTTTGTAGAGGGAATCAAAAAAGACATTGAGTGGCTTGGGTGCCATTGGGAAAACTTATTATTTGCAAGTGACTATTTTGAAGAAATGTTTCAAAGAGCATTGTTACTTGTTAAAAAAGGGCTAGCCTATGTCGACGATTTAAGTGCAGAAGAAATCAACGAATATCGTGGTGATTTTAACACTCCAGGAAAAGACAGTCCTTACCGAAGTAGAACCATTGAAGAAAATACAGAGTTATTCATTGGGATGAAAGAAGGTAATTACGAGGATGGAAGCCGTGTTTTACGAGCGAAAATAGATGTAACAAGTCCAAATATGAATATGAGAGATCCGGTTATATATAGAATCCAAAGAGCGCACCATCACAACACAGGAGATACATGGTGTATCTATCCAATGTATGATTTTGCTCATCCAATTGAAGATGCAATTGAGGGGATAACACACAGTTTGTGTAGTCTTGAATTTGAAGACCACAGACCTTTATATGATTGGGTGGTACAGCATTGTGAGATGGAAAAAGTACCTCGACAAATCGAATTTGGAAAATTAAAAATTGCCAATGCTGTTATAGGTAAACGATATATCAAGAAATTAGTAGATGAGGGATTTGTAATGGGCTGGGATGACCCGAGACTGATTACTTTGAGCGGTCTAAGACGTAGAGGGATTCCGCCAATGGCAATTCGAGACTTTATCATATCGCTTGGACTACCAAAAAGCCAAGGAGAGACAGAAATTGAGATGTTGTATACTTTTGTAAGAGATCATTTGAAACTTGAGTCTCCAAGATGCAACGCTGTACTTGATCCTTTAAAATTGGTTATAACAAATTATCCAGAAAATGAAGTAGAGTATTTGGATGCTGAAAACAATCGCGAGAATGAAGCGCTCGGGATTCGCCAAATACCATTTAGTCGTGAAGTATTCATTGAACGCGAAGATTTTATCGAAATGAAACCAAATAAAAAATGGAAACGACTTGCTTTGGATGTTGAAGTCCGTTTAATGCACGCTTACTTTGTTAAGGCAAATAAGGTTATCAAAGATGATGACGATAAAATATTGGAAGTTCATTGTACATATGATCCATTGACAAAATCAGGTAGTGGGTTCACCGATAGGAAACCAAATGGAAACATTCATTTTGTAGATGCGACGATTAATAAGCAAGCTGAATTTAGATTGTTTGATGATCTTGTATTGGATTTTGAAAACAAAGACATACCATTCACAGAAAAAATAAATCCTGAGTCTTTAATTGTCAAACAAGGATTCATCGAGCAATCCCTTGACAAAAAGCCTGGAGCAACATATCAATTTACCAGAAACGGATATTATTGTGCAGATTTAGACTCAACAGAAGATGCGCCTGTGTACAATAGAATCGTCTCTCTGAAATCATCATACAGACCAAAAGCGAAGTAAAATCACTTCGCTTTTTTTATTTTTTAGTATTGCAAAAATAAAAAAGTAGTGTATTATAATAGTGTTAGTATTCAAATCGAAGTTAGAAATAAATAGTTATCTCTATTCAATTTGGTAGTATTAATAATATTGAAGAAGGAGGTAGTTACATGACTGGTAAAGTTAAATGGTTCAATTCTGAAAAAGGATACGGATTCATCACAACTGAAGAAGGTAATGACATTTTTGCTCATTTCTCACAAATTCAAAAAGACGGATTCAAAACTTTAGAAGAAGGAGAAAGTGTATCTTTCGAAGTTGTAGACGGGGACAAAGGGCCACAAGCTACTAATATCGAAGTTCTATAATTTATAGAAATGAAAAGTGCTATTACAATAGCACTTTTTTATATCTTTTGGTTGATGGTATAATGTATATGTATATATTTTCATAAACTCAATGATTTAATATTTGGAGGGATATTATGGAAAAAGAAGGAAACAAGAAGCAACAAACTAGAGCACGAATAAAAAGTATTGGTGCAAAAAGGTTTATTGAAGCGGGTCTTCGCGAAACGATGATTATTGATATTGCCAAAGAAGTGGGAATTGACAGAAGAACAATTTATCGTTACTACGCATCAAAAGAATTGCTGCTGATTGAGATTTGCGCTGATTACTTAAATGATTTTGTCAATAAAGTTGAAGAGATTTCTTGTAGGCAATGCAAGAACGGATTTGGGAAAGTAGAGCACTTACTGAATCAGTATTTCAAACTTTTAAGAGAAGAACCGGATGTAATCCTATTTTTAGGTATGATTGATACTAGTGTAGGACAACATATTTATGAATTGGAAATGTATAAAGAATTGGATAAACATGGCGAAAGACTTGATCGCTTCCTTTCGGAAGTGATAGAGGAAGGGCAAAAAGACGGATCGATTAATAGTAGATTAGAGCCATTAGAATATGCAGTTACTATCAACAACTCATTGGTTGCATTAGCTACCCGTATTGCCATTTATCGACCGACTGTTTTGATTCAAGGAGAAGGAATTTCGTGGAAGTTGTTATTAAATCAAGGTAAGATATTATTGGAATCGTTGGAGCATAAATAATGACAGAGTTTACAGAGAGAGTTCTAAATATTATAAAATCAATTCCAAAAGGAATGGTTATGACCTATGGCCAAATTGCTGCTTATGCAGATCATCCAAGAGGAGCGAGACAAGTGAGTAGAATTCTTCATGCAATGTCAACAAAACATAATTTACCTTGGTGGAGAGTTATCAATTCGAAGGGTAGCATTTCACTCACAGGAGAAAACGGCTATATACAAGGAGAACTTTTGTCCCAAGAGGGCATAGAGGTTTTGAATAAAAAAATAGATTTAACTAAACATTTGTATCGACCATAAATAAGCACTGGCAAAGGTGCTTTTTTATATAAAAAAATATTGTTTTAATTTGTGTAATTTATTTCAAAACACTATGATATTGCCTCTATTTTTGCTATAATAAAGACAGGTGATAGCATGAATGATTTACTCAATAATTTAAACGAAAAACAGCTCGAAGCAGTCATGAAAACCGAAGGACCAGTAATGGCGATTGCGGGTGCTGGAAGTGGAAAAACAAGCGTTCTTACTTCAAGAATCGCTTATTTAATTATGGAGCTAGGTGTAGATCCGAATCGAATCCTTGCGCTGACGTTCACTAACAAAGCCGCAAATGAGATGAAACTACGTATTAGAAATCTTCCTTCATATGATGTACAAGAACCAACCTGGGTTTCTACATTTCATGCGATGTGTGTAAGAATTTTGAGAAAACACCATGTTGCTTTAGGGTATCGAAGAAACTTTCAAATCTTAGATGATGATGACACCACACAATTGGTGAAGGCGAAACTAAAAGAAATGAATGTAGATTTAAAAATGTTCAAAGTAAAAGAAATCAAAGGTATGATTCAAAGAATTAAAACAGACCGAGCAGATGTGTCTTCTTATGACGCGGGTGTTCAGGTTGTTTTGAGCGCTGCATATAAAAGATATCAAGACACGTTGGTTAAAAATCACCTAATGGATTTTGATGACTTATTATTGAATACAATAAAACTATTTGAAGAAAATGAAGGAATTAGACAACAATATGAAGAGTATTTTCAATATGTCCTTATTGATGAATTTCAAGATACAAATAATATTCAATATGATTTGGTGAAGTTGATTCTTGGTAAAAATAGAAATATCTTTATTGTGGGTGATGAAGATCAAAGTATATACAAATTTAGAGGAGCTAATATTAGGAATATTTCAAAGTTTAAAAGCGACTTCAAAGGATATCACTTGGTCCTATTAGAAGAAAACTACCGCTCAACAAATACCATATTAGATGCCGCCAACCAAGTTATAAGTAAGAATAAAACAAGAATCCCTAAGAAATTGTTTAGTAAAAAAGAAAAAGGAGAAAAGATCACTTTCTTCAAAGGTACAACTTCTAGAGATGAAGTGGAATATGTTGCGTTAGAAGTGATGAAAAAGGTTCGCAAAGGATATTGTTACAATGACTTTGCAATCTTATATAGAGCAAATAATATATCAAGGCAGTTTGAAGATGTGTTTATGCAAAAACATATACCATATCGAATTTATGGAAACACATCTTTCTTTAAACGCAAAGAAATTAAAGATTTAACGGCA
>Ga0102814_10001063_pt1 | contig 19518 bp, 18 predicted proteins | sample ColrivemetaGS741_FD_79112 | JGI IMG/M metagenome (GOLD analysis project Ga0102814, IMG submission 79112) | Estuarine microbial communities from the Columbia River estuary - Flood tide ETM metaG S.741 | ecosystem: Environmental > Aquatic > Marine > Intertidal zone > Estuary | place: USA...
TATTTCGTGTCATGACATTCGAACATGTTCCTGAAGAGCCTGGAAGGAAAAGCAATCTCCAACAAGATGTAGATTACCACACACGTTGTAACTTCCCTCCCTTCAAACATTTTGCACTAAAAGGTAAAAAATGGACTGAGGTAGCTAGAAGTCACTGGGAAGGTGGTAAAGACAATGGACACTTTAGTATTACAAGTGGTAATACTACTGAAAGACTTGCTAAGATGTATATCATGCTATGTCATAGATATAGTATGCGAGGTAACTGGCGTGGATACACATATGTAGATGAAATGCGAGGACAAGCCTTGTTGCAGTTAGCACAGATAGGTCTACAGTTTAACGAAGCAAAGAGTCAAAATCCTTTTGCTTATTATACTGCCGCCATTAATAATAGTTTCACAAGAGTATTGAACCTAGAGAAACGTAGTCAGAATATTAGAGATGATATTCTTGAGGAAGAAGGATTGAATCCAAGTTTCACTAGAACATTCAATGCAGAGTGGGAACAGAAGATGGCCAACATTGCAGAAGCCAATCCACAAAAAGAAGAAGAGACAAAGGAATAAGTTTTGTTATTTGATGAAGTAGTAGTCTTTACCGATATCCATTTCGGTATGAAGAATAATAGTCGCCACCACAACCAAGATTGTGAGGACTTTATTATATGGATGATTGATCAAGCAAAAGCTCGTGGTATTACAAAATGTATTTTTATGGGAGACTGGCACCATCAACGTGCAAGTATTAACGTAAGTACACTCAACTATACCATAAGTAATTTGCGAAGAATCAATGATGCATTTGAAGAAGTGTATATGATTATGGGAAATCATGATCTCTATTATAGAGAGAAACGTGAGATCAATAGTATACCAATGGCAGAAGAATATCCCAACATTACTGTTGTTAATGAACTGCTAGTCAAGGATAATATTGCTATTGTTCCCTGGCTAGTTGATGATGAGCATAAAGCTCTTAAAGATCTAAATGTAAAGTATATGTTTGGACACTTTGAGTTGCCTAGTTTCTATATGAATGCTATGGTGCAGATGCCTGACCATGGACACGGAGTTAAGGCTGAAGATTTAACTAAGCCTGAGCTTGTGTTTAGTGGACACTTCCACAAACGCCAGAGAGTAGGCAACATTATATATACAGGTAATGCTTTTCCACATAATTACTCAGATGCATGGGACGATGACAGAGGACTTATGTTCTTAAAATGGGGAGGCGAGCCGGAATACGTTGCTTGGCCTGATGCTCCTAAATATAGAACGATATCTTTAAGTAAACTTATTGACAAACCAGAAGAAGTGTTGTCTAATAAAGTACATTGTCGTATTGCACTAGATGTTCCTATTACATATGAAGAAGCAAACTTTATTAAGGAAACATTTGCCGCTCAATACAATCTTCGTGAGATTGCTCTTATGCCCAGCAAGAAAGAGGAACACACAAATGATTGGAATACAGGAATAGATATCGAAGTTGAAAATGTGGATCAAATAGTCCTAAGTCAGCTGGAAACGATACAGAGTGATACTATAAGAAACGAACTACTAATCAACATATATAACGGTTTATCAATAAATGCTTAGAATCAAAAATATTACAGTAAAAAACTTTATGAGTGTGGGTAATGTTACTCAAGCCGTACAATTTGATGATCAAGGACTAACTCTAGTCCTAGGTAATAACATTGACTTGGGAGGAGATGGTTCTCGTAACGGTACAGGTAAAACTACAATAGTTAATGCCCTAAGTTATGCACTATATGGCAATGCTCTGTATAATATCAAGAAGGATAACCTAGTTAACAAAACCAACAACAAACAAATGTTGGTAACTGTTGACTTTGAGAAAGATGGACAAAGTTATCGTATTGAACGAGGTAGAAAACCAAATTTGTTCAAGTATATAGTTGATGATGTTGATAATGCATCAACAGATGAGATGCAGGGTGAAGGACGTGAGAGTCAAGCAGTAATTGAACGTACTCTGGGTATGAGTCATACTATGTTTAAGCATGTTGTGGCACTCAATACATATACTGATCCTTTCCTTAGTATGAGAGCTAATGATCAACGTGAACTTATTGAACAATTGTTGGGTATTACAAAGCTCAGTGAAAAAGCTGATGTACTTAAAGATCTTGTAAAGCAGAGCAAAGATAGTATTCAAGAAGAGACATATAAAATTAGAGGTACTGAAGAAGCCAATGAACGTATTGGTAGTAGTATTAAGGATCTAGAACGTAGACAATCAGTATGGTCCAACAGACGTGATAGAGATGTTGTGGATCTATGCCAGGAACTAGCCGATCTTGAGAAAGTTGATATTGATGCTGAACTACAAGCACATATTGCCTTTACAGAGTTCAATACTCGTAGAACACAGATAGACACAGTAAATGGCGAGATTGCACGTTTACAAACTACTATTGAACGTGAACAAAAACGCATGGATAAAGCACAAAAGGACTTGGATCATACTCTGGATCACAAATGTTATGCATGTGGACAGGAACTACATGATGATGCACATGAAAAGATTGTGGCAACTAAGACAGAGGCTGTTGCAGATTCAGTAAGGCACATTACTTCTGACAGCGAAAAGATAAATGATTATAAGAGTGCCTTGATGGATATTGGTGAACTAGGCAAAGCACCTGTACTGCATTATAACACAGTACAAGAAGCATATGAACACCAAAACAAGATAAGTACCACAGGTACAGAGATTAAACGTAAGCAAGAAGAATTAGATCCTTATGAGGAGCAGATTGATACACTTCGCAATACTGGTTTACAAGAAATAGACTGGAGCGAAGTCAATAGACTCACAGAGCTTAAGGATCACCAGGACTTCCTACTAAAGTTGCTTACAAATAAAGATAGCTTTATCCGTAAAAGGATAATTGAACAAAATCTACAGTTTATGAACAGTAGATTAGAATATTATATTACTCGTTTGGGATTACCACATGAAGTGCAGTTCCAATCGGATCTAACAGTTAGTATTATACAGTTAGGACAGGATTTAGATTTTGACAATCTATCTCGTGGTGAACGTAACAGACTTATACTAGGTTTAAGTTGGGCGTTTAGAGATGTGTTTGAGAGTATGAACCATCCTATTAACCTAATATGTATTGATGAACTTGTTGATAGTGGTATGGATACTATTGGCGTAGAGAGTGCTCTAGGAGTACTTAAAAAGATGGAGCGTGAACGTAATAAAAACATTTTGCTTATTTCTCATAGGGATGAACTTGTTGGCCGTGTTAATAGTGTACTACAAGTCACAAAGGAAAACGGCTTTACTACGTTTAGTACAGAAGTGGAAATAGTTGACGCATAATGATTGATGATGAGGACGATGCTGAAGGGTTCATTAGTTTGGATATGTTCAACAACAAAGGACACAAGCAAAACGAAGAAGTTTTCACCACAACACCTGATTATGGAATACTAGAAGTTAAGAAAGAACTGGGTGTGGATATCATACAAGAAATAAAGAAGACATTTGAAGATGAATGAATATGTTATTCCCTTGCCTGATTTCCAATGGGATAAACAAGCTCTGTATACGGCACAGATAGATCATGTTAATTACAAAGCCAATGGTTTATATAAAAAACTTCATGAATTTGATACGGCTACTGAAGCAAAGATGTGGGATCTAATGGACTATAATATTCCTGTGGCAAAGGAAATTGAAGATAGATTTAATTGCAAAACAGACAGCAAGTTTACAAAGGTACTGGCAGGTGGTTATATGCCCACACATATTGATCCAGGCAGAACTGCGGTTGCTATGTTTTCGTTAACAGACAACCCTAGTCCGATTGTATACTTTGATGGACAAAAAGAACTGTTTACATATCACTATGAATGTGCTACTATTATAAATGCAAAGATACATCACGGCGTTCCTGATAATGCAAGTGATAGGATTGCATTCCAGGTAAATCTATATTTGACTTGGGACGAAGTATGTAAAATGCATCAGGAAGGAACATTATATGACTCACACATTTAAGAGAGGCGTTGTTTGGCAGGCAGGCGCAAGTGGAAATTTTCTATGTAGTCAGTTTGTTCCACCCGAACAAGTCATGTACTTTGAAGAAGGAAACGAATACAAAGTAAAGAATGACTTTAAATATTTTTTAAACATCAGTAAAGAAATAACTCCTCAAATGGAAACCCTTGCTTGTCATCCTTTTCCCACTAAGTGGATACAAGATAATGACATATACATTGATGACCTTATAATGGTTAAGCCTGATTGGTTTAGTGAGTTACTGTTATACGCAAAAAGAATGATGCAGTTTAGATCATCACCAAACGATTTAGTTTGGATGATCAAACAATCCTACAAGTTAAGTCACAATAAAGAATTGGATTGGCATAATTTTAAAGATGTACAAGCACTAATAAAGATTACTGATAGAATAAAACAAGAATTTGGATTAAACACTGGTGATATTCAGCGCCAATCCACCTTGTGTGTTTTATACATGGTATGGTTAAAGTCTAATAAACTTAGTGACGACAATGATAATATAAAAGTATTTGTACAACAGGAAATTATTGATCCTTGTATGAAAGCAGTTAAAAATAACACGCATCTAAACACTGAACCGTATGATAATGCAGTTATAGAGTTGGAGGCAACAGGAAAGATAGGCAAAGTTCATAATATAGATTATGAAGATTTGTTTATTAACTGTAACAGTATTATTGGTATAGATGTCAATAATATAAAAGATTACAGTACCAAGAATGTAGACTTGCTGACTACAATTTGTAAAATTGCTGATCGAAATGATCTGCTGGCAAGACTGGATTCTTATAGAGAGAAACTAAACAAGGCAACTAATGAGTGATTGGAAGTATAAGAGACAAATCGTTGAAAGTCTACCGGAAGACTGTGTCGGCTTTGTCTACATAATCACTAATACTATTACAGGCAAAAAATACATTGGCAAAAAACTGGCAAAATTCGCAAAAACAAAATACAAAATGCACACACAAAAAAATGGCAAAAAAGTTAGAAAAAAGATAAGATCAAAAATAGACTCAGACTGGCAAGAATATTATGGCTCCTCAAAGGCACTAACAGCAGATATAGAAAACTTAGGCAAAGAAAAATTTAAAAGAGAGATATTGTTCTATTGTGCCTCAAAGGCAGAATGCTCATACGTTGAAGCAAGAGAACAATTTACACATAAAGTACTCGAAAGTGATGACTATTACAATGGTCATATACAAGTTCGTGTTCATGGCTCACATATACTAACAGAACAACTATTAAACAATCCCACAGACACAAAGTCAAACTAATATAGGCAAAGAATGCTCCGATTGGTCGTGATAGCTCGACCCACCTTGAACGCATGGGAACGCATGTTTGGATCTGGTGTAGCAAAGTGTCACTGCGTTGGTTTGACAAACCGAAATGATCAAGCTCTTCTGACAATTGAAACTTGAGGGTAGCACAAAGTCGTTGATATGGCAATGTGTGATCCTGCGTTATTAAGCAGTAAGTAAAAAGGTACAGCGTAACCGCCTTTTCCTAGCGTTAATTAGGTTTTACTATATCGATGTGTTGACTTTGACGGGAAAAGTCGATTTTGCATTTGGCCTTATCAGGCTAAGTGTGAATGACAGATCAAGGAAAAGACGTATATAAATACCATATAATATATACTATTATAACTATATAGATATTAGTAATAATAATCGAAATACCGTAAGGTATTGAAGATTAGATGCCGTAAGGCATCACTAATGTAACAGCAAAGATATATAATGAACTTCGACATATTCCAAATGAAATTCCTTGAGTGGACAGAGAATGTTATAGAGCAGAAAAAAGACGATGGTTTTGCTATCTGTCCGTTTGCCAAAAAGGCACGTCTAGATAATAAAATACAGTTCATAGATTGTACAATAGCTACTAGTGAGTTACTTGAATTTGACAAAGAAAAATACGAAATAGGTATTGCTTGGTTAGGTGATGATGCGAACATGGCTATCATTGATGAAGTTCTAGAGCTTTATAAAGCAGAAAACCCGGACCTATTATACTTTACAAGTACAACAGATTCAGGCTATTTTGCTAAGAACTTTACTAATTGTGTTTTTATTCAACTGAGGGGCGATATAGATAATCGTAGAGAACAGTTACATAAAACCAAGTACTATGACAGTTGGCCAGAGCATTACTATAAAATAATAACCGGACATTAACTGCGTTTATTCATTTCCTCTGTACGCTTATTCATTCTCTCGATCAACATCTGAACAGCCGGCAAAGGCATAGTCATGATTTCATGATAACCAACGGCACCACCACTATATAATACTATGTCTATGTAGCTTTCTTCAACGGCTTTTCTCTGCTCGTCATAGCGTTCTACAATTTCTTGAATCTCCAACGGCTGACTAGTGGATATCAACCTACGAAAAAATTTGACACATCCAGTTCTACTTCTTGTGTCCATTCATTAGCACATTCAATACACTTGGCTTTGAAGTTTGTATCCATGCCATCATCACTTAGTGCTTCAATTCTATCTTTGATTGCATCGTGATCTTTCTTACTGATATTTTGTAACCACTCCCGAATCATATCTTTGTCTACAATAACATCTGAACTGTCAGGTGCTTGTACACTTGTGATACAACTTGTGATAACATCAACTGTTAGCGTAGCAAGTTCAACAAAAGTTTCTCCAAACATTTTGGACTTAGTGTTGTCATCAGCTTCACTGGCAATTAGGCTATCAACCATCTTCTGTCTTTTGATGTTTTGTATCTGCATGAGAGTTCTGTCATCAATAGTATAGGGTCTAACAATTATTTTAAAGTTACTGGCTAGTCTTACTTCTGTAGCAAACTCAACTTCTTTAATTTGTGATAGTAGTTGAGCACTATCAATTGTCAATTGATTAAGGTGTTTACATTTTGGGCATTCAAGATCTACGTCAAACTTGTTACCATACGTTGCTTGTCTAATAGCAATTAATAGTACAAGTAGATCGTTAACTGGAATCTGTCTGGGATTTTGTATATCCGGACAGCATGATTCGAGTAGTGCAACATTGGCTTCTCCGTTAAACAACGCATCAGGCGTTTTTGTTAACAGTTCGTCTCTGGCACTCATAGGATACACGGCTAGTTCATTATCAACACTTAATTTTGGCTTTGGATCGTACCATTTCGCCCCTGAAGGCAATGATACAAACACAGCAGGCTTTTTATATGCCTGGATTAGAGGATTTTCTGACATCTGGTGTTTTCTCCGAATAAATACTTATGTATAAAGCGTCAATAGTATTTATACATTAAATAGGTAGTTAATTATGGATTTAGGACAAATTGCTAGTATATTTTCTTCTTTGCCCAGCTGGGTTTCAGAAGATACTATGCAAGGTATATTGAGAAGTCAACGAGGTAACGTTGATGCCAATATAGCCAAGATCAATAAGATTTCTGCTAAATGGGGTTTAGATCCTATTGAATCACAAGTTGACGATATAATTGACAACAAACAAAAAGGCATGCAGGATACTAAGCGTATGTCTGCACAGATGAAACAAGACGTAAATGATCTAATGCGAGAAAACGATCCTCTCTTAGGCCTGACAGCTGGTATTACTATGGTTGGTGGAGCAATGGGACAAGTCGGCAAGGGCTTTGACTTCCTAACAGGCAATAAAGCAAGTAAGTTTCTCAAAAAATCATTAGGTAAAGATTTATTAAAAGCAGGAAACAAAGGGCTAGGTGCTCTGGCGGGAGTCGCCGGATTTACTGCTGGTACAAGTGCTTTCATAATGAGTTTGGAACGAGATATTCGTGCAATGGTTGAAATGAGTGTATTCACTAATTCAGCTGAAATGCAATATATTAAAGAAGCCGCCAATGGTGTTGGTATGAGTATGGTGGAAGCCACAAAGATGTTATCGGGCAGTAGTGCAATGGTAGCCTATGTCGGAGACGGTGATGTAGCATCAGGCACACTAAAGTTTTTAAAGTTTGCAAGTAAAATAGAAGAAATGAACACCAACGGTAAAGGTGGTGTTAGTGACTTTGGTTTGGGTGTAGATCAACTTGCACAAAGAATGGCACAGGAAACGGCATTGCTATATGATCTAAATGAATTGACAGAAAGAGACTTAACTGCCAAGGGACAAGCATATAAAAACTTTGAAACAATGGAAGGCATGATGACCTATATGGCAGACTGGACCGGCGTTAGAAAGAGTGAATTACTTGACCAGGGTATGCAAGCTGATGCAATGATAGATTATAGAATGGCTTTAAAACAAAACAAAGCACATTTGGAAGAGGCATATGGCGAAGGCACTATGATGGCAGTCAATAATGGCAGAAGAAGATTAGCAATGCAACTAGCAATGGTTCCAGAACTGCAAAAAGAACTATTGTCTGCTGTTGATAAAACAGTAAACGACATACAATATAATGGAGGCGATTCAGTAATCTCCTTTAACCAAGAATTTTTAGATAAGATGAATGTACTGGATCCAAACTTAGCAAACAGAATGACAAAACTTGTTAGTGATATAAGCACAGGACAATTTAAAGATGATCCAATACAACAGGATATAGAAGTTAAGAGACTATTAAAGGACATCAGTAATGCAAAAACTGTAGATGGTCCTGGAGCAATGTTTAAAGAAGTTAACTCATTAATTGCCACAACTAATCTAGTTCCTAATCTTGATATGTCAGATGCTGAACAAAGAGAAAAAGCGGCAAGTGTAAAAGAGAAAGCTGAACAAGGCGATGTAATGGTTGATTCAGTAGATAATACTCGTAAAGCACTACGTCAAGGTGTTACTGCTATTGCACCGTCAACAAAAACAGTAGTTGATTTATTTGGTGACCTGACAGGTGGTGTGCAATTGTTTGGTAAAGCAGTATCCTACATTCCAGGATTTGAACAGATGCAAAGTGCTCTGGGAGAAGATGCAATTGGAAAGTATCGTGTTGATCCAAGTACAACATATGGTCCACAGATGTCTGATTTTGCTGATCCTACTCCAGGACCAAAACGAAATAGAAGAAAAAGACGTAGAGGTGATAGGTCAGGTGTAACCGGCGAACCAGTAACAGTACCAATCACTGCTACTGATCCAAAAGAAGAAAACAGCTTCCTAGGAAATATATGGGATAAGATTACAGGCAAGTCTGATGAGAAAGAAGACTCTCGAATAGCAGGATTAAAGACACCAGTTCTAACAGCAAAACTTGAAGAAGTCAAGAAGAAAATTTCAGACTTGGAAAAATTAAAGGGTTCAGCTAAAAACCGTGGAGAACGTGGAAAGATATTTAGAGCAATCAAATCCCATGAAAGAGCAATGGCTAGAATACTGGCTGACATAGAAGCAAAGACAAAACAATCAACACTTTCGGAGACAGTAGAAAATGGCAAGTAGTTATAATATAAATTTACCTGACGGTTCAAGTCTACCAGTTCCGGCCTGGGCAACAGAACAAACGCTACAATCTGTAGCACAAATGCTGAGTAAGAATAATTTATCAGTAGATATTATCACTGATCTAATGCAAGAAAATAATATGGACGTAAGTGATGTTGCGGCTAAGATGTCACAACTTGCTGATGTAGATAAACAAGAAGCAAAACAAAGACTACAAGAAGCAAAAAAACAAGGCAAAAACTTCGGTGCTAAACTAACAGGTGTATTAGACAAGTTTAACAATACAGAAAAACCACTAAGCAGTTTAGTTGATATGGCTACTGGATTAGGAAAAGAGATAAAAGACGGTGCAAGTAGTTTTGGTAAAGACAAATCAAAAATAAGTAAAGGCTCTGGTGTAATGAGTGGTGTCCTGGATAAACTGGGCAAGGGCATGGGAGTAGCAGGTGATATTGCCGTTGTATATGCTGGTTTCATGGCTGGTAAAGCAGAAGAATTTGCCAAAGCACAACAAAATATGATTGATAGTGGTGCTATCTTCTTTGAAAATGCGGCGGCCTTTAATGCACTACAAACACAGGCCAGAGATGCAGGAATTGGTTATGAGAAGTTTACAACTATTGTGGGTAACTTCGGAAGTGCAATGGTTGGACTAGGTGGCAACGTTAGTAATGGTGCTGTGGAGTTTGCCGTTCTAGCAGAAAAACTAAATGATGCAAGTGACCAGTTCGGAGACTTTGGTATGACAAGTGAAAACCTAGCAGAAGGTTTTGCTGAGTTTATTGAAACACAACGTATGGCCGGAAATATAGATAGAACACAAGTAGGATACGGAGACAAGTTAGTCAAAGCATATCAGGAATTATTAATTGAAACAGGTTCATATGCAAGTGCCACAGCGTTCACAAGAAAACAGATGTTGGAATCATACACAGAGGCTATGAGTGCTCCGGTATTTGCAGGTACAATGAAAATACTAGACAAACTTGGCGAAACTGGTACTAAAGAGGCAGCTCAACAAATACAAACACAATTAACACTACTCAACAAAGCTGGTGTTACAGATATAGCAGGACCGTTACTTGGTGCTTTTGAACAGGCGTTAAGTTCATCAACAGGTGATTTACAAAGTTTTGATATTACTAGTTATCTAGCAGAAAATGGTGGTGAACAATTAATCGCAACACTTGATAATGTAAACTCTACTCTGTTAACAGACATCAATACAGCAATCCGTAATGGAGAAAAGATATCTGGAGATATGTTACAGGACTTGGTTGCGGCATATGAAACTGTTAAGCCTGGAATGGTTATTCCTGCTGGTGCAACAGATGGCCTAATGGGTTATATGAAACGAACTCAAAACCAAATGGAAGAGTTCCGTTTAAAAACTAAAGCAGTATCTGAGATGTCAGCAGAAGAACGTGCAGGTCTTAAAGAAAAACATAAGAAAGATTTAGAAGGTGCTGGTAAGTTAACTAAAGTAATGAACGATGTTACTGAAGGATACCTAAAGGCAATGGATGCTCTAACACTCCCAATGGATAAGTTTAGTAATGTTCTAGATGGAGTAACAACTGGAATAAGCAATGCAACTGGTAATATGGTTGAAGGCCTAAGTACAGAGGGTAGGAGTTTTATGCCTGGATATGAGGGATACCATGCCGAAGGTGCAGCAATGCGTGGTGAAGGCGCATTAGACACACAAAGAAAAATAATGATTGATGGGAAGCCAAATGGACTGAGATCCGGCGGACCTATCGGAGCAGGATCCATGGCTCTTGTGGGAGAAGAAGGTCCGGAATTATTACAAATGGGTGATATGGGAGGGATGGTATTCCCTAACAACACATTGAATAATTTGGTTGACATGTATAAAGAAAGCATGTATAATACAGATAATAAAGCTATGGTATCTCCCAATGTCACTTCCTCGGAATTGAATATGGCCTTTGGTGAAGGAATGGGCGATACTTCGGAATCCGGTGAAGAATACACGGATCTAGAGGATATTCTAAGGATGAAAGAAGAAACAGTAAACACTCTTAGAAGCCTCGACGGTGTATTAGCCGGTATGTTTGCTCTAAGCGAACAGCGAACAATTGCTTCTGAGATGTCTTAATTAAATTATAGCTAAATACATTAAATAAAAGGTTACACAAATGAGTTGGAAGAAACATTTTACGAGATATGATGGCGATGCAAGAGCTGGCCAAACGAAAGCGAATCGTTGGCAGAGCTGGCTACCTGAAGTATACTCCGGTATGCCCAATCGTACAGAACGTTATGTTCAGTATGATCAGATGGATCAAGACAGTGAAATTAATGCGGCACTAGATACTATTGCTGAATTTAGTACACAAAAAGAAACAAAGAATCTATTACCATTTGAAATTAACTATAAAGATGAAGCAACAGAATCAGAAGTTAATGCATTAGAAACAGGAATGAAGCAGTGGTGTAATATCAATGACATGGAAAGACGTGTATTTGGTATGTTCAGAGCGGCTATTAAATATGGTGATCAGTTCTTTATTCGTGATCCAGAAACATATAAACTAATATGGGTTGATCCCAGTGATGTTAGTAAAGCAATTGTTAATGAAAGTAATGGTAAAGAAATTGATCAGTATATCATTAAAAACGTTGCACTAAACTTACAAGACATGGTAGCAGTTGACACAAAGAAGACTGCCAATGTTGCACAAAAAGGACAAACAACTAGTTATACAACTCCACCAAATACCAATGCAGGTGTTTATCATGGCAATTACAACAGTAGTAATACTGAATATGCAGTTGATGCCAGTAACGTTGTACACATTGCACTAACAGATGGTATGAGTGCTAACTGGCCTTTTGGAACAAGTATTCTTGAAAGTGTATTTAAAGTATACAAGCAAAAAGAATTACTAGAAGATTCAATTATCATTTACAGAGTACAACGTGCTCCAGAACGTAGAGTGTTTTATATTGATGTTGGTAATATGCCGGCACATAAAGCAATGAGTTTTGTTGAGAGAGTTAAAAACGAAGTACATCAAACCCGTATACCTAACAAGACAGGTGGCGGAACAAACGTAATGGATGCGGCCTATAACCCACTATCAATTATGGAAGACTACTTCTTTGCTCAGACAGCAGAAGGACGTGGTTCCAAAGTTGATGTTCTACAGGGTGGTGATAACTTAGGTGAGATTGATGACCTAAAGTACTTTAACAATAAACTTATGCGAGGTTTGAGAGTACCAAGTAGTTACCTACCAACAGGTGGCGAAGATGGAACGGCAGCATATAATGATGGTAGAGTTGGAACAGCTCTAATCCAAGAATTTAGATTCAGCAAGTACTGTGAAAGAATTCAAGCAATTCTACAAACCTCACTTGACAATGAATTTAAACTTTTCCTCAGACACAGAGGAATTGAAATACCAAGTAGTTTATTTGATCTACAATTTACTGAGCCACAGAGCTTTAGTCAATATAGAGACATTGAACTAGAATCCCAACGAGCTACACTATTCTCACAGATTGAAGGTGTTGGTTACTTGAGTCGTAGATTCTTAATGAAGAAGTATCTAGGCCTAACTGAAGATGAGTTAGTTGAAAATGAACGTATGTGGAGAGACGAAAACGATATTAAGTCAGAAGCAGAAATAGATTCTAAAGGAGATCTTGGAAGTCTAGGATTACGTTCAGGTGATGTTGAAGGATTTGAACCTACTGATGTCGATGCAGAAGTAGATGATATTGATGGAGATGTACCAGGCGTTGATGGCGGTGGTGAGTCTCCTATATCAGGAGAGGCTCCGGAGGAGAACTAAGATGAGATTTGGTGAATTAGCACAATCGGCTGAGAATGATGAGCATAATAAATGGGACATCGATGATACTCGACGCCCTAGACTTACATTAAGACAACTTAATAAGATGCGTGGCATGAGAGAAATCGCAAAGGCAGAGCATATTGAACAAGTTGATCAGTTTAAAACAATGTACGGTGCAACTGCTCCTGCCGAGTAAAACCCCTAAAATTTATCTATTATTATCGAAAACACGGTTTTAACCGTGTTTCGCCTTAGTTTACACCGATACGTCTTAAATATGTATGTTATAACCTATCTATAGAAGGAGATTATTATGAGTGCTCAAGATCGTTATAAAAAAATCGTAGAGTCCCTAGTAAATGATGAGACAGATCAAGCGTCTGAACTTTTACATGAGGCTTTCGTAGAAAAAGCTCGCGAAATCTGGAATGATTTGCTAGAGCAAGATGAACTCATCGAAGATGAGATCGAAGAAGAAGATATCGAAGAAGCAATTGGTGATGAAAAATCTGGAGACTTTCTAGACGACATCGAAACTGCAGAAGAAGAAATCGAAGCTGAAGAGGCTTTTGGTGAAGGCGATGATGATGAAGATGATGGTGATATGGATCCAGCTGACATCGACGCTGAACTAGAGTTAGCTGACCCAGACATGGACGCTCCAGAAGGAGAAGAAGGTGTTGAAGCGGCTATGGATAATGTTGAAGATGCTCTAGCGGCATTGAAGGCAGAATTTGCATCTATTATGGGTGACGATGACGGAGAAGTAGAAGGCGAGCCAGAAATGGATATGCCGGAAATGGAGTCAGAGGAACTAGCTTTCGAAGAAACTGATGAAGTTGATGAAGAAGTAGAAGAACTAGATGAAGCAGCAGAACTTAAAGCCGTTAGTGCCCCAGCAAATACTGGTGGAGACGATGGTAAAAAGTCCCCTATTGCAGACATGAACAAGAATGATCCTGCCAAAGGAGTTGGTGCAAACGCTGAAGCGTCTGCAGTTGATTTCACTGGTGGCAATGAAAAAGGCGGAAAAGCACCTGCACCAAAAGACATGGGCGTAACTGCTCCTGCTGATGCTGGTAGCCCAAAGCCTGCTCCAAAGCCAAAAGGATAATTGATAATGCGTGGAATAACTCTTACTGAACGTTTATCTTTCGACAAGGCAAATATCGTCGTTGAATCCAAAGAGGATGGCAATGGCGGTAAAAACCTATACATGGAAGGTATTTTCGTTCAGGGAGACAAACGCAATCAAAACAAAAGAGTTTACCCTACAAGTGAGATCCAACGTGCTGTTAAGAATATACAGACAAAGATCGATGAAGGGTTTTCAGTATTAGGTGAAGCGGACCATCCAGATGATTTACAAGTAAATCTAGACAGAGTGTCCCACATGATAGAAAAGATGTGGATGAACGGCGCTGATGGTTACGGAAGACTTAAACTATTGCCTACTCCAATGGGACAAATATGTATTACACTATTGGGGAACGGCGTAAAGCTAGGCGTGTCAAGTCGCGGCAGCGGAAACGTTACAGAATCAGGTAACGTATCAGAATTCGAGATACAGACGGTGGACATTGTTGCCAACCCAAGTGCTCCTGATGCTTATCCAGATCCAATCTACGAAGCTATTATGAATGGTCCTCGTGGAAATATTTTAATGGACGTAGCCAATGCAACTAATCATGACACAAAGGCACAAAAGTACCTCCAGGAAGAGGTACTTAGATTGATAAACAACCTAGGTATTAGGAGATAAGAATGGCTCATGCAATCGAACAACTCCTAAGTTCAGAAGTACTTTCAGAAGAAGTCAAAACCACACTTTCAGAAGCGTGGGAATCTAAACTTTCTGAAGCTCGCGAAGAAATCACTGTTGAATTACGTGAAGAATTTGCGAACCGTTACGAAGCTGATAAAGATCAAATGGTAGAGGCACTAGATGCCATGCTAACTGATACTTTAAAAAGTGAACTAACAGAATTTGCTCAAGATAAGAACGAGGCTGTAAAAGCTAAAGTTCTATATCAAAAGCAAATCTCAGAACATGCAAAACTTCTAGATGGTTTCGTAATGGAAACCCTTAAAAAGGAAATCCAAGAATTACGTGACGATCGTAAATTACAAGAAGGTAACTTTGTAAAGTTAGAGGACTTCGTAATGGAGCAACTAACAACTGAACTTAATGAATTCCACCAAGATAAGAAAGACGTTCTCGCAGAGAAGGTCAAATTGGTGAAAGAAGGTAAGAAAATGATTGCCGAAGCAAAGGCGAAATTCATAACTAAAGCAAGTACTAAATTAGCTGGTATTGTAGAATCTACACTAACATCAGAATTAGGACTGCTTAAAGAAGACATTCAGAAAGCAAAAGAAAATAACTTTGGTCGTAAGATCTTTGAAACTTTTGCAGCTGAATTTATGAGTTCCAACTTAGCAGATGGTACACAAGTTTCAAACTTAGCTCAGGAAGTAGAAAATATGAAGAAGCAATTAGCTGAATCAGAAAGTCTATTAGCTGAGAAAGACGGTAAGATTATGAAAGCAGAAAAGAAAGCAGATCGTATTGCGGAAGCAACCGAACGTGCTGGCGTTCTAGCAGAATTACTTAGCCCTCTTGCAAAAGACAAGCGTGAATTGATGGGTAACTTACTTGAATCAGTAGCGACTACTAAATTAAAAGTATCCTACAACAAGTATCTACCAACTGTTCTAAATGAAACAGTTAAAACAACAACAAAAGCGAAAACACTAAACGAATCTCAGAAGACTGAGATTACAGGTAACAAGGCAAAGACACAGGATACTGATGTGGACGCTGAAATTATTAACCTAAGAAAATTAGCCGGTATTAATTAACTTTAAAGGAGATACCCAAATGTCACAAAACCTATTTGAAAACTGGAGTGTAACTAAAGACGCTCTTACTGACGGTTTGACAGGCAACAAGAAAGTCGTAATGGAAACCGTTCTTGAGAACGCGAAAACACAACTTTCAGAATCAGCCTTATCAGGCACAACAATGGCAGGTAACATTGCAACACTAAACAAAGTTATCCTTCCAGTAATCCGTCGTGTCATGCCAACTGTCATCGCTAACGAACTAGTTGGCGTACAACCAATGACTGGTCCAGTAGGCCAGATCCATACACTTCGTGTACGTTATTCACAAACAGCAGCAGGCGTTTCTGCTGGTGATGAAGCACTATCACCATTTGCAATTGCAAAAGGTTATTCAGGTAATGCTAGTACAGGAAAAGCTGATTCAACATCAGCATACGAAGCCGAAGCTGGACGCAAAATGTCCATCCAGGTACTAAAACAAACTGTTGAAGCTAAAACACGCAAACTATCAGCACGTTGGACTTTTGAAGCAGCACAAGATGCTCAATCAATGCACGGTCTAGACGTTGAAGCTGAAATTATGCAAGCTCTAGCTCAAGAGATCACAGCTGAAATTGATCAAGAAGTTTTAACTTCACTTGATACATTAGCTGGTTCGGCTGCAGATACTTACAACCAAGCTGGTGTAAGTGGTACTCCAACATTCGTTGGTGACCAACATGCTGCCCTAGCAGTTCTAATTAATAGATCAGCTAACCTAATCGCGGCAAGAACACGTCGTGGTGCAGGTAACTGGGTTGTGGTTTCACCAACAATCCTAACAGTACTACAATCAGCGACAACTTCAGCGTTTGCAAGAACAACTGAAGGTCCTTTTGAAGCACCTACAAACACAAAATTCGTTGGAACTCTAAACGGTACAATGAAAGTATTTGTAAACCAGTATGCGGCAGATTCTGCCAACGTACTAGTAGGCTACAAAGGCGAAGGCGAAATTGATGCGGCAGCTTTCTATTGCCCATACATTCCGTTGATGTCATCTGGTACAGTACTAGATCCAGCAACATTTGAGCCAGTAGTTTCATTCATGACCCGTTACGGTTATGTAGAGCTAACTAACCAAGCTTCATCGCTTGGTAATGCAGCTGACTACCTAAGCAAAATTGGTGTTAACAGTGGTAACCTAGCGTTCCAGTAAAATTTATTTTACAAGGAAAACGAAAACAGCACCTTCGGGTGCTGTTTTTTTATGACTAAAATAAACTAAATACATATATAGAACGAATTGGAGAGTTTTGAAATGGCAACCATAATCAACCCTGATAACGGAGAGTTTATCGTAAAAGGAACTATAACATCTAATGCCGTAGGAGCAAATAGTTCAGCAAAAATTAGAATCACAAGTACTGATGATATAGATCTTAACAGTATTCCAGTAGACTTTGCATCAGCCGATGTTGCACTAAACATTGCAGGCGGTTGTTATACTGCTGGTAACCATTATATAGATGGAACATTTGTTGCTAACGGAGATATTATTTCTTTAGGCAACGTGGGCGGAAGCCTAAGCCTTGGAGCAAACATTAGTAGTAATCTTTTGCCTAATGCAAACAACAGTTTTAATATAGGCTCTGCTTCAAATAACTGGGCAAAAGTATATATGAATCATCTCATTTTAGATGATGACGAACTAACAATTACATCTGGATGGACAGATGGAAATTCCACAAGTAAGATTACTTCGGGAACATCAAGTACCATTACATTAGGTAATGGAACTGTAGGCGGAGTATATGTATTTTATGTTGATTCAACAGGTGCAGGTTCTGGAAGTTCAGTAACTATAACACCTACTACAGCTAACGGCTTTACTACTATGACATTTACTGCCGCCGGAGATAGCGTAACAGCAACATATAGAGCAGACGGTTGGACAATCATGAATGCTTTTAGGACTACGATAGCTTAATAATATCGTATAAATACATTAAGGAACCAGAGGAATTATAAATTGCCAATTAATATAAATCATGCACAAAATAAACTCTCAACAGATAGCACATTAACGGTTGATTCAACCAACAATGTCAGTCTAAGTGGAACTTCGCAAATTAAAAATGCCGTTGATCCAACAGATGCACAAGATTTAACAACAAAGGCATACGTCGACTCACAAGTAGCAGGAGGTGGGGGTGATCTTACCTTAGGAACACCAACTGATGGTACTTTTGGAGACGGCTCATATAAAGATTTAGATTCAACGTCAACAATTACAGATGCTATTGATGATCTAAACGAAACAATAGAAAATATCCGTAACAATACATTTGTTCGTGATGTTGATTTTACTGCTGATGTTGATACAGGTGGAGCGGGTTTATTAGTAACATTATCAACTACAGTAGATGGAAACGCAAATCAATTTGTTATAGATTGGGGTGATGGTTCTTCACTATTAACTACAGTTGATACAACACCTTCACATACATATAATACAAATGTTGGAAGTCCTTTTAATGTTTCAGTAACTGCAAAAAATACAGGCGGTAGTGGATCTGGATCCAATTCAGTAGAACAAAAAAATTCTTTTATTACAATCTATACAGCAACACCGGTTCTTAATTTAGCGGCCTACTCAGCTAGTTCAGGAGGTAGTCCAATAACAACATGGGACGACGGCGATACAGTATATTTTGAGAATACAACAACCAATACATCAGGAGCAACACTACAGTATACATATAATTGGGGAGATGGAACCAGTATTGATACAGTAAATGCAGACTCTGATCCGGGCGGAGTAGGAGGCGGACGCCTTGCTCACACATTTGCATCAGCAGGAACAGAAACAGAAGTTACTAGATTAGTTACTTTAACTCTTGTATCACATTCAACAGCAACACCATCAGAAATTCCAATTGTTGAAAGTGATAGTTTTAAAATATATGATGAACACACTCCTAGTTTTAACATAGATTTAACAACAGGAATTAATGAAGAATCATCCAGTGGTTTAACTGTTAACGTAACAAACACAACAGAAACAACAATAGGTAGTTACTCTACATATGGTATTCGATACTTATGGACATGGGGTGATGGTGATACCGATTCTGTAAATACAGGATCTGGATTCTTTGGTGATACTGGAAATACATTATCACACAAATACACACTAAGCAATAGTGATCAAGCAAATGGCGTTGCTCAAGATTACACAGGTAATCTACAAGTTATAAGTAATCACTCAAATAGTCCTTTTGCAAGTACTAACTTTACTGTTCACTTGGAACCAGACGTTAGAGCAAACATTGCCGGTACAGCCGTATCAGTAAGTGATAGAAGTGGTGATAACATATATGATCTATATGA
>Ga0102814_10001067_pt1 | contig 19497 bp, 16 predicted proteins | sample ColrivemetaGS741_FD_79112 | JGI IMG/M metagenome (GOLD analysis project Ga0102814, IMG submission 79112) | Estuarine microbial communities from the Columbia River estuary - Flood tide ETM metaG S.741 | ecosystem: Environmental > Aquatic > Marine > Intertidal zone > Estuary | place: USA...
CCAAAAAACGGTGAATCGTTTATAGTAAATAACATACTCATTGTAGGCTCATCTATAGCAATCGTTTTTAATCCTTCAGGATTTTCAAAATCGGCAACGGTATCACCAATTTCAAATCCCTCTAATCCAACAATAGCACATATATCACCCGTCTGAACTGACTCCACTTTTAAACGGCCTAACCCTTCAAAAACATGCAGTTCTTTTATTCTATTTTTAACAATGCTGCCATCACGTCTTACTAAAGAGATGTTTTGGCCAACTTTTAATTCGCCTCTTGTCAAACGTCCAATAGCAATTCGTCCTGTAAAAGACGAAAAGTCTAAAGATGTAATTAGCATTTGAGTATTACCTTCAGGAATTTTTGGAGCAGGAATATGTTCAATAACCATATCCAATAAGGGCTCAATGTTGGTCGTTATATTTTTCCAATCATCACTCATCCAGTTTTGTTTTGCCGAACCATAAACGGTTGGGAAATCTAACTGCCACTCTTCAGCACCCAATTCAAACATTAAATCAAACACTTTTTCGTGCACTTCTTCTGGTGTACAATTTTCTTTATCAACTTTATTAATTACAACACACGGTTTCAAACCTAAATCGATTGCTTTTTGCAAAACGAAACGGGTTTGTGGCATCGGTCCTTCAAAAGCATCAACCAATAACAAAACACCATCTGCCATATTTAATACACGCTCTACTTCTCCTCCAAAATCCGCGTGACCAGGCGTATCAATAATATTGATTTTTGTGTCTTTATATATAACCGAAACATTTTTAGAGGTAATAGTAATTCCTCTTTCACGCTCTAAATCGTTGCTGTCAAGTATTAAATCTCCTGTATTCTGATTGTCACGAAATAAATGACAGTGGTACATAATTTTATCAACCAAAGTTGTTTTCCCGTGATCTACGTGTGCAATAATTGCAATGTTTTTAATATTAGCCATAATAGTGCCTTATTTTAAGCGTGCAAAGGTAATTATAAATAATGGATAAATAATATAATAATATTTTTTTGGACATTACCCTTTGTGGCAATTATATTTCTAAACAGAATTAAACGTAAGTTACTAAGCCACAAAGGGTCGCGCTATCCATTATATCCTTTTTTGCGCATAAGCGCGCACAAAAATGAATGCGATTTCTATCACTAATGCACTAATCAACTAAACACATTGCTTTCATTTTAAAAAGGGTTTATTTATATTGGTCATTAATCCTATCTTTGTAACATTAAAAATCTAGATATGAATCTTCAAGATATTCCAAAAATAAAACATACCAATTCAAATAATTTTTTCTTGTTATGTGGTCCTTGTGCTATTGAAGGCGAAGACATGGCATTGCGTATTGCCGAAAAAGTAATTACAATCACTAATAAATTAGAAATTCCTTATATTTTTAAAGGCAGTTTTAAAAAAGCAAATCGTAGCAGAGTTGATAGTTTTACAGGCATAGGAGACGAAAAAGCTTTAAAAATCCTTAAAAAGGTTTCAGAAACTTTTGATGTGCCAACGGTTACCGATATTCATGAAATCTCAGACGCCCATCTTGCGGCACAATATGTAGATGTATTACAAATTCCTGCCTTTTTGGTACGTCAAACAGATTTATTGGTGGCTGCAGCCCAAACAGGAAAAGTAATAAACTTGAAAAAAGGACAATTTATGAGTCCGGAAAGTATGAAACACGCTGTTCAAAAAATCCACGATTCTGGAAATAACAAAGCGTGGATAACCGATCGTGGTACCATGTTTGGTTACCAGGATATGATTGTCGATTTCCGCGGTATTCCAACCATGCGCCAATATGCTCCAACGGTTTTAGATGTTACACATTCTTTACAACAACCTAACCAAATTGCTGGTGTTACAGGAGGAAGACCTGATATGATTGAAACCATAGCTCGTGCAGGCATAGTAAATAATGTGGATGGTTTATTTATTGAAACCCATTTCGACCCAGCCAATGCAAAAAGTGATGGCGCCAATATGCTGCATTTAGATAATTTAGAAAAACTGCTTACCAATTTAGTAGCCATAAGAAAGGTGATAAACACTCTTTAATCAACCCCCTAAAAAAATATTTAGCATGACAATTAAACCTATAATAGGTATAGTCTTTTTATTGCATTCACTTAACTTAATCGCTCAAGATTCTAAAACTATAAAATATACCGCATCCAATAAAGGAAAATTCTTTGTGAGCTGGGGAGGTAACAGAGAGTCCTTTTCTAAATCAGATATTCATTTTAAAGGTGAAGATTACGATTTTATAATAAAAGATGCTGAAGCAAAAGACAAACCTAAAGGTTGGCATATCGATTATATTAACCCAACCAGAATAACCATTCCACAAACCAATGTTAAAGTAGGCTATTTTATTTCAGATCATTACACAATTTCGTTAGGTGCAGACCATATGAAATATGTCATGCAAAGAAATTTGAATAAATTAGTTGACGGATCTATAAATTTGCCTGCCAGTGAAGCTGGGTCTGTTTATAATGGAACATACAACAATGATAATACGTTTGTTTCTGAAGATTTTTTAAAGTTTGAACATACCAATGGGTTAAACTATGTGTTTGCAGAAATTGCAAGGGTAGATGATATTTCTTCTTTATTCAACCTTCCAAATACTGATAAATTTCAAATTAATATTACAGAAGGTGTTGGAGCGGGAATCCTATATCCTAAGACAAACACTACCCTACTTGAAAAAGACCGTTTCGACGAATTTCATTTAGCGGGTTACGGTGTTTCTATAAATGCCGGACTAAATCTCACCTTTTTTAAACACTTTTTCATGCAGTTAGATTTAAAAGGTGGCTATATTGATATGCCAGATATTAGAACAACTAGCAATACTGCCGAAAGCGCGTCGCAACATTTCTTGTATTTACAACGTGTTATAGCCTTTGGAGGTGTTTTTAATATATAAATTGTTCTAACTTTTCTTTTTATTTTTCTTTTTAGTTTTACGTCTGCGCCTAGGCAATACTTCTTCTGGAAAAGGAAATAAAATAGTCGAATTTTTTTCAGCCGCAATGTTTGATAAAGTTTGATACAATCTTAATTTAATTGCCGATGGGGATTGATCAATTAATTTACCCGCTTCCAATAATTTACCTGCTGCCTGTTCTTCAGCCAATGCTAATATAATACGTGCTCTTCTGGAACGTTCGGCTTCTGCCTGATTCGCCATCATACGCTTCATATTCTCAGGTAATTGAATGTCTTTAATTTTTACATCAATAATTTTAATACCCCATTCTTTAGTCTCTACTTCAACAATATTTTTTATATTGTTTCCCATCTCTTCACGTTTAGATAAAATAGTATCCAATTCCACTTTACCACAAACATCTCGCAAAGCAGCTTGCGATAGTTGCGTAATAGCAAATTTAAACTCCTCCACTTCTAAAACTGCTTTTTCAGGATTTTGAATCTTAAAAAACACAACTCCATCAATACTACAAGGAACATTATCTTCGGTCATTACTTCCTGAGACACTACATTAATTGTAATAACGCGAATATCTACAATTTGAATCGTCTCTACAAAAGGAATAATCCATTTAAATCCTGGCTGAAGTGTTTTAATATACTTACCGAACCTAAATTTTAAAGCGCGCTTGTATTCAAAAATAATACGGATACCTGATAACAAGAATACTATAATTAAAACCGTAAACAATAATGGAGGATTCATGATATATTTATTTTAAGTTAACAATCAGTGAATTAGTATATAATATAGTCAATTATTAACAATTAATAAAATATAATGCATAATTCAAATAATTTTATTTACTTTGCGATTCAAAGTACTTTTATATGGAATCAAAAGATTATTTAAAAGATATCAGCGAAATCAAAAACATGATGAACAAATCGTCTCGTTTTATTTCGCTTAGTGGCTTATCAGGAATATTAGCTGGTGTTTACGCTATAATAGGTGCTACTATCGCCTATTGGCTAGTAACTACATCCGTAAGAGGCTATCTCATATTAGACGGTAAAATATTTAGAATATGTGTGTTTATTTTATTGATGGTAGCCCTTTTTAGTATTGTAACGGCAATCATTTTAACCACTAGAAAAGCCAAAAAGAACGGAGCTAAAATCTGGGACGCAACTTCTAAACGTTTAATTATTAATTTTTTAATTCCTTTAGTAGTTGGTGGTCTCTATATATTAATAATTCTTGGACAGGAAAAATATGGTCAAACTGGAGGCTTAATGCTTATTTTTTATGGATTAGCTCTGGTAAACGCATCAAAATACAGCATTGGAGACATTAGATATTTAGGCTATATTCAAATTGTTTTAGGGTTAATTGGTTCTTTATATCCTGGTTATAGTTTTTGGCTCTGGGTTTTAGGTTTTGGAGTCATGCACATTATTTACGGAACTTGGATGCATTTTAAATATGATATTAAATAAATTACAAAACCATGACAACACAAAATAAAAGATTAGGAGGCATTTTACTTTTTGTAACAATTATTCTTATCATACCAATAATCGCTATGCAGTTTTCTAAAGAAGTTAATTGGACTATATCCGATTTTATAGTTGCTGGCACTCTATTATTCGGTACTGGTTTGTTACTTGAACTTGTTTTAAGAAAAGTAAAAAAAATACGAAACCGAATCATCCTATTTTCAATTATTATAGCATTACTTCTTTTAACCTGGGTAGAATTAGCAGTTGGAATATTTGAATCACCATTGGCAGGAAGTTAAATTTTTAATATATTAATTAGATTTCTGCTATAGCAGGAAGTACCAGATGAGCATAATTCACAACATAAATAAAGTATTCGATCACAGAATTAGATTAGGCATTATGTCTATTTTAATGGTGAATGAGTACGCCGATTTTAATATGTTGAAAGAGCTTTTAGAAGTAACTGATGGCAATTTAGCGAGCCATACGAAAGCATTAGAAACGGCAGAATATATACAAGTTGAAAAGTTATTTATAGGTCGTAAACCTAACACGCGATACAGCACTACCAAATTGGGTGAACTTGAGTTTAAAAAACATATAGACGCCCTCGAAAAAATAATTAACAAACACTAGCATTTTTTTTAATCATATACTTTGTATTTCAAAGTACTTTTAATCTAATATTATGGAAAACACAAACACACCTCAGCAAAACAAATTTGGAAATTGGCTAAAAACATCTATTACTGCAAGAATGCTCATGGTAGGATTCTTAGTTATTATTTTACTCATTCCTTTAGCCTACATTAATAGTTTAATAAAAGAGCGTTCAAACAGACAAGAAAGTGTTATTGATGAAATTAACGAGCAATGGGGTGATGAAGTTTTAATTTATGGCCCCATATTAAAGATTCCCTATAAAGTTTTTAAAGACAAAACGCTAACAGATAAGAATACTAAACATGTATATACTGAAACTATTGAAGAAATAAAATTCGCCTTTTTCTTCCCGGAAAATTTAAACATTGTTACTTCTATAAATCCTGAAGAAAAAAAACGCGGCATTTATGCTACTGCTGTTTATAATAGCGCCATGAAAATTACTGGTTCTTTTATAAAACCCGATTTTAATGAGCTGGACATAAAACCTGAAAATATAATTTGGGAAAAAGCAAAAATTATTATTCAATCATCAAATGTAAAAGGAGTGAATCAAGCAAATTTAAAAATTAACGAATTTGATTATAATTTAACTTCAAAATATGAAACAAAAACCAATTTTAACAGAAATGAATTAATACTTCATACTTTAGAATCGAAACCTCTAAATCAAAAAGACACTTCATTTACAAAAGCATTAACCTTTAATATTAATCTAGATATAAAAGGAAGTAAAAGCGTGCAATTTATCCCGATTGGCAAACAAACAAATGCACAAATTAGTTCTAATTGGAAAACAGCAAATTTTTTCGGACAATTTCTCCCTTATAATGGCGACAAAATAACCGAAAAAGGATTTGATGCTAAATGGAAAATATTGGATATTAACAGACCTTTTCAACAACAACATGTAACAGATATACCAGATTTAACAGCGTTTGTCTTTGGAGTTAATTTTATGATACCAGTTGACGAATACCAAAAAAGCGAACGTTCCGCTAAATATGGTTTTCTGGTAATAGCTTTAACCTTTATAATTTTCTTTTTAATTCAGACTTTAAGTAAAATTAATATTCATCCGTTTCAATATTTAATGATTGGGTTGGCACTAACTATGTTTTATACACTTTTGGTTTCTATTTCAGAGCACAGTAACTTTTTAAAAGCTTATTTAATTGCAGGTATTTCTGTAATTGTTTTAATCACACTGTATTCAAAATCTATACTAAAAACTCTCAAGTTTCCCTTATTTATAGGGTTGTCTTTAACGGCGCTATATACTTTCATATTTGTAATAATTCAGTTAGAAAATTATGCTCTTTTAGTTGGCAGTATTGGTCTGTTCTTAATCTTGGCAATTGTGATGTTTGTATCAAGAAAAATAGATTGGAATAACGGTTAATTTTATTGTTTGGTGATGTGTTGCCTCACTCCGAACCCATAATGGTAAGAGTGGGGTTTAACACTCCTCTTTTAATAAAATATATAAATCTTTAACAAAGGATAGAATTATGACACTACAATTCAATAAAATATACGCATTACTTTTCATTACTTTTTTTACAATTGAAATACTAATCGCAACATTCCTAACCCATGGTTTTTTACGTTATACATTTGGCGATTATTTGGTGGCAATACTTCTCTATTGTTTTTTCAATAGTTTTATAAAAACAAGTTCAATTAAAATCGCAGTCGGTGTTTTAATATGTGCATATACCATCGAGTTTATGCAATTTATTAACCTGCTCGAAATACTAAAATTAAATAACAATCATTTAGTAAAACTCGTATTAGGAAGCACATTTCATGTATCAGACCTTATTGCCTATACACTTGGAATTATAACTGTTTTAATTGTTGAAAACACACTTAAGAAGAGTTAATTTTTAACTTTACAAAGTATTTACTATTTTATATTTAAAGGCTTATTGTAAAGATTAAAAATTATCCTTCCCTGTTTTTATCTTGAATTCTTCGCACTATGGATGTGGCTTTATTTCGTGTTAAAAAACGAGGCAAAACAGCTAAAATTTTATTAAACTTCCCTGGAATCGCCACCGTTTTTCCTTTTTTCATAGCATTATAACCATATAGTGCCACTTTAGACGCGCACGCCATATTAAAACTAATCTTATTATCTAATGTATTTTCTGATACTACGCTTTGAAAATCTGTACTGGTAGGTCCGGGACACAAAGCCGTTACGGTTATTCCTGTCCCAATTAACTCGTTTGCAATCGCTTCAGAAAACGATAACATATACGCTTTTGATGCGTAGTAAATAGACATTAATGGTCCGGGTTGAAATGCCGCCAACGACGACATATTTAATATTTTTCCAGAGCCTCGTTTAAGCATGCCATCTAGCAATAATTTTGTTAAATGTGTTGTTGTTAAAATATGCAAATGCAACATGTCTGATTCGCGTTGCCAATCGGTACCTGAAAACGTGCCAAACAAACCAAAACCTGCATTATTAATTAAAACATCAATTGAAACAGGACTAATCTCGTTGATGATTTCGTTAGCAACATTTGGTTTACTTAAATCTTTAACTATGATTTTAACCTGGCATTTGTAAGTATTATTTATTAGAGATTTTACTTTTAAAAGATTTGTTGCATCTATATCAACCAGAATTAAGTCATAATTATCTTTTGCTAATAAAACAGATAATTCATAACCTAACCCAGAAGCAGCACCAGTAACTAAAGCAGTTTTTGTCATTTAAATAATTTCAGCACAAATTTATTCTTTTCCACTTACATAATCTTGTAAATAAGAAAAACGTTCCGTTAGTTTACCGTCCTCTGTAATTTTAGCCCTTTGTAGTATACCATCGGCATCATTATTAAAAAATGCAGGAATAACATGTTGTAAAAACATCTCTCCAAATCCTTCACTTGCGTCTTTAGGAAGTTCGCATGGTAAATTATCTACTGCCATAACGGCAATAGCCTTTTTATCTTTATAATCTATTTCTTCTTCTGTTTGCGGATTGTATCCGTAAATAGGATCTGCAATAGTTGACGCTCTTAAAGTTGTTGCGACTGGTCCGTCTACATCGCAACTAATATCGGCGACTACTTTTATGTTAAAATCAGACGATTTAACGTCATTTCTGGTATATAAAAAGGGCGCACCATCGCCATAAAAATGACCAGCAATATAATAGTCGCTTACTTTTGCAAAACGCATAAAATCAGCTTTATACTCTTTAGGATTATCGAAGAAATCAAACATATCAATCACCTTTCCATCATTGCGTTTGTTATAATCAAGCACATCAATTTTGCAATAGACTGGTTCATTAAAAGTATGGTTTAAATAGTCATCAACTGAAACACTTTTTATGTTCATCGCATCCAACATTTCTTGAGAACCATTGGCAACTTTACCACTACCTGTAAGTAGTATTTTAATATTAGGCACTGAAATTTTGTTCAATTGCTCTATTAACTTGCCTTGGTCATGTACGGTTTCTGCTTTTGGCAAATTCCAAGAGTTATATTTTAATCCCCATGCTCTAAACCCATTATAAGCACCAACAATACCTGCATAACGACCAAAACCTATGAGTCGAAATCCTTTTTTGTTAACAATCGTTTCGTGGTCATATAATTCAATATTCCTTTCTAAAATAGCCTTTAGAAGTTTTCTGTTATAAGGCTGTTTTTTGATGGTATGTGAAAAGAAAAAGTATTTCTTGTTAGGAATAAGATTCTCAATAGGCACTTCTTTTACACCAATTAGCACATCGCAATCGGATATATTGTCTGTTACTTCAAATCCAGCGGCTTTATATTGATCGTCTGAAAATACACGAATATCAGATAATTCAACTTTAAAAACAGCTTCTGGAAATTGTTTTTTTGCTTCTACTAATTTTGCAGGTGAAAAAACTACCCGACGATCTGGTGGTGTTTTGCGTTCTTTAATGATGGCGAATTTCATGTTTACACTAAAAATTGTTGAGTTATAACTGACAAGTTGAAATTTGGTATAAATTTTGCACTAATGTAATAGGTTTTGAATGGTTATACAAACTTTTTGATACCTTTGCACACTGCGTTAAGGTTTGTAGCGACATCCTTTTGTTTTTACAAAAGATTTAGTGGAAAGCCTGACCCGAAAGGGTAACGCCAAAGTACTTTTAATTAATGGGGTCGACTGGTTTTGACAGCGAGATTAATTGAATTGTAAGCACGTCGTGTAATGACTTTGAAACACGTAAAAGACTAGGTCAAACTTTAAACGGCGAGAATAACTACGCTTTAGCTGCTTAATCTGAATAAAGTAAGATTGGCCTAGGTACACAAGGTGTACAAGCTTTATGTCTCCGGAAAGCCTTGGTTAACGGCGTTCCTTTTCGAGACATCGTAAATGTTAACATAGGAAGTAAAATGCTTTGATTTACTTTTGAAACTAAAGAAGATAAGTTATAAATAGGTTGTCTTTAACCAGCTTATAATCGAAAACCCAAGAAAAGAATAAACGTGTAGAAAGCCTTTTGGTTACTTGTTTGGACGAGAGTTCGATTCTCTCCGACTCCACAAAAAAACTCATTAAGTTAGCAATATAACTTAATGAGTTTTTTATTTGCTTTTTAACCTGAAAAACAAACTGTTTTGTTTAAATTTAAAAAAACAAAATTTCATGTTAAAACTAATCAATCCATTCATCTTTTTCTTTATTATTTGTTCACTTACTGCCCAAGAAAAAGAAAAAGACACTTCACAACTTGAATCTGCAATTTCCGGCTTAAAATTTAGAAGCATCGGTCCCGCATTTATGTCGGGTAGAGTTGCCGATATTGCTATCAACCCCAGCAACCAAAATACTTGGTATGTCGCCGAGGGCTCTAGTGGTGTTTGGAAAACCACTAACTCGGGCACCACTTGGACTCCTTTAACTGATAAGGAATCCTTTTTTTTCTACAGGCTGCATAACAATAGATCCAAATAACCCCAATACCATTTGGCTTGGTAGCGGTGAAAACGTAGGAGGACGACATGTTAGCGTTGGTCATGGTATTTATGTGAGTTATGATGGTGGGGAACATTGGCTAAATAAAGGTTTAAAAAAATCTGAACACATTTCAAAAATCATAGTAAATCCTAAAAATTCTCAAGAAATTTGGGTAGCATCACAAGGCCCTTTATGGAGTTCTGGCGGCGAAAGAGGCTTATACAAATCAACTGATGGTGGTACTAATTGGAAACTGGTTTTAAGCAGTAATGAATGGACGGGAGTTACCGATATTGTTATTGACCCCAGAGATGAAAGCGTGCTTTACGCAGCAACCTGGCAACGTCACAGAAATATAGCCGCTTACATTGGTGGTGGTGAAGGTACTGCGCTTTACAAAAGCATCGACGGAGGAGAAACTTGGAATAAACTAAAAAATGGCTTACCAAAAAGTGATATGGGTAAAATAGGATTAACCATTTCTCCAATAAACCCTGATGTTTTATATGCAGCTATTGAATTAGAGAGAAAAAAAGGCGCTATTTACCGTTCCGATAACAAAGGAGATAGTTGGACTAAAATGTCGAATACGGTTTCCGGCGGAACAGGACCACATTATTATCAAGAGCTTGTGGCATCTCCACATGTTTTTGATAAAATATATTTGATGGATGTTCGTGTTCAAGTATCTGAAGATGGTGGCAAAACATTTAATAGCATGAAAGAAGCTGAAAAGCATTCGGACAACCACAGTTTAACTTTTAAATTAGATGACCCCAATTACTTATTAATTGGTACAGACGGAGGTATTTACGAATCTTTTGATGACGCTGAGTCTTGGAAATATGTTAGCAATCTCCCTACTACACAATTTTACAAATTGGCGATCGATGATGCAGAACCTTTTTATAATATTTATGGAGGCACTCAGGATAACAATTCACAAGGAGGGCCATCAAGAACATTAAGAACAGATGGTATTGCAAATTCAGATTGGTTTGTTTTATTGGGTGGCGATGGGCATCAACCTGCCACAGAACCCGGAAACCCTAACATTGTATATGCACAATCACAACAAGGAAATTTGAGTAGAATTGACCGAACAACAAGTGAATCCACTTTTATTAAACCTCAAGAAGGATTAGATGAACCTTACGAAAGAAATAATTGGGATTCTCCTATTCTTGTTAGTAACCATGACCCTAAACGTATTTATTTCGGCACACAGCGTGTATGGAGGTCGGACAATAGAGGTGATAGCTGGAAACCTATTTCAGGTGATTTAACTAAAAATGAGGAACGCTTTACACTCCCTATTATGGGGAAACAACAAAGCTGGGATGCTGCTTGGGATGTTTACGCTATGTCTACATATAATACTATTACCTCGCTTTCTGAATCTGCTTTAGACGAAAACATCATTTTTGCAGGAACTGATGATGGCATTATTCAATACACTAGAAATGGGGGTAATACCTGGACTAAAATGCTAGTATCCAATTTACCTGGAGTACCAGCAACAGCTTTTGTAAATGATATTAAAACTGATTTACATAATACTGAAACGGTATATGTGGCATTAGACAATCATAAATTTGGAGATTTCAAACCCTATTTATTTAAAAGTACAAATGGTGGCAAAACGTGGTTATCCATATCAAACGGCATTCCAGATAATGCTTTAGTTTGGAGACTAGTTCAAGACCATATTAACCCTGATTTATTATTTTTAGGAACTGAATACGGCATTTATATTTCAATAAATCAAGGAAAAAACTGGATGAAATTCTCTCAAGGGTTGCCAACTATTTCTGTTAAAGATTTGGCCATTCATAAAAGAGAAAACGATTTGGTTGCGGCTACTTTTGGTCGTGGTTTTTATGTTTTAGATGATTATAGTGCACTGAGAGACATCAATGAGTCGACAGTCTTAAATGCACATTTATTTAAACCTAGAAAGGCTCTACAATACAAACCTATAAGTGGCGGCACATCTAGTCAGGGTGCAGGTTATTTTACTGCTAGCAATCCAGAGTTTGGCGCATTAATTACCTATTACCTCCCTGAAGGTTACACCAGTAAAAAAGCTAAAAGACTGAAAATCGAAAAAACTTTAAAAAAAGAAAATAAGAATATTCCATTTCCGGGTTGGGATGCACTAGATAAAGAAAATAATGAAATTGAAGCTAGTATTCGCTTCATTATCAAAGACGCCAATGGTAATTTTGTAGATAAAATTGAAGGTGTTAACAAAAAAGGCGTAAATCGTACTGCTTGGAATTTAAAAAAACAAATAATCGCTTCGGTTGATATTGACAAAATAGACAAACCATCTTCAATAAATACTTTTGTAGATCCGGGCACTTACAATGTAACCATGTATGAAGATGTAAATGGCAACGTTAAGCAATTAGGTACTACCCAATTTTTTGAAGTGGAACGCATCAGACAGAATGTACTTGAAAATCCTAATAAAAATATGATAGATGGTTACATTAAAGATTTAACAGCACTTAAGCTGGATGTTAACACGTTAACAAATCGCTTTAATGACGCTTCTAAAAAAGCAACAGCTTTTAAAAAGGCTCTCAATTATATTACCACAGATCCAGGTGATTTGGAATTAGAAGTCAATACACTTCTAGAAACCATGCAAAGTTTAAAACAAATGTTAAATGGATATGCTTCTAAAGATGAAGTAGGTGAAAAAGACACACCGACTTTAAGTTCTAGGATTTCTGTTGCGCAAAATGGATTAAACGGAGGTACTTATGGTCCAACCAAAATGCACATGGAAAGCTATGAAATAGCTAAAGAATTATATAATAGGCTAAAACCTAAGATGGACCAGTTTATTTCTACAGACATTCATAAAGTAGAAAAACTATTAAGGGAAGCTGGTGTACCGATTATAATATCGGATTAAATAAAAAAATCATTTATACTAAGACAGGAAAGCCAAATATTTTTCAAAAACCTTTTGGTTACTTGTTTTTACGGGAATTCGATTTTCTCCGACTTCACATAAAAAAATCCTGTAAATAATTTGCAGGATTTTTTTGTGTTTGTTTATAATTTTAATGACATTATTATTCGAACGTATAAATCACTTCTTCCAAGCCATTATTATTTAATATTTTAATTCGCTTGAAACCGTTTTTAATATAAAAAGCGTCCAGTTTTAAATCTTCAATTGTTAACCAAAATTTCTGGTTTGGATATGTTTTCTTCAGATTATCTAACCAAATAGAACCTAAATTCTGTTGTCTTCTTTCTTCAATAACAAAAATAAAACCTACATATAAATAGCCTTTCTTGATCCATTTTTCTGCTTCATCTTTATGATATAACATATCTGGAGGACAAGTAGAAAACACCAAACCACCCGCAATTATTTCGTTCTTATCAATTAGTAAATAACCTTTGGTTGTTTCTTTATAATTCTCCCAAAATGGCACAATACCTTCTTGCCAATCTTTTGGCAGTATTTTAAAAAATGATGTGAAATTTGTACAAGCTTCGAAAGTCATATTAACCTTTAACAAATGTTTTACAGTAAACCCCAAGACCAAAGTTTATCGGAATCTTCAGACCAGCGATCGCCTATATCGGTGCGATAATAGCCATTATTAATTATAACATTGTTAATTCTGTTATACATCATTTTTTGGGCATCCTTCATGGTAATTCCTACACCAGTTACTAAAACGGCGATTCCTGTATTTCCAGTAATTAACCATTGGTCGTTTACCTTTTTTAAATGCATGGGATGAACACCTTCTTTTCCATTTTTTTTAAATACAACAACGGCATCTTTAGAAAATAGATTAAAGGTTTTTTTATCCTCATAAGGAAACGGTGGAACAACAATAAATGCGCCTACCTGAAATCCTTTTTTAACATTAATTTTGAATTGCTTTTTAGATGCTAATTTATAAAACAACTCACCCATAGGTTCATTAATTCCTGCCCGTTGAATAAAAATTTGCGGATATCCGAAACGCGAAGTAAACTCTAAAGGATAAATACCATTACCATTCACAATGCAGTTAATATCTATGTGTCCGATAAAATTATGTTTTGCAAGTGTATTTTGAAATTTAAATAAAGTAGCTTCAAAAACAGGAGAATCTTTAGTCCAAAACATACTGGTTCCCATTTCGCCTGTAGAAACACCTAACTCTTTCGGGAATAGTTTTTTGTGTTCGAAAGTGATATTTATAGGATAAATAAATTCGTTCCCGTTAAAAAATGCTGCAACAGAAACTTCGACACCTTTTACTTTTTTTTGTAATTGAAAGTTACCAAAATCATCTCCCCAGGATTTTTCATAAGCTTTTAAAACGCGAATGACATCTAATCCTTCGTCGTCGCTTCCAACAAACAACAATTGTTTTAGTTCTTGAGTTTCGCCACAAGGTTTAATAACGTAAGTATTAGGGTTGTTCTCAATATAATTGATGGCATCGTTAAATGAGGTAAACTCTTCGGAAGGAAGGACTTTTATTTTATGTTTTTTTAATTCAGATTGCCCAAAATTTCTATCCAATTCCAACATATCGGTATATTCTGTGCCACCAATAACCAGTTTGCCTTTACTTCTTAGATCGCTAGCTACCTTACCAAAACCGGTATAATCGAACACAATAACATCTGCCCAATCTGTATGTTTTTCCCATTGGGTTACTTTTTGCACAAAACCATAACCAATCTCTTTCGAGGCTTTATCTTCAATAAACATTTTAACATGGTGACCTTCTAATTTTATAGTATTTATAATATCTAGAGATTCGCCCCATCTGGAAACAAAAAGAAAATTTAGACTTAGTGGCAATATAGTTTTCACAAGTGTAAAAAATGATTAATTTATTATTGAATTGAAGTTCTATAATTCCCATCAAAAGTATGGAAATTACTAATTTGTTGTATATACGATTGAAAGTATATTATTAGTTTTAATTAACAAAAAACGCCTATTAACAAATTGTTGATAGGCGTTTTAAAAGAACAAACTTCTTTTAGTTAACTTTTACTTTTTTCTTTTTATCTGCTCTATCTAAAGTATCGTACATTATCGGTGTTGCAATAAATAATGAAGAGTAGGTTCCTACTACTATACCTACTATTAAAGCAAACATAAAACCTCTAATAGATTCACCACCAAAAATAAAGATAGCTAATAATACTACTAATGTTGTCGACGATGTATTTAAAGTTCTACCTAAAGTACTACTTAAAGAAACATCAACCACTTTATCTAAATTCCAGGTGGTATGTTCATTAAAATACTCTCTAATTCTATCGAAAACAATTACGGTATCATTTAATGAATATCCAATTACCGTTAAAATTGCCGCAATAAATGCCTGATCGATTTCCATACTAAACGGCATGAATTTATATGTTAAAGAGAATACTCCTAATACAATCAATACATCGTGGAATACAGCAAGAACTGCTCCAAGCGAAAACTGCCATCTTTTAAAACGTAATAAAATATATAAGAACACTACAATTAACGACCCTAAAATTGCCCAAAATGATGCTTGTTTAATGTCATCGGCAATCGTTGGACTTACTTTATAGTATTTCATAATTCCAACAGTCTTGGTATCGGAATCACTAATAAAATCATCATAAGAAACACCCTCTAAATGTGGTTGTAATGCGGTGTAAAGCATTTTTCTAATGGCTTCATCAACCTCTGAACCTGTTTCGTTAACTTTATACTTAGTTGTAATTTTTAATTGATTATCGGCTCCAAAAGTTTTGGCATCGGCACTTCCAAAAGCACCAACTAAAGTTGATGTAATTTCTGAAGCACTTACATCTTGAGCAAAACGTACCTGGTAAGTTCTACCTCCAACAAAATCAACACCTTGATCTAAACTATTTGTAAATAAAGAACCTAAACTTACAAGAATAAACGCACTAGAAACTATATAAGCAATTCTACGTTTTTGTAAGAACTTAATATTAATGTTTCTAAATAAATTTTTAGTTAGAGCCGTTGTGAAATCTAATTTTCCACCTCTGTTTAAATACCAGTCAACTAATATTCTGGTAATAAAAATGGCAGTAAATAAAGACGTAAAAATACCAATCAATAAGGTTGTTGCAAATCCTTTAATAGGTCCTGTTCCAAAAATAAATAAGATTAATGCTGTTAAACCAGTTGTAATGTTAGCATCTAAAATGGATGATAAAGCATTACTAAAGCCATCCTGCACAGCTTCTTTTTGCCCTTTTCCTTTAGCTATCTCTTCTTTAGTACGTTCAAATATAATTACGTTCGCATCTACCGACATACCAATTGTTAATACGATACCAGCAATACCGGGTAACGTTAATACAGCCCCGAGACCGGATAAAATACCAAAAATCAAAATTATATTTAATATCATGGCTATATCGGCATAACCACCTGCTTTACCGTAATAAATAATCATCCAAACTAATACTAGAACCAAGGCAATCATGAAGGATATAGTACCACTATGTATGGCTTCTTTACCTAATGACGGTCCAACAACCTCACTTGATATAATATCGGCACGAGCTGGTAATTTACCTGCACGTAATACGTTTGCTAAATCGACCGCTTCATTTAATGTAAAGCTTCCTGAAATTTCAGAGTTCCCTCCAGAAATTGGCCCGGTAGTTACACCTGGAGCTGAATAAACAATATTATCTAAAACAATAGCAATTTGACTTCCTTGCGTATATGCTTTTCCTGTCATTTCTTCCCAAATCTTAGCTCCTTTAGCATTCATTTGCATAGAAACTGTTGGCTTTCCTGTTTGTCCAAATGCATTACGCGCATCAGACACCACAGCACCACTTAACTGAGGAATGTTTTCTCTGTTTCCAACAAGTCCATATAAATCTATAACTTCACTATCTTTTTCTGGCTTACCAAATGCAAATTTTACGTAACGCATTTCAACAGGAAGTAATGTTCTTACCTGTGGTAAGTTTAAATAATTTAATACCGTTTCTTTGTCTTTAATTTCAAATTTTGCGATAATCGGACCACCTTGGTAGCCCTGACCACGAATTAAATCGAATAATGGATTTACCGATGCAACCGCTGTAGAATCTGTAGCTGCTTCTCCTAAAAGATTATCAATCGTATCATTTTTCGCATTTTCTTCGTCTTGGTTTTCAACTTTAGCCGTCGCTGCTTTTGTATTAACTTCCCCTTTTAAAACTTCATTTGCCTGTGCTAAAAAGTCAAAGAATTGTTCACCTTTATAAGCATCCCAAAATTCAAGTTGTGCAGTACTTTGTAATAATTGCGTTGCACGCTCAACATCTTTAACCCCTGGTAATTCTACTAAGATTCTTCCTGAAGTTCCTAAACGTTGAATGTTTGGTGATGTAACCCCAAACTCATCGATACGTTTACGTAATACTTCAAATGCAGATACAATAGATTCGTCAATTTTAGTTTCTATAACTTTCTTAACCTGATCATCGTTCATTGTTCCATCAATATCACCATCTAATGATTTGGTGTAAAAAATATCTGGAGATGCCAATTTAGTTTCTCCTTTTATTTTATCAAATGCTACGAAAAAATCCTGTAAATATGTATTTTGACTGTTTTTTTGAAGCTCTGACGCATCGTCCAATGCTTTGTTAAAAACAGGGTTTTTAGTATTGTTAGCCAATCCTTTTAAGATGTCTTTTACCGAAACTTGTAAAATAACGTTAATACCACCTTTTAGGTCCAAGCCTAAATTCATGGCTTTTAATTTAACATCGTTATATGAGAATTTCGCAATTCCGATATTAAAAACGGTATCAGTCGCGATAGATTCTAAATATTTTGCTTCTTCTTGACTTCTTAAAGCACGATAATCTGGTTCTGATTCAGAAATTTTATTAATAGCAATTTCCGATGCTTGTCTCTCTATTTGACCTGCCTTAAATGTAAACGACAACTGGTAGATACTTACCAATCCGAATAAAAGGGCAAACAATTTTACTAATCCTTTATTTTGCATTTTTCTGTTATTAGTGTCAAAATCCGAAGCTATTAATTTTTATCACTTCGTTCTTTAACAGTTTGTTTTTATGTTTATTTTGAAGTTTGCTAGTCTTAAAACATATTTGAAGTTGAGATTTCAACTCCGTTTTATTATTTATATGTTTTTAAATTGATTTGAATTAATGAAGAGGATATAATCTTTGTTATTTCTTAATAGAATATAACTCAAATTATACAACTACCTCAGTGGCGGGTCCTGCCCTGCCTTCTGGAATATTACCTAAGGAATTATCGATTGTAAGTGCAATGCCAAAATGTAATTTAAACGCTAACTCTGCATTTAAATTCGCATCCTTAGCATCAACATCATTATTGAAAACAATGTCATTTGGATAATAAAACCTATTGTAATCTTGTTTTAGAGTTATTACATATTTTCCATCTAAGCCTGATTCTGAATCGGTACTTTTATGGATTTCAAATATATCTAACTTATATGTTTTTGATTTATTTTTGGAAGGAATGTGAGAACTATTTTCATCTTCATTATTGGATGTAAATCCTATTTTAAGATTTTTCTCGTTAGAAAGTATTTCTTTGATGCTGGCAACATCGGAAGTACTATAATAGGCAATTTTAAATTGTCCGTCTTTTAATTCTTGTACTCGAAGCACATTAATACCAATAGCTTGCAATTGTTCTTTTACAATCTCGATTGTATTTTCAGCTTCACCCGAAGTTATATTAACATCTGTGAATTTCAATACAATTTCCTGATTAGGCACAGATATTCTATTCTGATAAACTCCTAACAGTGTAAAGACAATTATTAAAGCACCAAAGCACCATTTCATTTTCATGCGCCAAATATAAAAATAAAGACTGTATTTCTACAGTCTTTATAAGAATATCTATTTAAATTATTTAATATAAAAATTACAACAATTCGTTAACCGCTTTAACTCCTGCTGCACTTTCTACCATATTTGCTTTTTCAGCGTCATTAAGCTTCAAGATTATTATTTCTTCGATACCATTTTTACCTAAAACAACTGGCACACCAAGACAAATATCTTTAAACCCGTATTCACCTTCTAACAATACTGAACATGGAAATACTTTTTTCTGGTCGCAAGCAATAGCTTGAACTAATGAACTAACTGCTGCTCCTGGAGCATACCAAGCAGAAGTTCCTAATAATTTAGTAAGTGTAGCACCACCAACTTTAGTATCTTCTAATACCTGACTCAATCTATCTTCTTTTAAAAATTCTGCAACAGGCACACCATTTCTAGTCGCTAAACGTGTTAAAGGAATCATTCCAGTATCACTATGTCCACCAATAACCATACCGTCTACGTCGCTAATAGGTCCTCCTAAAGCTTCTGCTAATCTGTATTTAAAACGAGC
>Ga0102814_10001068_pt1 | contig 19492 bp, 14 predicted proteins | sample ColrivemetaGS741_FD_79112 | JGI IMG/M metagenome (GOLD analysis project Ga0102814, IMG submission 79112) | Estuarine microbial communities from the Columbia River estuary - Flood tide ETM metaG S.741 | ecosystem: Environmental > Aquatic > Marine > Intertidal zone > Estuary | place: USA...
AGTCAGGGAACAGCAATAAATGATGCTATTGAAAGAGGTATTTCTTATTTTGATAATGAAGAACAAACCAACCGTTTTTTATTTATTGTTTCCGATGGTGAAGATCATGAAGAAAATACCGTTTCTTTGGCCCAAGATGCTACAAAGCAAGGAATTAAAATATATACTGTAGGTGTTGGTACAGAAAAAGGAGGTCCAATTCCAATAAGAAACAATGGTTCTATAATTAGCTATAAAAAGGATAATAATGGAGAAGTTGTTATTACTAAAATGGTTGAAAAGATTTTGAGCGATATTGCAAATGAAGGGAATGGAAAATATATTGATGGTAATAAAACCCAGGAAACAATTGATGTTATTGAGGATATATTATTAAAAGCTGAAAAAAGTGAATTTGAAACAAAAAAATTTGCAGATTATAAGGATCAATTTCAATGGTTTGTTGGTTTAGGATTATTATTTCTTATTATAGATGTATTATTGCTAGAGAAAAAAACAAAATGGATTCAAAAATTAAATTTATTTAATCAAACTGAAAAGAATGAAAAATAGGTTCATCATAGTATTTTTATGTTTTACAAGCTTGGTTTTTTCTCAACAAGAAAATGCCGAAAAGTTGGAACGGGAAGCAAGAGAAGATGTGCGAGAAGGAAACCAGTTATACAATCAACTAAGATTTGATGAAGCAGAAGTTGCTTATAAAAAGGCCTTATCTAAAAATCCAAATTATCCTAAAGCTTCGTACAATTTAGGAAATGCAATTTATCAGCAAAACAGAAACAAAGAGGCTGTTGCTCAATTTGAATTGGTTGAAAAAACTGTACCTGATAAAATGAGCAAGGCAGAAACATATCATAATATGGGAAATTCTTTTATGAATGAAAAGCAATATGATAAGGCTGTTGCAGCTTATAAAAATTCCATGAGAAATAATTCAAAGGATGATGAAACCCGTTACAATTTGGCATTGGCGCAAGAATTATTAAAAGAGCAACAGAATAAGGATAACAAAGACAATAAAGATAACAAAGACGACCAAAAGGACGACAAAAATAAAGATCAAAAAGACAAAGAAGGAGGAGACGACGAAAAGAAAAACGATAAAAAAGACGAAAAGGATAAAGGACAAGATAAGGAAGATGAAAATGGTGACCCGAAAAAGAATGATGAAAATAAAGAAGAAGACAGAAAACAAGATCAAAAACCACGCCCTAATCAATTGTCTCCTGAGCAAATGAAACAATTGTTAGAGGCAATGAATAACGAGGAAAATAAAACTCAGAAAAAATTAAATGCCCAACAGGCAAAAGGCAAAAAAATTAAACAAGAAAAAGACTGGTAAAAAAGCAGGTTATCCCTCCTTAAACACCAAAAATAAATTCCAAATTTCAAAAAAAATGAAATTAATGAAGTTTTACATAGTAACTATTTTATTATTCACTTCGCAAGTGCTTTTTGCTCAAATTGAGTTTAAAACAAATGTGAGTAAAGATAAGTTAGGTGTAAATCAGCGTTTTAGAATTGAATTTACGGTTAACAAACAAGGGGCAGATAACTTTAAAGCGCCTCCGTTTACAAACTTTAAGGTAGTTGGGGGTCCGAGTTCATCGGTAAATCAATCTTGGATTAATGGAAAAGCAAGTTATTCGCAATCCTATATTTATATTCTTGAGCCAAAAAATGAAGGTGAGTTTTTAATTGCTCCTGCCTCCATAGAATATAATGATCAAATTGTAAAATCTAATTCAGTAAAAATTACGGTTTTAAAAGCTGTTGAAATTCCAAAAGATCCTAATAATCCTGAATATGTAGCACAGCAAAATATTCATTTAGTGGCTGAGGTATCTAATTTTAGTCCCTATGTTGGTGAAGGAATTTATGTTGTTTATAAGTTGTATGTAAGTGAAAATATTAGCGTTAACGATTGGAGAGTTAGTGAATCTCCTCAATACAATGGTTTTTGGAATCAGGATATTGAAGTAAAAGATATCAATGTTAAAAAGGGAAAATACAACGGTGAGGATTATCGTTATATAATTTTAAAAAGAGCTGTTTTAATTCCTCAAAGAGATGGGAATTTGAAAATTGAACCAATGAAAATGGATTTCTCTGTTGGAATTCCAACAGGAAGAGGCGATTTTTTTGGGAATATGATTACCAAGAATGTTAATTACGCTGCTGAATCTGCAATAAAAACGGTGAATGTTAAAGCATTACCGGAACAAGGGAAACCTATTGATTTTTCCGGAGCTGTTGGTGAGTTTGAATTTATTGTATCGGCTAATAAAAATGTGCTTAAAGCTAATGATGCGGCACAATTAAAAGTGGAAGTTTCTGGTAAAGGAAATTTAAAATTATTTGAAATCCCAAACATAACTACTCCTACAGAGTTAGAAGTATATACTCCTGAACATAAAGAGCAAGTAACCACAACGTTAAGTGGTCTGAAAGGAAGTATTTCAGATATTTATACGGTAGTACCTCAGTTTAAGGGAAAATATAAAATTCCTGAGGTGACCTTTTCTTATTTTAATCCAGTTGAAGAAAAGTACAATTCTATCAAAGCTGAGGCCATTATTGTTGATGTAACTGAAGGAAAGGAATTACCTTCAGCTGAAAGTGTCAAAGTTACTCCAAAACAAAATGTGGTAACAAATGGTAATAATTTTAGATTTATAGCCTTAGATACCGATTTGAAACCTAAAATAAAGTCACAATTTTTAGATTCCAATTTATTTTATTTGCTACTGCTATTACCATTTTTAGCGATTCCAATAGGCGTTATTATCGGTAAAAAACGTGCTGAACGCGCGGGAGATGTATTTGGGAACAAAATTAGAAAAGCCGATAGATTAGCAAAGAAATATCTATCAGAAGCTAAAAAACAATTAGGAAATCAAGAAGCGTTTTATATTGCATTAGAAAAAGCGTTGCACAATTTTCTTAAAGCTAAATTACAAGTTGAAACTTCTGATATTTCAAAGGAAAAAATATCAGAAATATTAACTAAAAAAGAAGTTGATAAAGAAACTATTAAACAGTTTGTTGAAGTTTTAAACGACTGTGATTTTGCACGTTACACTCCAACAACAAATGTAATGATGGAGCAAGAATTTGAAAAAGCTAAAGAAGTAATAACTAATATTGATAGGCAGTTGTAATATGAAAAAATTAGTTTGCATAGTTGTTTTATTATTTAGTGTTGGAGCTACTTCGCAAGAGGTAGACAAGTTATTTGCTGAAGGAAACACATTTTATAAGGAAGAAAACTATACCCGAGCGGTTGGTGTTTATTTAGCCATTGAAGAACAAGGAATGGAGAGTGATGAGTTGTTCTTTAATATTGCAAATTGTTATTATAAAATGAATAAAGTTGCACCAGCAATTTATTATTATGAAAAAGCATTAAAAATAAACCCAATAAATGAAGATGCAATTGCAAATTTAGCGTTTGCAAAAAGAATGACTATTGATGTTATCGAAGACCTGCCAAAAACTTTTTTTCAGCGATTTTCAACAAATATAATTCAAAAATTACCGTTTGATACTTGGGCAATTATTGCTGTAATAGCTTCTTTTTTAGCCTCACTATTATTTTTAATGTACTTTTTTTCATCATCTTCAAAAAAGAAATTATTTTATTTTAATACAAGTATTTTAGCTGTTTTTGTTTTAATTATTAGCGTGTTTTTCGCCTTTAATAATTTTAAAACTGTTCAAAAAAACAGAGTTGCTATAATTTTTGCTCCTAAGGTTGAAATAAAAAACGCACCTTCTATAACAAGTGATGAAGTTTTCGAATTGCATGAAGGAACAAAGGTCATTGTTTTGGATGAGCTAGATAACTGGAAAAAAATAAAAATAGCCGATGGTAAAATAGGCTGGATTTATGCAGATAACTTAAGAGAAATTTAAGCTTTTTTTAAAGCAAGTTGAATTCGTTTTCTAGCAACATCTACTTCTAAAATTTTTACAATTATTTGCTGGTGTAAACTTACAATTTCACTAACATCACTAACAAATTTATCTGCTAAATTTGAAACATGAATCAAACCACTTTCTTTAATTCCAATATCAACAAAACAACCAAAATTGGTAATATTATTTACTATTCCTGGTAATAATTGCCCTTCATGTAAATCGTTAATAGTTCTAATATTTTGATTGAAAGTAAAAACTTTTGCCGTTGAACGTGGATCTAAACCTGGTTTTTCCATTTCAGAAATAATATCTTTTAGAGTAAGTAAACCAACTGTTGCAGAGGTGTACATTTCTAAATCTATTTTTTGAAGTATTTCTTTATTACCTATTAAATTTTCAACAGTTGTTTTTGTATCTTTTGCCATTTTGTTGACAATCATATAGCTTTCAGGATGAACAGCAGAATCATCTAACGGATTCTTCGCATTTTTAATTCGTAAAAAACCTGCACCTTGTTCAAAGGCTTTATCTCCTAGGCGAGCTACTTTTTTAATATCGTTTCTTGAAGTAAAAGCACCATTTTCATCTCTATAATTCACAATATTTTCAGCCAATTTTGGACCAATTCCTGAAACATAACTTAGTAACGAGGTACTTGCAGTATTTATATTCACACCTACTGTATTTACACAACTTTCAACAACGGTATCTAATGAATTTTTTAATTTTGTTTGATCAACGTCGTGTTGATATTGTCCAACGCCAATAGATTTTGCATCTATTTTCACCAATTCAGCTAAAGGGTCAGCTAAACGGCGACCAATAGAAACCGAGCCACGCACAGTAACATCATAATTTGGAAATTCATCACGTGCAATTTTAGAAGCCGAATAAATACTTGCTCCTGCTTCACTTACCACAAAAACCTGAACATCTTTATTAAAACTCATTTTACGGATTAATTGTTCCGTTTCGCGAGATGCTGTTCCATTTCCAATAGCAATGGCTTCAATTTTATAAGCATCAACCAAAGAATTTATTTTTTTCATGGCGCCAAGAGAATCGTTTTTTGGAGCGTGCGGATAAATAGTTTCGTTATACTCCAAACCGCCCTGTGCGCTTAAACAAACCACTTTACAACCAGTTCTATATCCTGGATCAATCGCTAAAATATTTTTTTCACCCAACGGTGAACTTAACAATAATTGTTTTAAATTTTTTGCAAATACCTGAATGGCACTTTCATCGGCTTTTTCTTTCGCAATACTCATTGCATCATTAGCTAAAGAAGGCAATAACAAACGCTTGTACGAATCTTCAATTGCCAAACTAATTTGTTTACTGCATTCGTTTTTTGAACTAATAATTCTGTCTTCTATTTTAGTTAAAGCGCGTTCATTATCAATTTCAATTTTTACACGAATAAAACCTTCTTTTTCAGCTCTTAAAATTGCTAATAACCGATGCGAAGGAATTCGGTTTAAACTCTCTGACCAATCAAAATAATCTCTAAATTTTTGCGCTTTTTCTGTAGCTTCTTCCTTTTTTAATTCTTTGGTATTTATTGTTCCAAAACGTTCTATTTGATAACGAATGTTGTTTCTAATATCAGTTCGTTCATTAATCCATTCCGCAATAATAAAACGAGCTCCTTCTAACGCAGCTTCTTTGGTTTCAACTTCGTTATTAATGTATTTTGAAGCAGTATATTCCAAATCATTCACACGCTGACTCATAATCATTTTAGCCAACGACTCTAATCCATTTTTTCTAGCAGTTTCAGCTTTCGTTTTGCGTTTTTTCTTAAAAGGAAGATAAATATCTTCTAAAACCGTTAAATCGGTTGTAGCTTCTATTTTTTGTTTTAATTCAGATGATAAAACTTCTTGTTTTTCTAAAGCTTTTAAAATAGTTGCTTTTCGTTTTTCTAATTCTTCAAATTGGGATTTATACTTTACAATTTCTCCAATTTCAACTTCATCTAAATTCCCTGTTAACTCTTTTCTATAGCGAGAAATAAATGGAATAGTACAGTCTTCATTTAGTAATTTAATGGTGTTTTCTATTCCTTTTGAAGGAAGATTGGTTTTGGATTTTATGAAGTTTTGCAATTGCATTTATAACTAAATTAAAGAAGTATTAACGTCACCCTGAACTTGTTTCAGGGTCACATTATAATTTATATATGTGATGAGATGCTGAAACAAGTTCAGCATGACGTATCATCTATACTAACTCACTTGCTCACCATTAGCAACTGAATCATTTTCTGGCTCAATAAAAGCTAGTTTTCCATTAGGCGTATCGGTCATTAAAATCATTCCTTGGCTTTCAACACCGCGTAGTTTTCTTGGGGCTAAATTTACTAAAACAGTTACTTTTTGTCCAATAATGTCTTCAGGGTTAAAACTTTCAGCAATACCAGAAACTATAGTTCTTATATCTATACCAACATCAACTTTAAGTTGTAATAACTTCTTCGTTTTTGGAACTTTTATAGCTTCAATAATGGTCCCCACACGCATATCAAGTTTAGTAAAATCATCAAACTCAATAGTTTCTTTTTGAGGCTCTACAACTTTATTTTCAGCTTCATTAGCTTGTTTTGTAGTTTCTAATTTATCTAATTGAAGTTGAATTTCAGTATCTTCAATTTTAGAAAATAATAATTCCGCTTTTCCAATTTTGTGGTTTGACGAAATTAATTCTGTTTTTGTTTCAACATCATCCCACTTTAAAACGTCATTGTGAGACTCACTTTTTTGAGTCGTGGCAATCTCATTATTTGGAGAGATTACTTCGTCGCTGCGCTCCTCGTAATTACGTAAGTTCAAAATTCCCTTTAATTTTTCAGCAGAAAATGGTAAAAATGGTTCAGCAACAACTGATAATCCCGCAGCAATTTGAAGTGCTACATACATCACCGTTTTTACACGTTCTGGATCCGTTTTTATTTGTTTCCAAGGTTCTTCATCGGCTAAATATTTGTTCCCTAAACGTGCTAAATTCATTAACTCTTGTGAGGCTTCTCTAAAACGATAACGCTCAATTGAACTTGCAATTATAGATGGAAATTTTTGTAATTTTTCTAATGTTTCATTATCAATATCAGAAAATTCATTAGGCTCTGGAATAACCCCTTCGTAATATTTATTGGTTAAAACCACCACGCGGTTTATGAAATTTCCAAAAATGGCGACTAATTCATTGTTATTTCTCGCTTGAAAATCTTTCCAAGTAAAATCGTTGTCCTTTGTTTCTGGAGCGTTTGCCGTTAACGTATAACGCAACACATCTTGCTGATTTGGAAAATCTATTAAATATTGGTGTAACCAAACAGCCCAATTTTTAGAAGTTGAAATTTTATCTCCTTCTAAATTTAAAAACTCGTTTGCTGGTACATTTTCAGGTAAAATATAACTTCCTTCAGCCTTTAACATTGAGGGGAAAATGATACAATGAAATACAATATTATCTTTTCCAATAAAGTGGATTAATTTGGTGTCTTTATCTTTCCAATATGGCTCCCAATCTTTTCCTTCTCTCTCTGCCCATTCTTTGGTTGATGAAATATATCCAATAGGAGCATCAAACCATACATACAGGACTTTTCCTTCTCCACCTTCAACTGGTACCGGAATTCCCCAATCTAAATCACGAGTAACCGCTCTAGGTTTTAAACCATCATCTAACCAAGATTTTACTTGGCCTAATACATTTGTTTTCCAATCGTTTTTATGGCCTTCAACAATCCATTCGCGTAACCATTGCTCGTATTTATCTAATGGCAAATACCAGTGTTTTGTTAGTTTGGTTGTTGGTACATTTCTAGTAATTGCGGATTTTGGATTGATTAAATCTGTTGCATTATGACTTGTTCCACATTTTTCGCATTGATCTCCATAACTTTCGTCATTTCCACATTTAGGACAGGTTCCTATAACAAACCTATCTGCTAAAAACTGGTTCGCCTCTTCATCGTATAATTGTTCGTTGGATTCTTCAATAAATTTTCCCTCATCATATAATTTCTTAAAAAACTCTGAAGCAGTATCGTGATGAATTTTTGCCGAAGTTCTGGAATAATTATCAAAAGAAATACCAAAATCGCTAAACGATTGCTTAATAATTGCGTGGTACTTATCTACAATATCTTGTGGAGTTACCCCTTCTTTTTTAGCTTTTAAAGTAATTGGCACACCGTGTTCATCGGAACCACAAATGTAAAGCACATCGTTTCCTGTGTTTCGCAAATATCGCGCATAAATATCAGCTGGCACATAAACACCTGCTAAATGTCCAATATGAACTGGCCCATTGGTATAAGGTAATGCCGCTGTAATGGTATATCTTTTTGAATTGCTCATCAAAATTGTTTTAAGAAAGTGCAAAAATAAGGATTGTTTATTAGAAAAGTGAATAGTTGTTTCGGTTTTCGTAATTTGCAATCTGATTTATTTAATTTTAAGATGTTTCAACCACTTTATTTACAAAAAAATGATACAATTGCAATAGTTTCAACAGCTCGAAAAATTACTTTGAGGGAAATTAAACCTGCGATAAAATTATTAGAAAATTGGGGTTTAAATGTTATTATTGGAGAGACTATTGGTTTGGAAGAAAATCAGTTTGCTGGTAAAGATACGGAGCGCGTAAATGACTTTCAAAAAATGCTCAATAACCCTAAAATTAAAGCTATTTGGTGTGCGCGTGGTGGTTATGGAACTGTACGAATTATTGATCAACTAGATTTTACGGAATTCAAAAAAAATCCAAAATGGCTAATTGGGTATTCAGATATTACGGTTTTACATAATCATGCTCATAATTTAGGTTTTGAAACTTTACATGCCACGATGCCTTTAGATGTTTCAAAAAATACTGATGAAGCATTAGTTTCTATGAGAAAATGTTTATTTGGAGAAGCTATTTCTTATAAGATTGAATCTTCTAAAGAAAATAAAATTGGCAAAGCTTTAGGTGAATTGGTTGGTGGAAATTTATCTATTTTGTATAGTTTATTAGGAAGTAAATCGTCAATAAATACCAAAGATAAAATACTATTTATTGAAGATTTAGATGAGTATTTATATCACCTCGATAGAATGTTGATGAATTTAAAGCGTAACGGTTATTTTGAAAATTTAAAAGGACTTATTGTTGGCGGAATGACAGATATGCATGATAATAAAATTCCGTTTGGTAAAAACGCTAAAGAAATAATTTTAGATAGCACTTCTGAATATAATTTTCCTGTGGTTTTTAACTTTCCTACTGGTCATTTAAATGATAACAGAGCATTAATTTTTGGGAGAAAAATTGAATTAAATGTTAATGAAAATGAAACAGAAATCTCTATTTTCGAATAAAAATTATAACAAATGAGTAAATCAGAAAACTTTTTTGAAAAAGTGTATGAAGTGGCTAAATTAATTCCTTTTGGACGTGTAACAAGTTACGGAGCTATTGCAAAATATTTGGGTACTGCACGTTCAGCACGAATGGTTGGTTGGGCAATGAATGCTTCACATAATATGGAAGAAATTCCTGCTCACAGAGTGGTAAATAGAAAAGGATTATTAACAGGAAAGCATCATTTTGACGGTACTAATTTAATGCAGCAATTAATAGAAAGTGAAGGTTTAAAAGTTATTGATAATCAAATTCAGGATTTTGAGAGTGTTTTTTGGGATCCATTTAAAGAATTATCTATAAAATAATTCAACAATTTTATGATAATATCTACTGCATTTCTTTTTAAAACAAGTCTTTTTATATTCGTTTGAACCATGTATATTTGTTGTTTAGAATGATTTTATATAAAGAATATGGCATATAATAAAAAAGATATTACAAAAGCACTTGAAACCATTACTGCGCCTGGCGAGGGGAAGAGTTTAATAGAAAGCGGATCGGTTAAAAATATTGTGACTTTTGACAAGGAAATAATTATAGATGTAACCATTGGCAACCCAAGTTTACAAGCAAAAAAGAAAGTAGAAGTTGAAATTATGAAGGCTGTACATCAACAAGTGGATGTAAAAGCTGATGTAAAAGTAAATGTAACTTCCGATGTTAAAAATGAACCTTTTAAACCAGAAAAACCAAAAGTTCCTGGTATTCAGAATATAATTGCAATTGCCTCAGGAAAAGGTGGTGTAGGTAAATCTACTATTACTTCAAATATGGCAATTTCATTGCAAAAAATGGGTTTTAAAGTTGGAATTTTAGATGCCGATGTTTACGGACCTTCAACGCATTTAATGTTTGACGTTGCAAATGCAAGACCATTATCTATTGAAATTGATGGACGCTCAAAAATGCAACCAGTTGAAAGCTATGGTGTAAAAATATTGTCGTTAGGATTTTTTACAGATGCAAATCAAGCTGTGATTTGGCGTGGTGCAATGGCTTCAAAAGCATTAAATCAAATGATTTTTGATGCGCATTGGGGAGATTTGGATTTTCTATTAATTGATTTACCTCCAGGAACTGGTGATATTCATTTATCGATTGTACAAGCTGTACCGGTAACAGGAGCAGTAATTGTTAGTACTCCACAAAATATTGCTTTAGCAGATGCTAAAAAAGGTGTTGCAATGTTTCAGCAAGAAAATATTAATGTACCGGTTTTAGGGATTGTTGAAAATATGAGTTATTTTACACCTGCTGAATTACCTGAAAATAAATATTATATATTTGGAAAAGATGGTGCAAAAAATTTAGCTGAAGATATTAATACTGCATTTTTGGGAGAGGTTCCTTTAGTGCAAAGTATTAGGGAAGCTGGAGATGTTGGGCATCCTGTGGCATTACAAGAAAATACTCCATTAGAAAACGCTTTTAGTGAAATTACGAAAAATACACTTTCTCAATTAGTAAAAAGGAATACAGATTTACCACCAACTGAGGTTGTTAGAATAACAACAATGAGTGGATGTAGTACAAATTAATTACATATATGAATTTAGAAGAACTTAAAATTAATGTAGAAACTGCTTTGCAAGAAATAAGACCTTATTTGGAAGCAGATGGAGGTAATATTTCTTTAGTTGAAATTAATGAAGATACGGTAAGTGTTCAATTAGAAGGCGCTTGTTTAGGTTGTTCTGTAAACCAAATGACTCTAAAAAATGGTGTTGAGGCTACTATTAAAAGACATGCCCCTCAAATTAAAAGAGTAATTGAAATTAATGGAATTTCTTTTTAATTTTTATTAATTAAACTTCAAAATATTTTACAAAATATAGTTTTAATAAAAGCTTAACTTTTAAATGTTTAGCTTTTATTATTTTTGGAACAATAATTGCTTTTTTAATACTGAATTATTATCAACTAAGTAAATGAAAAATTATATATATATATTAATCTTTTTAATTTCAGCGCTTTCATTTGGCCAATCTGTAAAAAGTGAAAATGATATTTCTAAAAAGAAATATGCGTTTAAAAGTGGTGAGTGGTTGAAGTTTAGAATGAGTTATAGTAATTTTTTAAATGCTGGTTACTCTACTATGGAAGTTAGAGGAGCTAGTAACAATGGAAAAGAGGCTTTTCATATTTTAGGAAAGGGTAAATCAACCGGGCTTATAAGTTTGTTTTTTAAAGTTGAAGATGATTACCAAACATTTATGTATAAAGAGTCATTAAAACCATATAGATTTATTAGAAAAATAAATGAAGGTGGTTACACCAAAGATCAAGAGATATTTTTTGACCATACTACAAATTTGGCTACGGTAAATAATTACAAACATGAAACAGTAGAAAAATATAAAATTAGTAGTGAAATTCAAGATATGCTTTCGGCTTTATATTTTTTGAGAAATCAAGAAATTTCAAATTTAAAGGAAGGAGATGATATTGAATTGAAATTGTTTATGGACGATGAAATTACAGTATTTAAACTTCAATTTTTAGAAAAAGAAATTATAAAAACAAAGTTTGGTAAAGTAAGAGCCATTGCTTTTAGGCCTTTAGTTCAGACAGGTAGAGTGTTTAAAGAACAAGAAAGTGTTACAGTTTGGGTGAGTGATGATGAAAATAAAATCCCCCTTCTTATTAAGGCATCTTTAGCAGTTGGATCACTTAGAGCAGATTTAGATGCTTTTAAGGGTTTAGCACATCCATTTAACATTATTTTTGACAATTAATTTGTACTTTTGCGCTTTATTTTTATTTCAATTAAAACAAAAGATATAAATCGTTGAAAAAATTATTTACACTTCTAATATTGGTTTTGCTTATTTCCTGCAAAGATGAAAAACCACAAGCAATTTTAACATCTCCTACACCTAAAATAATACAAGAGTTTGGGTTTAAACTAAACAATTTCAAAGTAATTAACGATACCATAAAACCTGGAGAAAATTTTAGTGAAATTCTTGATAGAAATCATGTTGAATATCCAAGAGTATTAGAAATAGTTAATAAAATTAGGGATACCTTTAATGTAAGAAGAATTAAAAGCGGTATTCCATATACTATTCTAGCAAAAAATGATTCTACAGAGCAAGCACAGGTTTTTATCTATCAACATTCAAAAGTAAGATATACAGTTATAGATTTTAGAGATTCTATTCCAATAGCTTATAACGAAAAAAAACCTGTACGAACTGAAATAAAAACTGCATCAGGAATCATTGAAACTTCACTTTCTGAAGCTGTTGAAAATCAAGGATTAAGCTCCTATTTATGGATTAAAATGGCTGATGATATTTATGCTTGGACCATTGATTTTTCACGCCTTCAACCAGGTGATAAATTTAAATTAATATATGAACAACTTTATATTAACGACACTATTCCTGTAGGAATTGGAGAGGTAAAGGCTACCTATTTTGAACATGGGAATAAACCTTTTTATGCTTTTAAATATGTAGCAGATTCAATACTTAATATTCCTGATTATTTTGATGATGAAGCAACAAATCTACGTCGCCAATTTTTAAAAATGCCTGTAAAGTTTAGTAGAATTTCTTCTCGTTATAATTTAAGAAGGCGTATTGCTTTTTATGGCAATAAAATTAGACCTCATAAGGGTACTGATTTTGCTGCACCTATTGGAACCGAAATAATGGCTACAGCAAACGGAACAGTTACAGAATCTCGTAGAAAAGGTGGAAATGGTAATTATGTAAAAATTCGCCATAATGGAACCTATAGCACGCAATATTTGCATATGAGTAGACGTGCAGTTAAAGTTGGAGATGTTGTAAAACAAGGGGACGTTATTGGTTATATAGGAATGACTGGGAATACTTCAGGTCCACATGTTTGTTACCGATTTTGGAAAAACGATGTCCAAGTAGATCCATTAAATCAAAAATTACCTGCAGCAGAACCTATGAAAGAAGATGTAAAACCAGTATATTTTAATTTTATTGAATCTATAAAACAGCAATTAGATGCAATAGAATATTCAAAAATTAATGAAATTAATGTTCCAAAAGAGGAATTAAACTCATAAAACCTGCCCATGAAAAATGTAAACCCAACCGAAACCAACGCTTGGAAAAAGCTAAACAACCATTTTAATGCTGCGAAAGAACTTCATATAAAATCGTTATTTAATAATGATTTAGATAGAAAAAATAAATTCACAATAAATTTTAATGATTTTGAATTTGATTATTCTAAAAACAGAATTACAGAAGAAACTTTAGGGTATTTATTAGAATTAGCGAATGAAGTTGATTTAAAAGGTGCAATGAATGCTTATTTTTCGGGTGAAGCAATTAATGAAACCGAAAAAAGAGCTGTTTTGCATACCGCATTAAGAACTCAATTAAACAATGAGGTTTTAGTTGATGGAGAAGATGTGCTGCCAGAAATTAAAGCTGCCCTAAAGAAAATAGAAGGTTTTACTAATAAAGTTGTTTCAGGAGACTGGAAAGGTTACACCAATAAATCAATTACGGATGTTGTTAATATTGGTATTGGAGGATCAGATTTAGGTCCGGATATGGTTGTAGAATCATTAAAATATTACAAAAACCACTTAAATGTACATTTTGTTTCAAATATAGATGGAGACCATGTGCAAGAAGTAATTAAAAACTTAAATCCTGAAACGACCCTATTTGTAATTGTTTCAAAAACATTTACTACTCAAGAAACTTTAACAAATGCAACAACTATTAAAAAGTGGTTTTTAGAAACTGCTTCTGCAATTGATGTTGCAAAACATTTTGTTGCTGTTTCAACAAACTTAAAAAACGTAAGTGAATTTGGAATTGCTACTGATAATATTTTCCCAATGTGGGACTGGGTTGGAGGCCGCTTCTCTTTATGGAGTGGTGTTGGACTTTCAATTAGCTTAGCTGTTGGTTTCAAAAACTTTAATGATTTATTAATTGGAGCTTTTGAAATGGATGAACATTTTAAAAATACGCCTTTTGAAAAAAATGCACCTGTTATTTTAAGTTTAATAGGGATTTGGTATACCAACTTTTTTAAATGTGAAACTGAAGTTATTTTACCTTACTCTCAATATTTGAGTAAACTTGCTTCTTATTTACAACAAGCTATTATGGAAAGTAATGGTAAAAGTGTTGATAGAAATGGTAAAAACGTAAATTACCAAACGGGCAACATAATTTGGGGAAGTCCAGGCACCAATGCTCAACATGCTTTTATGCAGTTACTACACCAAGGAACCAAATTAATTCCTGCGGACTTTATTGGATTTAAAAAGTCACTTTATGGTAATACAGATCACCATTCTAAACTAATGGCTAATTTTTATGCTCAAACTCAAGCGCTCGCTGAAGGGAAAACAAAAGAGGAAGCCCATTTAGATTTAAAAACTCAAGGGAAACTAAACCAAATTGAAACTTTATTACCTTTTAAAGTTTTTGCTGGAAATAAACCAAGTACTACTATTTTAATTGAGAAATTATCTCCAAAAACATTAGGAAGCTTAATTGCCTTTTATGAACATAAAATATTTGTTCAGGGTGTTATTTGGAACATCTTTAGTTTTGATCAATTTGGAGTAGAATTAGGTAAAGAGCTGGCACATAAGAATCTACTAAAAAACACTTAAAATATATTTCAAATAAAAAATAAAGTTTTTAACAATTCCTTAAGTTTTTATCAATATTTGTTAATATCTATTTATCTGATAATCAATCAAAATAAGTAAATTTTGTATATTTATTCGTCTTAATTATTTGTTAAATTTTAACAATTAAATAAAGATAGAATCAACAAAAATTTGCACTTTTGCAAGACATTTAATTCAAATTAAAATTTAAACATGAGAAAATTTAAACATTTATTAATGGTAGTGGTATTATGTACTTCAGCTACTATTTTTGCTCAAACAAAACTTACAGGAAAAGTAGTTGATGAAACAAGTCAGCCTTTACCTGGAGCTTCTATTGTTGTTAAAGGATCTAGCACAGGAGTTTCTACAGATTTTGATGGAAATTTCACGTTAGAAACTTCAGCTTCTAATGGTACTATTTTGGTTTCATTTGTTGGATATGAAACGAAATCTGTTGCATTTAATGGGAATCAGAACTTTGGTGCTATAGCATTAAAACTTTCTGCAGAATCCTTAGAAGAAATTGTAATTACTGCAACTTCATTTGCAATTGACAGAAAAACACCAGTTGCTGTATCAACTATTAAAGCAGATGTTATTGAAAACAAATTAGGATCTCAAGAATTTCCAGAAATTTTAAAATCAACACCAGGCGTATATGCCACAAAATCAGGTGGTGGTTTTGGTGATGGTAGATTAAATTTAAGAGGTTTTAACTCTGAAAACGTTGCTGTAATGATTAACGGTGTTCCTGTTAATGATATGGAAAACGGAAGAGTTTACTGGTCTAACTGGGCAGGTTTAGCTGACGTTACAAGCGCTATGCAGGTTCAAAGAGGTTTAGGAGCTTCTAAAGTTGCTGTACCTTCTATTGGTGGTACTGTAAATATTTTATCTAAAACTACCGATGTAGAACAAGGAGGGAACTTTTTTACTGCTGTTGGTAATGATGGTTATCAAAAATATGGTGCTACCGTTTCAACGGGCTTATTAGACAATGGCTTTGCTGCTACTGTTTCTGCTTCTAAAACAAAAGGAGATGGTTACGTTGATGGAACACAATTTGAAGGGTATAACTACTTTGTAAATATTTCTAAACAATTAGGAGATAATCACAAATTATCTCTTACTTCTTTTGGTGCTCCACAATGGCACGGTCAAAGACAAAATACGAGTTCAATAGAAACTTATAGAAATGCTGAAAGCGGCACTAAATTTAATCCAGATTGGGGTATTAAAAATGGAAAGGTTGTATCTGTGGAAGATAACTTTTACCACAAATCTCAAACTTCTTTAAATCATTATTGGACAATTAGTGATAAATCTGATTTATCAACTGCCTTATATGCCTCTTGGGGTTCTGGTGGTGGTGGTGGTTCTGCCGGAGACTATGGTTTATTTAATGTTAGATTAGGTGGAAGTGATCAACCAATTGATCTTGATAATATTGTAGCTGTTAACAGAGCTAACGGAGCGCTTGGAGCAGTTGCTTATTTAAGAGCTTCTAGAAATGACCATAGTTGGTTTGGAGCATTATCAACTTTTAAGACAGAACTTAACGATAATTTAGATTTTGTTACTGGGGTAGATTTAAGAACATATACAGGAAAGCACTTTTCTGAAGTAACTGATTTATTAGGTGCAGAATATGTATTAGAGGATTCTGATATTAATAACCCAAATAAAATTGCAAAAGTAGGCGATAAACGTGATTATTGGAATGATGGAAATGTTGGATGGCAAGGGTTATTTACTCAGTTAGAACATGATAATGATAATATTTCTGCTTTTGTGTCTGCTGCAGTTTCAAATACTTCTTACCAAAGAATTGATTACTTTATTTACTTAGATAGTGATCCATTACAAAAAACTGACAAATATAATTTTGCTGGATATAGTGTGAAAGGTGGAGCTAATTACAACCTAACTGATGAACACAATGTGTTTGCCAATATTGGTTATTTTGAAAAAGCTGCTGGTTTTGATGCAGTTTTCCAAAATTATGATAACGAACATATCAATGAAAATGCAGAAAACCAAAAAATATTTAGTGCTGAATTAGGGTATGGCTTTAGAGGTGAAAATTTTGCAGCTAACTTAAATGTTTACAGAACTGAATGGAATGACAGAACTTTTACACGTTCTTTAGGAACTATAAATGGAGTTGATTATTTTGCTAACTTATTAGGAGTTAATGCCCTTCATCAAGGAATTGAATTTGATTTTAACTATAGACCTTCTGATAAATTAATTTTAACAGGAATGCTATCTTTAGGAAACTGGGAATGGAATAATAACTTAGAAAACGTTCAAGTTTACGATGATGCTCAAAATCCTATTGGGAATCCTTATAATTTATTTATTAAAGGGTTAAAAGTTTCTGATGCTGCACAAACAACAGCTGCTTTAGGTATGGATTATAAGTTAATGGAAAAAATGAATTTCACAGTAGATTATAACTATTTTGCTGATTTATATGCTGCATACAATCCTGATAGCAGAACTACTCCAGGTACACCACAACCTTGGAAAGTTCCAGACTACGGAACTTTTGATACAAGTATTAGATATGGTTTTAAAATAGGAGATCTTGATACGACACTTATTGCAAGAATGAATAATGTTTTTGATACTGAATATATAGCTGATGCAAGAGATGGACAGTCTAATGATGCATACTCTGCACAAGTTTGGTATGGTTACGGAAGAACTTTCAATATTAGTGCAAAAATTAAATTTTAATTAAAAAATTAGTAAACAATGAAAAAATTAATTTATTTAATAATGGTTTTAGGCATAGTTTTTACGGCCTGTGAACCGATGGAAGATATTAACGCCGATATTGATGCTAAAGACAATCCAATTGTAGGTGATGCGTTATATACGTTAACAGATGAGGATTATGATGCTTTAGATTTAGGATATGGAAGCTTTAGTTCAATTGATGATGCTAAAACTAAGTTGCCAAGTTTTTTAAATGACTTATACCCTGCTTGGGGAAAAGGATCATCTGTATTAGTAAGTTATAAATTATATATTGGTAATGCACCTGGAATAGGAGATTATTCATATGCAGACAAGTATCAATTAAATGATGATGACTATGCAAATGCAGGTGCTGATGCCGCTGCATATAGTGTTTTTACAGCAGCATCACCAGCGGATTTAAATTTACCTAGCATTTTAGCAAGTAATATTAGCGCTCCTTCAAGTGGGGATATTGTATTGGCTAAATACAAATATGCTGAAGAACCATCAGATCCTTCTATAATTTATACGATGAATAATGATGATTATATGTTAATTGTAAATCGTGTAGCAAACAATTCGGCTATAAGTAGTCTAGTTAGTTCTTATGGAGATAGTGAATTATATACTGGGGCTAGTGCATATTACGGTAATTTTGATACAAGATTATACAAAAGAGAAGGGCAAGCAGACTATGATGCGCTTACAACTAATGAAGAAAGAGTTGCTTTTGTTGATGCAAGAGTTCAAGAAGGTGTTGTATGGTTTTTGAAAGATAAATTTCCTAATGCCGTACCTAAAATAAATGGTCAAACAGTATATTATGCAATAACATATAAAACATATAATGGTGCTAATAGCGAACCAACAGTAATTTATAAATGTACTGAAGGAGGATCTGATCCAGTATTTGAATTGGTTGATGGACCTGGAGAGGATGTTGTTTACCAAGCATCTACAATTACTGAAGGGCGAGGTGATTTTTATTCTTATTCGGGTAGTAAATGGGAAAAAGTTTCAGGTGTTTATTTCGTAGGTACAGGTGATTTTGACTCTATGGGAGAAGCTTCTGGGCAACCAGGAAGATATAATAACTTTGGAAGTTCAACTCCTCCAGGTGATTATTTACCTACTTTCTTGAATATAAAATATCCTTATGCATTAGAGGGAGATCAAATGATTGTTATTTATGATTACTATTCAAGTTCAAGTGGTGCTCAAATCCGTGGTGATTTGTACACTAAATCTGGTGGGGCATGGTCTGGTTTCCAATCTACTATTGAAACAACTTTGCAATTTGCAAATGATGGGAATACTTGGGTTCCGGATAATACAATAAAATATGAGTTTGTAACAGCTGATTATGATTATATTGCAGATACATTTGGAGGCGTTAGTGGATTTGAAAGCGCTGTAGCAAACTTATCTAGTTATGGAAACATTAGTACTTTTAACTGGACAACTGACCAAATTGATGCTGCTTTAAATGCAGTAATAAAGCATAATTTCCCTGGAATGGCAGAAGGTCAAAAATTTGCAATTACAATTTATGTATATGATGGTTCATCTCATAATCTTACAATAAATTATATCCTTTCAGGAGGAACTTATATTAGAAATTAATTGAATATCTATCTATAAAAAAAACCACGCTAATTAGCGTGGTTTTTTTATATAAAATACTTTATTTAAATACTTCTTAAAAAGAATAGTTTAAACCAAACATCCAATAAGTTTGTAGTTTATTATCAACATTGTCAAAAGTTGCAGTATCAT
>Ga0102814_10001069_pt1 | contig 19485 bp, 17 predicted proteins | sample ColrivemetaGS741_FD_79112 | JGI IMG/M metagenome (GOLD analysis project Ga0102814, IMG submission 79112) | Estuarine microbial communities from the Columbia River estuary - Flood tide ETM metaG S.741 | ecosystem: Environmental > Aquatic > Marine > Intertidal zone > Estuary | place: USA...
CAATGTTCGGGTTTTGTATATGCCATATCGGTGGCAGACCAGTTTATAAAAACCGGGATGTACAAAAACATATTGGTAATTGGTGCAGAATATCATAGTAACGGATTGGATAAAACGACGCGTGGTCGTGGTGTAACGGTGATTTTTGGTGATGGAGCCGGCGCTTGTGTGCTTTCTAGAGAAGAAGATAATACTAAAGGTATTTTATCGACGCATTTGCATAGTGAAGGAAAATATGCCGATAAGTTAATTGTAGCTTCACCAAGTATAAAGCACTGGGTGCCAGAGATTATTGAATCTGACGAGGAAGATATATCGTATTACCCATATATGGATGGAACGTTTGTGTTTAAACACGCTGTGGTTCGATTTAGTGAAGTTATTGTTGAGGGTCTGCAAAAAAACGGATTGCAAAAAGAAGATATCGATATGTTAATTCCGCATCAAGCCAACTTACGTATAGCACAATTTATTCAAAGGAAATTTGGATTAAGCGACGATAAGGTATTTAATAATATTATGAAGTATGGAAATACTACAGCCGCTTCTGTAATTATTGCACTAACCGAAGCTTGGGAAGAAGGTAAAATTAAAAAAGACGATACTATAGTGCTTGCAGCATTCGGTAGTGGATTTACCTGGGCAAGCGCCATAATTAAATGGGCTTAAATAATTTTGTTTTATATAAAATAAAAACAAAAAACCCGTAACTAAGTAGTTACGGGTTTTTCTAGCTATTAATCAACTTCAACTAACACTATTACTCATATGAAGTATCTTTATATTAGACGTAATAAATTGAAAATTATTGCATTAAATTGAAAATTTAACTTTTTTTAACATATATAGAAAAACTCGAAACCAATTGATTTCGAGTTTTTGCATATATACGAATCCCGTTGTACGAATTTATTATGTGTAGGTGACTAACTCTAAAATAATTATATTCTCGTTTGGCTAGATTGTATACTACGTTTAACGTTCTGTTATTGTGTTTATTGTGTGAAATGAATTTTTTATTTAAAATTAATATTTATCAATCAAAAGTTAATTAAAAAAACAAAAACCCAAAGTATTTCTACTTTGGGTTTTCTTATTTAATAATCTAACATAATACTAACCATCAACTATTATGCAGATTATTAAATTTAGACATTACATGAAGCCTCCACCACCTGATTTTTCGTTGTCGTCACGGTTTTTTCTAGACTTTGCTCTGTATTTTCCACCACCAAATCTATACGATAATCCAGCATTCCAGGTGTTGCTTTCCCAGTTAAATGCACCATTTTGAACAAATGGTTTTGTGCCTTTAAAGGCAAATTCCATAGTATCAAAAATATCGTTGTAATTTAAACTAAAGGTTCCTTTGCCTTTAGCAAATCCAATTCGCGCGCCAATATTTACAAAATACATTGGGTCCATATCGAATTGTAGTGTTTTGTTTTTACCTCTATAGAAACCAAAAGCTGTAAAAGAAACAGATTTGCTTAAGCTAAAGTTGTTGAACATTCTAAAATTCCATGCAACATTATCTATTTTATCAATGTTAGTTTCAATATCTGCAACCGTTGCTGTTTCTATAGGCGCAGTTAAATTTTCAGCAATTCCTTTTTGTGATTGCGAGTATAAATCAAAACTTGAATTAATACTCCACCATTTTGTAGGTTTGTAATTCGAAGATAATTCTAACCCATATGCAGAAGTGTCATCGAAGTTATCATGTGTAAGTATTATACGACCAGAAGTCACATCACTCCTGTCAATAAATAATGCTCTATTAATTTCATCTGATATCATTCGGTAAAATACACCTCCTGTAATAGTTCCTTTTCGATTATTTAATGTTTTTGTATAGTTTGCTTCTAATGAATTTGTGAATTGAGGACTTAAATTAAGATTGCCATATGATGAAATTAATGGGGAACTCCATTCTTTAATTGGGTTAACCTGTCCGATTCCCGGGCGGTCTACACGACGACTGTAGCTTAATTGGTATGAGTTTTTTTCTGATGGTGTATAAGTGAAAAAGATTGATGGGTACAATTCAAAATAATCATTTTTAAAGGTTTGAGTGCTTGCAGCTTCAGATGAAAGTGCTAAAGCATCTTCTTGCACAGTTTCAGCACGTAAGCCTAATTGATAGCTCCATTTTTCAAACTGTTTATTATAGTTAATATAGGCCGAATAAATATCTCTGGTATAATCAAAATCTGTGCTTGGAGTAGGTCTTAACACACCCTGATTATTAAATGAATCACCAGTAGAAGCGTAAGCTATAATTGAATTAAACAAACGTGCTTCTAAACCTAATTCTATTTTCGATTTTTCAGATAACGGATTTGCATAGTCTAAATTAATAGTAGTACTTTCTCTATCTGTATTATTAAAATCTTTATAGTTTTGATTAGGGCCTAATAAGAATTTAAAATCAGCAGGAGCATCATTGTTAAAAATATTATAGTCTACTTCCAATTCAATATTGTGGCCTTCTTTCGTAAAATCATGTTTATAATCGAAATTATATTGTGAAGCAAGATTGTCACTTTCAGCTAAGAAAATTTGACTCTGATTAAATGCCGAATTATTATTAAATATGGCTTCGGTTTGACCAGTAGTACTACTTATTGAAGTATTTTGAGTAGTAAAAACAGACATGGTATTTTTATCATCTAAATAATAATCAACACCAACCTTATATAAATGAGACTGTCTTTTATCTAAAAATTTAAAAAATTGTTCGGAGTTGTTTTCAGGTCTGGATATAAATCCTCGATTATTGTTTTTAGAAATATTGTTACTGTAGCTGCCGTACAAATTAAATTTTCCGTTTCGGTAATTCATATCGAGTGAGCTATTAAATTTAGCGTCTATTTCATGAGTTAAACCCAAACTAATATTACCATTTAGGCCAATCATCGTGTTTTTATGAAGCACAATATTTATAATTCCACTCATGCCTTCCGGATTATATTTTGCTGAAGGATTGGTTATTAATTCGATTGATTTTATTGCTGTTGAAGGAATTTGTTTAAGTAATTGTGCAGTTGGTATATTTGATAATTTACCGTCTACCATAACCCGAACATTCGAGTTGCCACGTAGGCTTATGTCACCGGTCTGTGCATCAACACTAACAGAAGGAATACCAATCATTAACTCTGAAGCACTTCCTGTAGCTGCTAAGTCTTTACCTATTGTAATAACTTTTCTGTCAACTTTTTGTTGAATAGTAGATGTTTCAGCAATTATGGTAACTTCATCCAATCCTTCGGTAACTTCATCAAGAAGTATATTTCCTAGATTTATATCGTAATTTCCTTTACCAATTGTGACTTCTTTTCGTACGGTTTTGTATCCTATATACTGAATACTTACTATGATTTTTCCATCTGCAATTTTTTCAATTTTAAAGGTTCCATCGTCTGACGTTATGCTTCCGGTTAAAATTTCCTCTTTAGTATTTTTTATAATAATATTTACATAAGGTAAGGGTTGCATAAGTATGGCGTCTAATACTTTTCCAGTAATAGTCCCTGTTTTGTCATCGTTTAAATTTGGATTGTTTGCATATGTATTATTAACTAAAGAAAACAATAGCGCACATGCTAATAAAAGCTTTTTCATTTTGATTGGTTTTTTGATTGATTACAAAATAGACGACAAAGTTTGTCTCCTGTTACTATATTTGTGTTGTATTAACATCTTTTTAACATATGAACAAAAAAACTTTGGTGCTAGGGGCATCTTTGAAAATAGATAAATATTCAAATTTTGTGATACATAAGCTTGTCAATCATAAAATAGAAACAGTAGCTTTTGGTTTAAAAGAAGGAAATGTTGAGGGTGTTGTGATTAATGCAGAAACGCTGCCTTTTAAAGATATTCATACAGTAACATTGTATCTCAATCCAAAAAATCAGCAAGCTTATTATGAATATATTGTTTCTTTAAACCCTAAACGAGTTATATTTAATCCCGGAACCGAGAATCCTGAATTTTATAAAATTTTAAAGGAAAATAATATTCCGTTTGAAGAGGCTTGTTCTTTGGTTTTACTTTCTACGAATCAATATTAATCCAAAAAAGGTGATTAGTCCGTTCACAACCAATAATTCATAACCAAATTTATAGCCTCCTAGATATTCTGAAGGGATATTAGCAATAATGTAGCAAAGAGCAACCGATGCCAATGCAACATAAGGCACTAATTTGTCATTGATTTTGAATTTTGTAAGTATACCAAAGGCAAACAATCCTAACAGTGGTCCATATGTATAACCTGCAACAGTTAAAATTCCACTTATCACACTTTGATTAAGTATGTAATAAAAGCAGATAATGACTATAACCATTAATACGCCCATACCTACATGTACTTTTTTTCGCGTATTTTTTTGGGTGCTTAATTCACGTTTTTCGATATTTAAAAAATCTATACAAAACGAGGTTGTTAACGCTGTAAGGGCACTATCTGCACTACTATAAGCCGCGGCTATTAATCCTAACATAAAAAATATGGCAACCGGTAATCCTAAATCGGAATTTAGGGCAATTTCAGGATATAGCAAGTCTGTTTTAATAGCGCCATCAACCACAGGTACTTCAATGCCTTTAGAGCTTGCATAAACAAATAATAAAGCGCCTAAAAGTAAAAATATAAAATTTACAAAAACCAGCACAACACTAAAGAAAACCATGTTTTTTTGTGCATCTTTTAGCGACTTACAGGTCAGGTTTTTTTGCATCATATCTTGGTCTAAACCCGTCATACAAATAGCAATAAACATACCGCCTAAAAATTGTTTGATGAAGTGATTTTTAGCCAAAATATCATCAAAAAAGAAAATTTTGTCGTACTGTTTAATGGCTTCACTTCCAATAAAATCACCTAAACCCCAGCCCATTTGTTGGTAAATAAGTACAATAGTAACTACTAATGCAATTAACATAAGTAAAGTTTGAATGGTGTCGGTCCAAACTACTGTTTTTATACCACCTTTAAAAGTATATGCTAATATGAGTAAAACCGAAATGACAACGGTAACGGGGAAGGGTAATTCCCAATGCTTAAACACAAATTCGTGTAAAACGCTTGCCACTAAAAACAATCTGAAAGCAGAACCTAAAACTCTAGAAACAAAAAAGAAAGCAGCACCCGTTTTATGACTCACTATACCAAACCTATCACCTAAATATTCATATATAGAGGTTACATTTAAGCGATAATAAACAGGTAGAAGCACAAAAGCGATTACCATATACCCAAGCAAATAGCCGAAAACCACTTGCATATAACCAAACATATTGCCACCCACATCGCCTGGTACTGATATAAAGGTGACACCACTAAGAGAAGCACCTATCATTCCAAAAGCAACCAAAAACCAGGGTGACGATTTGTTGGCCTTAAAAAAACTTTCGTTACTGTCTTCTTTTCCTGTGAGGTATGAAACAAATATTAAGACTCCAAAATAGATGACAATGAGTAGTAAAACGTGTATAGGTTGCATAGTTTTTTTTGATTCAAGGCGAAATATACAAATAAAGAATTCAAAATTTACATTGACATAGAAACAAACATTTATTGTAAATTCGCAGCTATGGAATTTTCATCAAAACTTTTAGAACGGGCAGTAAATGAAATGTCGCAATTACCTGGAATAGGTAAGCGAACCGCCCTTCGTTTGGTGTTACATATGCTAAAGCAACCTAAGGAGCAAACAACAGCATTATCAGAAGCAATACAAACAATGCGCAATGATGTGAAATTTTGTAAATCTTGTCACAATATTAGCGATGTGGATTTGTGTGAAATTTGCTCAAATTCTAATAGAGACAATACGCTTGTCTGTGTAGTTGAAGATATAAGAGATGTAATGGCTATAGAAAACACCAGTTCTTTTAAAGGGTTGTACCATGTATTAGGCGGAAAAATTTCACCCATGGATGGCATCGGTCCTCACGATTTAAACATTGTCTCTTTAGTAAATAAAGTAAAGGAAGGAAAAATAAAAGAACTCATATTCGCCTTAAGTTCAACAATGGAAGGCGATACCACCAATTTTTATATTTATAAACAAATTCAAGATTATAGCATATATACATCAACAATTGCCAGAGGGATATCGGTAGGTGATGAGTTGGAATATGCTGATGAAATTACGCTTGGAAGAAGTATTGTTAACCGTGTGCCTTTTGAAGCATCATTAAAATTATAGCTGCCGTTTGAAGTTATCTATTGTTATACTAAATTATAATGTTCAATACTTTTTAGAACTCTGTATTAAAAGCGTTCAAACCGCTGTCGCTACTCTAGATGCAGAAATTATTGTGGTAGATAATAATTCTGAAGACGAAAGTTGCGAGATGGTAAAAAAGTTGTTTCCAGAAGTTATTCTTATTGAAAACAAAGAAAATTTTGGATTTTCAAAGGGAAATAATATGGGTGTTTCTCAAGCAAAAGGTGAGTATTTATGCATTTTAAACCCAGACACAGTAGTTGCAGAGGATACATTTACGTCGCTTTTAATATTTAATTCAAATAAAGAAAAGCTAGGTATTGTAGGATGTAAACTTATTAACGGAGCAGGTGATTTTCTGCCTGAAAGTAAGCGCAATATACCTTATGTTAAAGCTGCATTTAAAAAATTATATGGAAACTCAAAGGCATACTATGCTAATCATTTAAATGAAAATGAATCAGGAAAAGTCGATATATTAGTTGGTGCTTTTATGCTGATGAAGCAGGAAGTTTTTAACAAAGCAGGTGGTTTTGATGAAGATTATTTTATGTATGGCGAAGACATTGATTTGTCTTATAAAGTTTTAAAATTGGGTTATAATAATTACTATGTTGGGTCAACAACAGTAATACATTACAAAGGGGAAAGTACTTTAAGGGATAAACGCTATGCACGCCGTTTTTATGGTGCGATGCAAATATTTTATAAAAAACATTTTAAAAAAAATGTATTGTTCGATATGCTTGTCTGGTTGGGGATAAGACTTGTTTATTTGTTCAGAACAATGCCCGTAAAAAAAGAAAAACATATTAGTGGTTACGTTTTACTTTCAGATAAAATGAATGATTCTTTGCAAGCAACTTTGCAAAAAAAAGTAAAGTTACAATCTAACTTAAAAAACCTCGAAAATAATACAGAAGTTATTTTTGATGGCAACAAATTAAGTTATAAAGAAATTATTGAGATGATAAGTAAAACAAAAAAAGATAAAACTATTACATACAAGATATTACCAAAAAACGCGCATTTTGTACTGGGAAGTGATAATGCTATAAGTAGAGGAGAGGTTGTGTTTTTCAAATAGTTTAATTGTAAATAATTTAAAGAAATCAATGTTTTTTAAGTAATTTTGCAAACACAAATTAAAAAACAAGTATTACGTTATTGATATGGCAAAGTTTGAGCTAAAGCTACCAAAAATGGGAGAAAGTGTTGCAGAAGCAACAATAACATCTTGGTTAAAAGAAGTTGGAGACACTATAGAACTTGATGAAGCGGTATTAGAAATTGCTACTGATAAAGTTGATAGTGAGGTGCCGAGTGAAGTAGATGGAATTTTAATTGAGAAATTTTTTAATGAAGATGATGTGGTCCAGGTGGGGCAAACTATCGCAATTATTGAAACCGAAGGTGATGATGATGAGGTAATAGAATCTAACTCTGTAACGACTGAACAGCCTATAATAGAGAAAGAAAAAGCGGCTGAAATTGTTAGTCAGTCTATTGCTATAGCACAAGAAACGGTTAAATCTATCGCTTCAAACGAAGATCGTTTTTATTCGCCTTTAGTTAAAAATATAGCTAAAGAAGAAGGTGTTTCACAACAGGAATTAGACAGTATCGTTGGAACCGGCATAGATAATCGTGTTACTAAAAATGATATTTTAGTTTTTATTGAAAAGCGATCAGGCAAACCACAGCAGGCAGTGCCTAAAGCGGAAGCGCCAGTTATTCAAACAATACAGCCAGAAAAGCCAAAACCGACTCCAACACCAGTTGTTGTAAGTGGTGAAGATGAGATTATTGAAATGACCAGAATGGGCAAACTTATTGCGCATCACATGGTCGAGTCTGTTCAAAAATCGGCACACGTGCAAAGTTTTATTGAAGCCGACGTTACTAAAATATGGAACTGGCGTAATAAAGTAAAAGACGCATTTTTAAAACGCGAAGGAGAAAACTTAACGTTTACGCCCATTTTTATGGAAGCGGTTGCTAAAGCGCTTCGCGATTTCCCAATGATGAACATTTCATTACAAGGAGATACTATCGTTAAAAAGAAAAATATCAATTTAGGTATGGCTGCGTCCTTAGCCGATGGTAATTTAATTGTTCCAGTAATAAAAAATGCAGATCAGCTTAATTTGGTTGGGATGACAAAACAGGTAAATGATTTGGCAAATCGTGCACGCGCAAACCAACTAAAACCAGATGATATTCAAGGTGGAACCTATACGGTTACTAACGTGGGAACTTTTGGAAGTATTATGGGAACACCAATTATTAATCAACCTCAAGTTGGTATTTTGGCTTTAGGAGCGATACGTAAAGTGCCTGCGGTTATTGAAACTGCTGAAGGTGATTTTATAGGTATTCGATATAGAATGTTTTTATCGCATTCTTACGACCATCGCGTTGTTAATGGCGCTTTAGGAGGACAGTTTGTTAAAGCGGTTAAAGATTACTTAGAAGCTTGGGATAGTAATAGAGAAATATAAAATAACAAATATTATATAATTGAAAACCTAACCCCTAAAAGGTTGGGTTTTCTTATTTTTGCAAATATAAGATTGCAGATAAACAACATATCAAAAAATGAATCTAAACCTCACCAAACCCATTTGTTTTTTCGACCTCGAAACAACAGGTGTAAACATAACAACAGACCGCATTGTAGAAATTGCTATTTTAAAAGTACACCCTAACGGAAAGGAAGAAAGCAAAACCTGGTTGGTAAATCCAGAAATGGTCATTCCAAAAGAAGTTATTGCTATTCATGGTATTACAAACGAAGCCGTAGCCGATAAACCAACCTTTAAGGAAGTTGCGAAGGATGTTTATAACATGATTAAAGACTCCGATTTAGGTGGGTTTAATTCTAATAGATTTGATATCCCTTTATTAGCTGAAGAATTATTGCGCGCTGAGGTAGATTTCGATATGAAAAACAGAGTAGCGGTCGATGTACAAACAATCTATCATAAAATGGAACAGCGAACTTTAAGTGCTGCTTATAAGTTTTATTGTAATGAAGAATTAGAAGGTGCACATGGCGCGGAGGCTGATACACGAGCCACTTTTGAAGTTCTAAAAGCACAAATTGCCAAGTACGATGAGATAGAAAATGACACCAAGTTTTTAGCAGAATTTAGTTCAAGAAAACAATTTGTAGATTTTGCTGGATTTATTGCATATAATAAAAAGGGAGAAGAATGTTTTTCTTTCGGAAAACATAAGGGAAAATTAGTAACAGAAATATTAGAATCCGAACCGGGTTATTTTGGATGGTTGCTAAATGCAGATTTCCCATTATATACAAAAAAGGTGCTAACAGCCATTAAATTAAGAAGCTTTAATAATAAATTAGGATAAAATCTAATAATCAAAGAAGTCTAAAAATATAACTAATCTAATATGAAAATCATCTGCATCGGTCGTAATTACACCGAACATATAAAAGAATTAGATAACGAAAAACCTACAGATCCGGTGGTGTTTTTAAAACCAGACACTTCTATTCTGCTAAAAAAACAACCGTTTTTTATTCCAGACTTTTCAAACGATGTGCATTATGAAGTGGAGATTTTGGTTAAAATAAATAGAATAGGGAAGCATATCGATAGGAAATTTGCACATAAATATTATGATGAAATAGGGCTAGGAATCGATTTTACAGCACGCGATTTGCAAAGCGAATTAAAAGCTAAAGGATTGCCATGGGAAAAGGCAAAATCATTTGATGGCGCTGCTGTTGTGGGTAAATGGATGCCGATTTCTAATATAAAAGATGTGAATGCTATTGAATTTTCTTTAAAAAAAAATGATAATTTTGTACAATTAGGAAATACAAGCCATATGCTTTGGAAAATTGATGAATTGATAGAATATGTGTCAAAATATTTTACATTAAAGATAGGAGATATTATATTTACAGGAACTCCTGCCGGAGTTGGCAAAGTAATTGCAAATGATAAACTTAAAGGATTTATAGAAGATAAAGAAATGTTTTCAATAACAGTTAAATAAATGGAACAACATTACAAATTATTTAGAGTACGTGAGTTAGCCGATGGCGATGAAGATTTTATTGCAACATTAGCTGAAGCCTTTTTAGAAGAAGTACCGGAAGATACCGAACGACTTAAAAAAGCTGTTGCAGAAAGTGATTTTCATAATGCATATCAAGCGGCTCATAAAATGAAACCAACTGTCGATTTATTCGAATTAGGTGTTCTAGATACTTTAATTGAAGTACAGGACTGGGGTAAATTTGAAAAAAAGGATTTGGATATTACAACTCAGTTAAATATTGTTATTACTGCAGTCGATAATGCCGTAGCCGAAATAAAATCAGATTTTAAGTTATAATGCTTGCAGAAATAATCACCATTGGCGACGAACTTCTGATAGGTCAGGTGATTGATACTAATTCTGCTTTCATAGCTAAACAGCTTAATAAAATTGGTATATCGGTCTATCAAATAACTTCGGTTCAAGACGATAAATCACATATACTTAAAGCACTAAAAGAGGCCGAGAGCAATGTTGATATTGTTATTCTTACAGGCGGGTTAGGTCCCACAAAAGACGATATTACTAAAAAAACCATAGCAGAATATTTTAATGATGCCCTTGTTAGAGATGATTCCGTATTAAAAAATATTGAAGAACTCTGGAAAAATTATGTTGGGGGTTTATTGTTGCAAGTTAATCAAGATCAAGCCTTAGTACCTTCAAAAGCCAAAGTGCTTATGAATAAATTAGGTACAGCTCCGGGTATGTGGATGGAAAAGGATGATAAAGTTTTTATTTCCCTTCCAGGTGTACCTTATGAAATGAATACACTTATAGAGGAATCTGTCATTCCAAAACTAAAAGAAAAGTACAACTGCCCTTATATATTACATAAAACTTTATTGGTTTATGGTATTGGTGAAAGTGCTTTGGCAGACAGAATTGAAACATGGGAAGATGCGTTGCCAAAGCATATTAAATTAGCTTATTTACCAAGTTTAGGAAAAATGAGACTGCGTTTATCATCAAAAGGATTTGATGTAAACGAAGTAAATAGAAGTGTTCAAGCCGAAATAGACAAAGTATTACCACTAATAAAGGATGAATTTGCTGGTTTTGAAGAAGAAGATGGTTCTGTTGAGGTCGTTATCGCAAATCAATTAACCAAATTGGGCAAAACTTTAGCAATAGCTGAAAGTTGTACTGGAGGTGCGGTAGCAGAACAATTTACAGTACATCCTGGAGCGTCGGCTTATTTTAAAGGTGCTGTCGTAACCTATGCCACAGAATCTAAAATAAATGTTTTAGGTGTTTCGAAGACTGATATTGATATGTATTCGGTGGTAAGTTCACAGGTTGCAGAATCTATGGCTATGAATGCATTAAGAATTTTTCAGTCAGATTATGCCATTGCTACCACCGGAAATGCTGGTCCTGATAAAGGCGATTCTCAGGCAGAAGTAGGTACCGTGTTTATTGCTATTGCTACTAAAGACAAGGTCTACTCTGAGAAATTTATGTTAGGAAATCATCGTGTAAAAGTGATAAATAAGGCAGTAAATAAAGCACTCGAAATGCTTCTAAAAGAAATTTTTAAAAATTGATTATATTTAAGTTGTCATAATATAAAGAATTTGTATATTTGCACCTCGATTTTAAGCAACAAGAAATTTAAAGTTATATAATAATGTCAAGAGTTTGTGAACTTACAGGTAAGAAGGCAATGGTTGGAAACAACGTGTCTCATGCAATGAATAGAACTAAACGTAAATTTAATGCGAATTTAGTTAAGAAACGTTTTTACATTCCAGAAGAAGACAGCTGGATAACTTTAAAAGTTTCTACGTCTGCTTTAAAAACTATAAACAAAATAGGTATTACTGCAGCAATAAAAGATGCAAAATCTAAAGGATTTTTAAAATAATAGCTGTATTTAATAAGCAAAAAAAATGGCAAAGAGAGGTAATAGAATACAAGTAATTTTAGAATGTACAGAGCATAAAGAGTCTGGTCAAGCAGGAACTTCAAGATACATTACTACTAAAAATAAAAAGAATACGCCAGATAGAATGGAGATTAAAAAATTTAATCCTATCCTTAAGCGTATGACAGTTCATAAAGAGATAAAATAAAAAGACATGGCAAAGAAAACCGTAGCATCGTTACAAACAGCAACATCTTCTAAAAGATTAACAAAAGCTATTAAAATGGTAAAATCACCTAAAACAGGTGCTTACATGTTTGTTGAATCAATCATGTCTCCAGAAATGGCAGACGACTTTTTTAGTAAAAAGTAAAAACTAGTTTATTAAAATATAACAAGCTGCTTTCTTTATTGATTGCAGCTTTTTTATGTTTATATTTGATTCGTTTCTGCCATAATAGCAGTAATAATTTGCGGTAGGAAAATTGCAATACTAATTTAGGCGTTACCAGAAGGGTCGGGCTTTCGGCAGTCGCTCTCTGCGAGGAGTTCCAAAAATTGCCTGAATCCCTAACGCACAGAAACGTATCAACAAATAAACAAATCAACGAATAAACAAAAGTAATGAGCTTTTTTAAAAAAATATTTTCCTCAGAAAAAAAGGAAACCCTGGATAAAGGTTTAGAGCAATCTAAAACTAGTTTTTTTGGCAAATTAAATAAAGCCGTAGCTGGAAAATCTAAGGTTGATGATGACGTATTAGATAAACTTGAAGAAGTTCTTGTTTCCAGCGATGTAGGCGTGAATACCACTTTAAAAATAATCGAACGTATAGAAGCGCGTGTTTCCAAAGATAAATATTTAGGAACCGATGAGCTAAACACTATTTTACGAGAAGAAATAGCAGGTTTGTTAAGTGAAACCAATTCAGGAAATGAGTCAGAATTCACAGTGCCGCAAGATAAAAAACCATATGTTATTATGGTAGTTGGGGTTAATGGTGTTGGCAAAACCACCACCATTGGCAAAATGGCTTACCAATTTAAAAAACAAGGATACAGTGTGGTATTAGGTGCAGCTGATACCTTTAGAGCTGCGGCGATTGACCAACTTCAGGTTTGGGCAGATAGAGTAGGCGTTCCATTGGTAAAACAATCTATGGGTAGTGATCCTGCTTCTGTAGCATTCGATACCTTAACAAGCGCGGTTTCTCAAAATGCTGATGTAGTTATAATTGATACCGCAGGTCGTTTGCACAATAAAGTAAACCTCATGAACGAGCTTACAAAAGTAAAACGTGTGATGCAAAAAGTAGTCGACGACACACCTAACGATGTCTTATTAGTTTTAGATGGTTCAACAGGTCAGAATGCATTCGAACAAGCAAAACAGTTTACAGCCGCTACAGAGGTAACCTCTCTGGCGGTTACAAAATTAGACGGAACTGCAAAAGGTGGTGTTGTCATTGGCATTTCAGACCAATTTAAAATTCCTGTAAAATATATTGGAGTAGGCGAAGGCATTGAAGATTTGCAGGTATTTAATAAACACGAGTTTGTCGATTCTTTTTTTAAGTAAATTAAATCTTACTTGTTTTATTAGTATTTTTATAAAAAAAATGCTAACCATGAATAGACTTATTTTATTCCTTTTTTTAATGGTTGTTATCTCCTGTAAAAGTCCGGAAGGTAAAACAGTATCCATTCCTACTAAAGATGATACCACATCAGTCAAAGATTTTAGAGAATTTAAAGTACTGGATTCAAAATATATTACTGTATCTCAACTTTGGAGCCCTTTTAATAAAGCGTTAGATAATTTTTCAGAGGACAAATATAATAGCTTAAAGGCAATTGTTTTAGAACAAGATATTCCAAGAATACAAACAGCTATTAGACAAGGGAAACTTTCATATGAGAACTTAACAATTTTCTACTTATATCGTATTAGAAAATTTGATAGAGAAAATAACGTGTCTTTGAATTCTATAATAACTTTAAATTCTAAGGTAATTGAAGAAGCAAAACAAAAAGACAAAGAGTTATTAAATAAAGGATCAAAATCCCCCATTTTTGGAATGCCAATTTTATTGAAAGATAATATTAACGCTTCTGGAATGCCAACCACAGCAGGTGCTGTGGCATTAAAAAATAATAATGCACACGATGCATTTATTACTGAGCGTTTAAAAGACCAAGGCGCTTTAATTCTGGGTAAGACAAATTTAAGTGAATGGGCCTATTTCTTTTGTGGTGATTGCCCAAGTGGATATAGTGCTATTGGCGGACAAACATTAAATCCATATGGTAGGAGAACCATGGATACTGGAGGCTCCAGCTCTGGTAGCGGAGTTGCAGTAGCAAGTAATTTTTGTGTGGCGGCCGTTGGTAGTGAAACTTCTGGTTCTATCTTGTCTCCATCAAGTGCAAATTCTATTGTGGGTCTAAAACCAACCATAGGTTTATTAAGCAGAAGTGGGATTGTGCCAATTTCTTCAACATTGGATACCCCTGGACCAATGACAAAAAACGTAACAGATAATGCCATTATGCTTGAGGCTATGATTGGTGAAGATAAAAATGATCCTAAATCTATAGCAACTAAGGTCAAAACTGGAAAATATTCTGATAATTTGAGTGCAAAGAGTTTGGTTGGAAAAAGATTCGGAGCCTTTAAAAAATTAATGGAAGACTCATTATATGTCAACGCACTCTCTGTATTAAAAAAACAAGGTGCTGAAATTATTGAGATTGAAGAACAAGAAATAGATCTTCCCAACTTTTTGAGGTTGTTAAATTTAGATATGCAAAAGGATTTACCGCTCTACCTTTCAATTTCTGCTGACACATCTTTAGCCATTTCTTCAGTAGAAGATGTTATTAAATTCAATAATCAGGATTCACTAAAACGAGCACCTTACGGGCAAAGCTTGTTTAAAGGAATTGTTGCTGATAAAAGTACAGATGAAGAATTTGCAGGCATAAAAGACACCTTAAAGACCAACGGAAGATTGTTTTTTGATGGCCCAATGACCGCAAATAATTTGGACGGATTTTTATCTATTAATAATTATCATGCAGGATTTGCTGCTGTTGCAGAATATCTGGCTATCACTGTTCCTATGGGGTATAGAACTAATGGATTACCGAGAGGATTAACTTTTATTTCAAAACCACTTTCTGAAAAACAATTGCTTAATTGGGCTTATGCTTACGAACAAGCTTCACAAATGAGAAAGGCACCTCTAAACTATAATTAATTAATCAAAGCATTAATTTTACCCCAAAGGTCATTATCAAAAGTAGAAACTGCAAAATTAGCACCATCCCCAGCATCTCCCATTCTAATAATTACTAATTTTTTACTGGGAACTACATATGTTTTCTGGTCATTTTTACCCAAAGCAGCATACATATCTGCAGGAGCATTAGGAATTAAAGTACCATTCAGTTGCAACTGACTTTGTGGTAAGTGGTAACTCGATTTTCCATTTAACCACCATAAATACCCATACGCTTTATTAATATCTTGAGATGTATTTGTCGCTTCATTTAAATATGCTTCAGGTACAATCTGAGTGTTTTCCCATTTACCTTTGGCATAAATCATCAATCCAAAACGAGCCATACTGCGTGTATTGCTCCAATACACACTTAAATTATCTAAATTGGTCCAAAGACCACTCATTCCAATTTTATCTTTTAATTTACTATTAAAATAATTATTCCAAGTCTGATTACTTGCTGCCGCAACCACATCCTGCATCTTAACGTATACATTATGATATGCCCAACGTGTGCCTGCATCAGCTACATATTGAAGGTTTGCTGGCGATACATCGTCACCTAAACTATCATCCAATCCAGAATTCATTGATAATAAATTCTTACACGTTATTAGGTTTTCTTTGGCAAGTGTCGCACTCGTCCAACCAGTTCCTAAATAATCAGAGACCTTGTTGTTGATGTTTAATAATCCTTCTTGTTGTGCAATTCCAGAAACCGTAGATGTTAATGTTTTTCCGGCGCTAGCCCAATACCAAGATGTATTTGCTGCATGTCCATTAAAATAACTTTCTACTACTATTCTTCCGTTGTAAAGAATCATAAAGCTTTTTGAGTTTTTAGTGATTAAATAATCTAATAGCGGTTGGAGTTCGCTTTGATTCCATCCTAAATCTGATATAGATTTTGTTTCCCAAGTGTCCGAATTTATGGGTGGAAAATAAAGCGTTTCTGGAGATGGGTTAGGGTCTGTAGGTTCGTCTTTCGAGCAATTAAAAAACGAAATCGTGACAAAAAGCGATAAATAAATTATACGTTTCATAAAGCAGGTTTTAATATTTAGACACTCAAATATAAAAAGGTTTAATAATAAAGTGGAATTTATAGAACAGAAATCGTTAATAGACAATGATTATGTATCTTTGCACACTTAAATTTTGGTATGAGAACGAAATCGCTTAAAAAGAACAGAATCAACGTAGTAACTCTTGGCTGTAGTAAAAATGTATACGACAGCGAAGTGCTCATGGGGCAGTTAAAAGCCAGTGGTAAGGATGTGGTACATGAAGAAGAAGGAAACATTGTTGTTATTAATACCTGCGGTTTTATTAATAACGCCAAAGAAGAGAGCATAAATACTATTTTAGAATTTATGCAGAAAAAGGAAGATGGAGAAGTAGATAAGGTTTTTGTAACAGGTTGTTTAAGTGAACGCTATAAGCCAGACTTGCAAAAAGAAATACCAAATGTAGATGCCTATTTTGGGACCACAGAATTACCAGGATTATTAAAAGCTTTAGGGGCTGATTATAAGCACGAACTTATAGGTGAACGATTAACAACTACACCAAAAAATTATGCCTATTTAAAAATTGCTGAGGGTTGTGACCGTCCATGTAGTTTTTGCGCCATTCCTTTAATGCGTGGGAAACATAAAAGCACACCCATTGAAGACATCATTATTGAAGCTGAAAAGTTAGCAGCTAAAGGTGTTAAAGAACTTATTTTAATTGCACAAGATTTAACATATTACGGATTAGATTTATACAAAAAGCGAAATCTTGCCGAACTACTTGAAGCACTTGTTAAAGTGGAAGGTATTGAGTGGATTCGTTTACATTATGCATTCCCAACAGGTTTCCCGATGGATGTATTGGATGTTATGAATCGCGAACCTAAGGTTTGTAATTATTTAGACATTCCGTTACAACATATTTCTGATAGTATTCTTAAAAGCATGCGTCGTGGAACCACCAAAGCAAAAACGACACAGTTACTTAAAGACTTTAGAGCCGCTGTACCAAATATGACCATTAGAACAACTTTGATTGTTGGTTATCCTGGTGAAACCGAAGAAGATTACCAAACACTAAAAGCGTGGGTAAAAGAGATGCGTTTTGAACGTTTAGGTTGTTTTACTTATAGCCATGAAGAAAATACCCATGCTTATAATTTGGAAGATGACGTGCCCGAAGAGGTTAAGCAAGAACGTGCTAACGAAATTATGGAAATTCAATCTCAGATTTCATGGGAATTGAACCAAACGAAAATAGGAGAGACTTTTAAAGTGGTTATTGATAGAAAAGAAGGTAATTATTTTGTTGGTAGAACCGAATTTGACTCGCCAGATGTAGACAACGAAGTGCTTATTGATGCTACCAAAAACTATTTAAAAACAGGTGAATTTACCACCGTAAAAATTACTGAAGCTGCCGATTTTGATTTATATGCGGAGGTTGTAACTAATTAAAAGGTTCAGGTAATTTTTTCATTTTACTTATTGTGAATATGATTCCGTTATAACAGAATCGTATTCGATGTTATAAATTTTATCCAAATAAAACCAGTTTTTAAAATTTTATTATTTCCGACCAACTTCTTTGGCCCAATTACCTCTGTATATTATTTTTTGGTCATGAATTTTGAAAATAAACTTACCATACTGAACTGAAATTCCTGCCGACGCATTTACTATCCAGCAATTATCTGGGATATTGAAGAAATTTTCAGAAGTAATAATCTTTATATCCAATTGGTCGGAAATAGAAACTGATGCTTGTGGTCCTATTTCCCATCCAAGATGGGTATTGTAGCTTACTTTCAAATCACCAACCAATTTAAAATTTTCATTGGTCTCTATTTTGGTTTTAATACTCGCTATTTTTCCTTCATTTAAATCTTTTCCCGGAGTCACTTCAATGGTTAATTTTGGCAATTCGAAAGCTGTTTTTGATGCCAGAATATTAATCGATTCGTTTTTAATAATTTTATTGTCACTATCGTAAAATTCAAAAGCGAGCTCCATATCTTCTATTCCAACCGGGTCTATTGTTAATTGATCGGCAAAATAACCTTCCCTTGATATGTTTTTAGAATAAATAATTTCATCACGAAATTTCACAACAACTTTTTTTATATCCTTATCGTTATAAAGCTCTATTGGGATGTTAACATTGGTATGTATTGAGTTATTTTTTGGACTTATAATCAAGCCTCTCATATAATCTCGCATTGCGAACCAAACTGGACGAGGTGATCCATATTTGTCGTTTAAATCGCTATAACCCCAGAAACCAAACCATTCTTCCGGTTGATTTAAATTATGTTTATTTTTTTCACTTCCTTTCCACCAACCGTCAGCATAATAAAAAGGACACATACCAACGGCGCCAGCATCAATAAGGTCTCTATAATTCGCAATAAGCCCATCGCTTTGTTGTTTTAGGGTATTCGAACCGTACCTACCATTACCACCATCTGGTGAAACAGAATATCCGAATTCAGTTGTTATAAATGGTTTGTTCAATCCATTTAATTCATTCAATCCTTTAATATAATCTTTAAATCCCATCGTTGCTGTTTGTCCCTCTATGTGGTCATAACAATTATAGGCATAAACGTCAAATATACTTTCATCCATATAATCGCTAATCATCGCGTTGGCCGAAAGCGTTACTGGAATTCCCGGATGTTCTTTATGAATAATATTTATCAAAGTTTGCATTAAACCAACGAATGCCTTGCCTGTAACGCTATGGATATGATCTGTTTGAGGCTCATTGATAACCAGATAAGTAATTATACAATCGTATTTTTTTGCATAATTCAATACTCTATTAAGCTCTAACTTACAATCATTTATAAATTTAGGATCTCCATAATCCGCTTCAGGATTAACCTCTAAACCCATAATAAGTTTTAATCCCGATTCTTGAATAAGTTTTAGTTGAGCTTCAGAATATTGACTCCAGGTTCTAATCGCATTGTAACCACCTTTTTTAATATTTTCCAGATCAAA
>Ga0102814_10001073_pt1 | contig 19452 bp, 22 predicted proteins | sample ColrivemetaGS741_FD_79112 | JGI IMG/M metagenome (GOLD analysis project Ga0102814, IMG submission 79112) | Estuarine microbial communities from the Columbia River estuary - Flood tide ETM metaG S.741 | ecosystem: Environmental > Aquatic > Marine > Intertidal zone > Estuary | place: USA...
CAAACATAGGTGTTTCTTTCGAAATTCCTAAAAATGGCAACACATAAAAATTACTTGGCGGTATATAAACTTCCGATAATTCATAAAGCACTTCAATTTGGGCTACAGGAACGCCAATTTCTTCAAAAGTTTCCCTTACAGCCGCATCTTGCAAAGAAGCATCTTGTTTTTCCAGTTTACCACCTGGGAACGCAACCTGAGCAGAATGCACGCCCTTATAGGTGTTTCTTAAAATTAAAACAAAATTAGTTTGATGATTTTTATCAGGATAAAACAAAGCTAAAACACCCGCTCTTTTAGCATTTTTTATAGCGTCTGTTTGAAGTTTTAGTAGTTCCTGTCGGTAGGGAGGCACCATTTTAAACTGAGATACTTGGGCTGGAAGCGGTATATTCTTTATTTTTGAAATTGAAATTAAAAATTCATCAAAATTCATTCTTTATGCGCGTTATTTTTCTTTTAAGTGTTTTTCTTTTATTTCTGAATTGTGAAGATAAACAATCCTCTAAAAAAAATAAGATTGATTCTACCAAAACATCGGCTACTGAAAAAGAATTTGTAGAAGATATGGAAGACACAACAGAAACATCGAAAAGACGCTATCCAAAACTAGACACCAAAAAAGCTATGTATTTCTTTTTGGATTTCGAAAAAACCAACAAGGAAAACAAAGTTCGTATTACAACCGATTTTGGGACTATTGATATTTTGTTGTTTGAGGAAACAAAATACCATCGCGCTAACTTTATATTTTTAACAAAACAGAACTATTTTAACGACACTCAGTTTTACCGAGTTATTAATAATTTTATGGTTCAGGCAGGAAATAGTGATGACAAAAAAACAGCAAGAAAGCGTGGTCATATTGGAAAATATTTATTGCCACCAGATACAGATCGTGGTTTTAAACACGATAGAGGTGTTATTTCTATGCCAAGTAGCGAGATTGACAACCCACATAAACTAGCATCACCTTTTGAATTTTTTATAGTTCAGCAAAAAGGAGGTTCGCACTTTTTAGATGGCGATTATACTATATTTGGAAAGGTGATTGATGGGATGGATGTCGTAGATAAAATTGCCGCCGTTGAACGCGATAAAGCCGATTGGCCACTTCGAAATATTTTTATAAGAAAGGTGGAGATTATAAATTAATCTCGATAAATATTAGGTAATGCTATTTTGAATTTTACCGCTAACAGTCGTATTGTAATAACTACAACCCCCGAAATTATAAAAACTAAATTATTGTCTATTGGAAATCGGGTTAATAAGAAATAAGTGACACCGCCAAGTATGCAGGCCGTAGCATATATTTCTTTCCTAAAAATAACCGGGATTTCATTACAGAGAATATCTCGAATAACACCTCCAAAACAAGCCGTCATAGTGCCTAAAGCGATACAAATTATAGGGTGTAATTCGGCATTAATCCCTTTTTCAATCCCTACAAGCGTGTATAACGCTATGCCTATGGTGTCGAATAAAAACAATGATGTTCTTAAATAATCAATCTTTTTTCTGAAAATAACAGCGAAAATAGCCGATGTTAGAATGACGTAAGTATACGTCATATCTTTCATCCAGCTTACGGGCGTTTCTCCAATAAGAATATCACGAAGTGTCCCGCCACCAACTGCTGTTACAAAGGCAATAATTAAAATTCCAAACAAATCCATCCTTTTATTAAACGCCACTAAAACACCCGAAATGGCAAAGGCTATGGTTCCTAAAATATCGATAGTATAAAACATTACATGTTTTGTGTATAGTAGTTATAATCTTTTAAAATGGTCTTTAAAAACTCGATATCATAAAGAGTTGAATCAACTTTTAATACTTCAGACACTTTATTTCGTAATAATTTTAGGGTTTTATAATCGCGGTTTTTTTGTGAAATTTTAAACGTCTCTTTTATAATACGAACATCTTTATCGGAAAGCTGTGTTACATTAATAAACACCGGTTCATAATCTGCATCAATATCTTCTAAAATGGTACTGGTAATTTTATGTTTCTGTTTAACACTAATCACCACGGTTCCTGCTGCCGCATCACCGATGCGCTGTTTTTTATCGGATAGCAAAATACTTAATACACCTATAGACGCAAAAAACAACCAAATATCAACTATACGCAACATCCACCTAACCAGCAAATTGTACCATTGTGTTGGCGCGCCATCAACTCGAACCACTTTAATTTTCATTATCATTTTCCCAACCGTTTGCCCGCTAAACATAATATGACATAACATCGAATAAAAAAAGGCAGGTAGCATGAACAACCCTAAAAACCCACGTTTCGTCCAGCTATCGGTATCAAATATGGTAGAAAGCTCTACGAGGTTTTCCATAATCATCATATAGGTCAGCAAAATAAGACCATCTACTAAAAAGGCAACAAAGCGCTCTCCTACTCCAATTAATTTGTAATCTAAGTTTACATTTTGTGCTGTGTTAATTGCTAAATTGCTCATTGAAATGTATATTCGTTCTTTAATAAAAAGGATTTATGCGCGAAGCTTCTTTCGTTAAGCAAAATAAGGAAAAATGGATGGTTTTTGAAAGTGCATTACACAATAATGCAAAAATAAATCCTGATGACTTAGCTTCTTATTACATACATCTTACAAACGATTTATCGTACGCCCAAACGTATTACCCTGAAAGTAAAACATTGCTCTACTTAAATGCGTTAGCTTCAGAAGCACATCAAAAAATTTATATTACTAAAAGAGAATCTAAAAACAAAATAGTTTCGTTCTGGAAATATGAATTTCCACTGTTTTTTATAACCTATCAAAAAACACTCCTTTATGCCTTTCTTATTTTTATGACTGCTATTTGTATAGGTATTGTTTCCACTTTAAATGATGATTCGTTCGTGCGTTTAATTTTAGGAGATAATTACGTAAACATGACCATTGAAAATATAGAAAAAGGAGAGCCCATGGCTGTATATAAAAGTGGCAGTAATATTGGCTCGTTTTTAGGTATTACCATCAATAATATTAGAGTAGCTATCATTGCATTCGCATTTGGCGTGTTTTTTAGTGTTGGCAGTATGTACATACTTTTTAGTAATGGCATTATGCTAGGAGCATTTATTACATTTTTTTACAATTATGGTATTTTAGATAAAACTTCAACTATTTGGTTGCACGGCACTATCGAAATTTCGGTAATTGTAATTGCTGGTTGTGCTGGACTTGTTATGGGAAATAGCTTTTTGTTTCCTAAAACGTACTCGAGGCGCGTCGCTTTTACCAAAGGCGCCAAAGATGGTTTGAAAATAGTAGTGAGTACCATTCCGTTTTTTATTATTGCTGGATTTATTGAAGGATTTATTACCAGATATGGCGAACAAATGCCTTTAATATTATCATATGGCATTATCAGTTGTTCCCTTTTTTTAATTATATATTACTATATCATTTACCCCATAAAACTAAATAAGATTTACCAATCTGAATTTAAAAAAACACAAACCTCGTGAGTAAACAGTACATCGAATTCCGAAACAGAAACGCCTTCGGAGACATTATAAATACCTATTTTTTATTTCTTAAATACAACTTTAAAAAATACACTTCCTTATATCTGCGCTATAATACAGTTAGTATTATACTATTAATTATTGCTTCGTACTTGTTGGTAACGGGCTTTATGGGTTTAGCCAGCAGAGATTTTAGATTTGGAATGAATAACGATGGTGACCACACTATTTATTTAATAGTTGGAGCTATTGTATTAGTGCTCATTTTATTTATCACGGCACTTATAAATTACAGTTTTTCAAGCGCTTATTTATCCGATTACGTTAATAATGAGGGTGAAGTTGAATCTAAAAATATATGGCAAAAAATTAAAATTAATTTCGGTACCATTATTTTGTTTATTCTTTTAGGTATTGGTCTTTATATAGGGTATTTAATAGTCTCTGTTATTTTTGCTTTTATCCCTGTTATAGGCATGTTTGTACAATACGGATTAAGTTTTTTGCTAACTGCCTTTTTTGGTTTATCCTTTATGTCGATTTTTTCTGATAATAAAAACTTAAGCGAAGCCATATCTGAAGGTTGGTCGTTTACGTTTTCCAGTTTTGGTAAGGTAATTCTCTTTGGATTAGTCATTGGTATTTTAAACTTAATGATAACCATGCTTATCATTTCTATACCAGGATTTATAATAGGTTTTTATGTTTATTTTTCATTAGAAAGCAATGTGGATTTGGCAACAAGTATATTCGCTAATGTCATTTTTACTTTAGGATTTGCGATGTTTCTACTGGCTTTTATTTATTCGCAAGCCCTATCGCAAGTTGCATACGGTGTGTTGTATTACAATTTATACGAAGAAAATAACAACGTGTTTTTAAGAAGCAAAATTGATCAAATTGGGGTGAATGAATAGAAAATTGAAACATATTTCTCTATCAACTTTTGGTATATTACTTACCAATACCACCTTCTGTTTTTCACAAGATAGCATTCAAAAAGACACGTCGAATATTAAAGTTATATACTTTAAAGAAGCGATAAAAGAACGCTATAAAGGAGATGATTTTAATTATTCAATAAACGATACTGGCGGTATAAACCTTATTCAACGCGTTTTACAAAAGCTTTTTGGCTGGCTAAGCGACATTTTTGGATTCGATATTGATTTCATTGATTATAAAACACTTGAATATATTGTTTATGGTTTATTAGGTGTTGCCACTTTATATCTTCTTATCAAATTTTTGATGCAAGCGCCTCTTAATTCAGTGTTTAAAAATGAAAGTCAAAATATTAATGAATTTACCTATGTTGAAGAAAACCTGAACGAAATTAATTTTGAAACTTTAATTGAAGATGCTCTAAACCAAAAAAACTACCGACTTGCTACCCGTTATTTATACCTTAAGTCATTAAAACTGCTTACTAATAAAGACATTATTGAATGGCATTTTGACAAGACAAATAGTGAATACTTAAACGAAATTAAAAGCGAAAACTCAAAGTCTGCTTTTAAACGTATCTCCTATATATACGAGTATGTCTGGTATGGTGAATTCCCGATTGATGAGACCGTTTACAATAAAAATATATCTGATTTTGAAAAGATAAATACGCTGCAAAATGGATAAACGTTCTAAAATAGCATTATACGCCATTGGTGTCGTTATCGTTTTAATGATGATTGCAGAAATAACCAAACCCAAGGCATTAAACTGGCGTGATTCGTATTCGGCTTCCGATAAAATTCCTTTAGGATGTTATGTGCTTTATAATGAATTAGAAAACTTCTCAAATCAATCCATAGAAGTTTCAACCAAGAACAGTTTTGAAAGTTTAAACGAATTAAAAGACTCAACAAAAACGATAAGCTTTTTTATAAATGATGGAATTTCGTTTGATAAACAAGCCTCTGAAGCACTTTTAAAATATGTTGAAAAAGGAAATCAAGTATTTATAAGTGCCAATTATTTTTATGGCAATTTAAGCGACACACTCAATATAAGTGTTGGTACCGACTCGAATGGACTTTTCAAAAAACCTTCGTTACATTCCTTCAATAGCCCTAGTTTAAAAAAGAATGCAAAACGCTTTTCAGATGTTATTGAAAATAGTTATTTCACTAAAATTGATACGCTCCACGCGATAGCCTTAGGCACTATTGAAATTGATGAAAATGATAGAATTAATAATGATACCATTCCGGACATCAATATCAACTTTATAAAAATGCCTTACGGAATTAATAATGGCGCTTTTTATATACATACCAATCCATTTGCATTTACAAATTATCATATGCTCCATGATAAAGAAGATTATGCAGCCACTGTTCTTTCATTTTTACCTAAACATCATATTATCTGGGACAATTATTATAAAAGCGGAAGAAAAATAATTACAAGTCCGCTGCGTTTTATACTTCAAAACCAAGCTTTAAAATGGGCATTTTATATAGCCCTGTTATCGTTAATAATATTCGTTATTTTTAGAGGAAAACGTACGCAGCGCATAATCCCTGTTGTTGAACCTTTGAAAAACGCCACCTTAGATTTTACAAAAACTATTGGCGATTTATACTATCAACATGGCGATTTCACTAATATTATCTCAAATAAAATTCAATATTTCTTAGAACATATTCGTTCTAAATATTACTTAAACACCAATGAATTAAGCGAAGGTTTTATTTCAAAATTGGCTATTAAATCATCCAACAAGAAGGAAGACACAAGAGCATTAATAGACTATATTGTTTATTTAAAATCGAAATCAAACCATACCGAAAAAGATTTAATTCAACTCAACAAACTCATAGAATCATTTACAAAACACACACTATAATGGAAGAACAAACTCCTGAAAATCAAGATGTAAATTTTGAAAGCAGACTAGATTTAAAACCGCTTCAAGAACATGTTGAAGCCATTAAAAAAGAAATAGGTAAAATTATTGTTGGGCAAAACGAAATGATTGAATTACTTATTATTTCGATACTTTCTAACGGACATACATTAATTGAAGGGGTTCCTGGTGTTGCGAAAACGATTACTGCAAAATTACTTGCAAAAACACTGGCGGTAGGTTTTAGCCGAATTCAATTTACCCCAGATTTAATGCCTAGCGATATTCTAGGAACGTCTATTTTTAATGTAAAAACCAACGAATTTGAATATAAAAAAGGTCCTATTTTTTCGAATATCATTTTAATTGACGAGATAAACCGAGCACCGGCAAAAACACAAGCGGCTTTGTTTGAAGTTATGGGTGAACGACAAATTACTATGGATGGCACTAAATATGTTATGGATCCTCCTTTCTTAGTTTTTGCTACTCAAAACCCTATTGAACAAGAAGGAACTTATCGATTACCAGAAGCACAATTAGACCGTTTTTTATTTAAAATTGATGTTGATTATCCAACACTGGAAGATGAAATACAGATTTTATTAGAAAACCATCAACGACAAGATGCATTAGATTTTGATGCTGTTATTCCTGTTTTAAATGCGAAACAAATTGCACATTATCAAAGTTTGATTAAGCAAATTTTAGTTGAAAACCACCTATTAACTTATATCGCTTCTATAGTTAATAACACGCGTACCAATGCAAATTTATTTTTAGGCGCCTCACCAAGAGCTTCCATTGCGATACTAAATGCTGCAAAATCTAATGCTGCTATACAAGGAAGAGATTTTGTAACGCCAGACGACATTAAACGTTGTTCAAGAGCCGTATTAAAACACCGTCTGGTTTTAACACCCGAACGCGAAATGGAAGGTTTTACTGTTGAAAAAGTAATCGATCAAATTTTAGAAACTATAGAGATTCCCAGATAGTGAAGCAATTTTTTAAAAATATCTATTTAAATAGTCGCTTTTTTATAAGTGTCGGAATACTTGTTTTATTGTTTATTCTTGCGTTTATATTTTCGGGGTTATTAGTAATCGCCCAAATGCTGTTTTTTGTTTTTTTAAGTTTAGTTATCATAGATTATATTTTACTATTCAAACAAAAGGGTGTTTCTGCATCTCGAAAATTACCTGAAAAACTGAGTAATGGCGATGATAATCCTATTGAAATATCATTGAATAATAATTACAATTTCAATAGTTCAATAAAAATCATAGATGAATTACCTTTTCAATATCAAAAAAGAGATTTTGAAATTAACATCAAATTAAACAAACAAGAGCATAAAAAAATCATTTATACTTTACGCCCCTTCGAACGTGGTGAGTATTATTTTGGACATTTAAATATTTATGTGACTAGTCCTTTAAGTTATATTTCTAGACGTTTTCAATTTGGAAATGATGCCATGGTGCCTAACTACCCGTCGTTTTTACAATTAAAAAGGTATATGCTTCTCGCTTTTTCAAATAAGATATTTGAATATGGTTTAAAAAAAATACGTCGTATTGGTCATACCATGGAATTTGAGCAAATAAAGGATTATGTTCAAGGTGATGACTTGCGAAACATTAACTGGAAGGCAACTGCAAAAAGCAATAAATTAATGGTGAATCAATATCAGGATGAGCGCTCACAACCTGTTTATAGTGTTATTGATAAAGGGCGCGTTATGAAAATGCCATTTGAAGGATTGAGTTTATTAGATTATGCTATAAATGCCTCATTGGTAATTAGTAATGTTGCTCTAAAAAAACAGGATAAAGCTGGTGTTTTTTCGTTTTCCAGGAAAGTAGAAAACAAAGTAGTTGCCGAGCGTAGACCATCGCAAATGAATAAAATTCTAGAAACACTTTACAATTTAAATACCGATTTTGTAGAGACAGACTTTTCTAGATTATATATTGATATAAAGCGAAATTTGAATCAGCGCAGTTTACTTTTATTATATACTAATTTTGAAACTTTAGACGCCTTATATAGGCAACTCCCCTTTTTAATAGCCATTGCTAAGAATCATTTGTTAGTAGTTATATTTTTTGAAAACACTGAATTACAAAAACTAACACAAAAAAGCGTAAATAATACCTTTGAGATTTTTGAAAAAACTATTGCAGAAAAGTTTATATACGAGAAGAAATTAATCGTTAATGAACTTCAAAAACATGGTATTCAGAGTATATTAACTGCACCAGAGCACTTAACTATAAACACGATTAATAAATATCTCGAAATTAAAGCTCGTGGTATGTTGTAAAAAAAAAGACCTTCAATTAAATTGAAAGTCTTTTTCTATTTGTTATTTATAAGATTATAAATTTTCAGCATCTCTTAAACCTTGAATATATTGAGCTTTTTGTACTAGAGCTCTATGTTCAACAGATGGTTTCGTAAACTGTTTACGTGCATTTAACTGACGTTTCGTGCCTGTTTTATCAAACTTACGCTTAAAACGCTTTAGCGCTCTATCTATATTTTCTCCTTCTTTAATTGGTATTATTAACATAGTGTCTTAACCTCCTCTCTTTTAGAATTTCCGTGTGCAAATATAAAATTATTTCTGAAATCTAAATTCAAAAATTATATTTTTTTATGTCGCTGGTTTATATTCTTTTTTATCAATGATAATCTTTGCTAAAATTTCTCTTAAGATCTCTGAAGTTCCTCCTCCAATAGGCCCTAACCTACTATCTCGTAATAATCTTGCCATTGGGTAATCTTCCATATAACCATAACCTCCTAAAAACTGCAAACATTGGTAAATAACCTCGTCTGCCATTTTGGTTGATTTTAGCTTAGACATGGTAGCTTCTTTAACTACATATTGACCTTTATTTAATCGGTAGGCTACCGAATAATTAAATTCTTTACAAATTTCTGCTTCTGTACATAAATCGGCAATAGTATGCCTCAATGCCTGAAATTTATTAATCGATTTACCAAATGCATGGCGTTCAGACATATATTGTAAAGCGTACTCAATTGCATATTCGGCGCGGGCATGGGCATTAATTCCCATTATTAAACGCTCTAACGAAAAGTGCTGCATGATGTAATTGAAGCCTTTATCTTCTTGCCCCATTAAATTATTTAATGGAATCTTTACATTATCGAAAGCTATTTCACCAGTATCGGAAGCATTCCAACCCAATTTATTCAATTTGGTTGCCGAAACGCCTTTCATATCTCTATCTATCAAAAAAATACTAATACCCTTATTACCTAATTCCGGACTTGTTTTTGCAGCTACAATCAAATAATCGCTATATACACCGTTCGTAATAAAGGTTTTAGAACCGTTTATAATATAATGGTCGCCATTTTTAACAGCCGTTGTTCGCATACCTGCAACATCACTTCCTCCAAAAGGCTCAGTTATACATAAACATCCAATTTTATCGCCAGTAATACTCGCTTTTAAATATTTTTGTTTAATGGCTTCATCTCCTTCGGCATTTAAATGAGTCATAGCTAAATACACATGTGCCCAAATAGCCGCCGCAAAACCACCAGAATTAATTTTTTGAAGTTCTTCCAGAAGAATTACCGTATAAAATAAATCTAGATTTAAACCACCGTATGCTTCAGGATAATTAATACCGAAGAAGCCCATATCACCAAATTTTTTCCAAATAAATCTGTCTATAGTGCCTGTTTGTTCCCATTTTTCAATGTGTGGAACGACTTCTTTTTTCAAAAAAGACTGTAAACTTTCTCTAAAAAGATTATGTTCTTCGGTGAAGTACATGCTATTCATTTCTTCTTCTTTTTTCAATCGAGGGACAAATATAATTTAATTATATCTATTTTATTTACAGGAAAGTCTTTTACTTTTTATAATTCATCAAACGACTTGTAACCATCTCTAAGTTTACGCTGTTCTATAATTTGGTTTGCTAAATTATAATCGATGTGCTGAATGGTAACCAACATATCTACAGTAGCCTTATTTAAATTAATTTTTTGAATAGTTCTTGATGTTTTTATTACAAACTCCTGAGTAATTCTTTCTATAACTTCCGGTGATAATCCGTACACATCCTGAAGTTGAATTTCATCTATAAAACCACTAATAAATTTGTTTCTGAACTTTATTATTCGATCTGAAATCACTTCTCCAACGCCATTTATTTTTTGCAGTTGTAGTGCTGTGGCTGTATTCAAATCTTGTTTTTTGGAAAATGTTTTTGGCTTATTGTTGATTGGATAATTAGATATTGTTGCTTTTTGTTCTGAATTATTAACCCAATCAGGAAATTTAAAATAGGGCGACATCGCATTTAAAAGCGAATCAGAGATTTGTGTAACCTCCTGAAATTGATCAACAGAATTAATCCATTTGTTTTGCTTTCTAAAATTTAATAATCTATCTATTTCCTCATTAGTCATTCCTAAAGAAACCCCTTTGAAATCTGTAATATAATTGGGATTAAAAGGAAATTTTTTAGGTTTTCTTGCTTCAATTTTAACCAATTTTAGGGAATCTATTTCATTTTGAAATTTTGATAATTCTTTTTGATTAACAATAACATCATTCGAAGAAAGTTCAATAAAAAAATAAAGACATTGTAAAATAATGACGAGTAGAATTAATAAAAAAATCCCATTTCGTTGGCTTTTAGAAAACCTAAAATGGGATGATTAAAAAAATTCATTTTAACTATTACATGTGTTTAGTAATATCCTCGGCGCCATCTTGAATAGCCTCCCTTTTAATAGAAATTGCAGACATATATCGCTTCATTTCTTGCCTAACTTTCGGGAATAAGAATAATAAACCTATCATGTTAGGGAAAACTAATGCCAAAATCATAGCATCAGAAAACTTAATTACAGCATCTAAGGTTGCAGCAGCTCCTATTACTACGAATAATAAGAATAATATTTTATAAACCATATCGGCTGTTTTTCCTTTTCCGAATAAATATTTCCAAGACTGTAAGCCGTAATAAGACCATGAAATCATTGTTGAAAAGGCAAACAGTACTATCGCTATAGTAAGAACATACGAAAAGTGAGGAATAACAGAATCAAAAGCCATTGATGTTAAATCAACTCCATTAATTGTATTTCCATTTGAATTTAAAATAACACTGCTTCCGTGTTCTGCGGTATAGTTAAATACTGATTGTGCGTCTGTACCATTAATATTGAAAAATATAATAACTAATGCAGTCATTGTACAAATAACAACAGTATCAATAAAAGGTTCTAATAACGCAACAATACCTTCAGAAGCTGGGTATTTTGTACGAACAGCAGAATGAGCAATAGCTGCAGAACCTGCACCAGCCTCATTAGAAAATGCCGCTCTTTGAAAACCAACAATTAATACACCAACCATACCACCAAGTCCCGCCATTGGTGTGAATGCGCCGTCAATAATTAATTGAAAAGCGAATCCAATATCACTGATGTTAGCAAAAATTATAACTAAAGAAGCCAAAATATAAAGACCAGCCATGAATGGCACAATTTTTTCGGTAATTTTAGCAATACGTTTAATACCTCCAATAATAACGATTCCTACTAAAATAGCAAGTATAACACCTATTATAACACCATTAGATCCTCCCTCTAATTTAAGTAAAGTACTAATTTGAACTGCGGCTTGATTAGATTGAAATGCATTACCACCTCCAAAGGAAGCTCCAACACAAAGCACCGCAAACAACACGCCTAAAATTTTTCCAAAAGTACCAAAACCAATTTCCTTCATACCTTTAGAAAGGTAATACATAGGTCCACCATAAATAGTTCCATCTGGACCTACATCTCTATATTTTACACCTAAAGTACATTCTACAAACTTGGTAGACATTCCTAATAATCCACATACGATCATCCAGAATGTGGCACCTGGGCCACCTAAACCGATAGCAACAGCAACTCCTGCTATATTACCCAAACCAACCGTTCCTGAAACCGCTGTAGCTAAGGCTTGAAAGTGAGAAACTTCACCATGAGCACTTTCATCTCTAATAGTGTTCGGAATATCTTCTACAGCTAAGGCTTCATCATTATTATAAAGCTTATCAACACCATGTTTTTCAATATCTACATATCTTCCTCTTACCGTATTTATGGCAGTCCGAAATTTTGTAAAAGCAGGAAATCTAAAGTATATGGTAAAAAAAGTAGCTCCTAATACTAATAACAATACTACAGCCGGAATGTGATATTCCCCTATTGGTATTCTAGTTAAAATAAAACCTTCCCACCATGTAGCTACGGGCATAAAAGCATTATTTACTTTTTCGTCCAAACCAATCTCAGTTTCTTGCGCAAAGTTTATCAATGGAATTATTAAGGCAATTATAGAAAGAAGATATTTCTTCATTTTAATTAGTTATTAGTTAGTGTTAGTTAATTTTTATTAAAGAATATTTATAAAAAAACAGCAAGATGCTAAAAAAAACTGATTATTTAAAACATTACTAGTTAAATTCACTAATCTATATTGTATTCAGAATTTAAAACTTGGATTTGCTCTGGCCGACCTAATACAATGATTTTAGAATTTGGAGCTAATTCAAACTCTGCTTCAGGGTTTACTGTATATTCACCTTTTTCATCTTTATAACCAATTACGGAACACCCAGTTTTTCTTCTCAAGTCTAAATCTTTTATAGTTCCTGTTTTTCGATTACCAAATAATTTTTCAACAGCAACTTCTTCAATATTAATATTTGATTTTCCAACTATTGAAAGATTGTCTATAAATTCCATTAAACCAGGTATTACGACTAAAGATGCCATATGATCACCACCTATTTTATCTGGTAAAATAACATTATTAGCACCGGCAAATTTTAATTTATCGTATGAAGATTCATTAGATGCACGACTAATAATATTTATGTTTTTATTTATTTGCCTTGTAGAAAGTACTACAAACAAGTTATCAGCATCATTTGGTAATGCCGAAATAAAACTAGAAGCACGATCTATTCCTGCTTGCATAAGCACTTCATCTTCATTGGCGTTTCCTATAACATAAGGCACATTATCTTGCTGCATACGCTCTTCCATTTCCCTATCTCTTTCAATAATTACGAATGATTTATTATAAGCCAACAACTTTCTGGCCGCTTGTTTTCCATTTCTGCCATAACCACAAATAACCACGTGATTTTTTAAACTGTCTATCTTCTTTTGCATCCTTTTAAATTTTAATTCTTCAACATCATTTTTACTTAAAATATACTCTGTGATAATAGAAAGGGCATAACCCATTATTAAAACACTTGATAATATTAAAAATATGGTAAAAATTTTAGATTGATCATCAAGAGGCACAACTTCACCAAAACCAACGGTGGTCATGGTAATAACCGTCATGTAAGTGGCATCAATCCATGTATATCCAGAAATCATTTTATAGCCAAATACCCCGACTAATAAAATAAAAACCATTAAAAAAATGGCGGTGTAAATTCTGGTTCTAAAAAATCTTGCTACTGGGTTCATATATTATAAATCGAATACTGATGAACGTTTGGTATAAAGCAAATCTTTAATACGCATCCAAAACGCTAAAAACAAATACAATGCAAAGCCAAAACCTAATGTTACAAAGGTTAAATACATAAACGTTGTACGCACAACTTTTGTTCTAATACCCAAACGTTCTGCAATGCGCTGGCACACATAGTAGCCATGTTTTTGAAAAAACAATAATGGTTTATAAAGACTGTTCATGGTGCAATTTAATATTTAGTTTACAAGTTTTAAAGTTTAAAGTTTAAAAGTTTTCAGCAAAATTTAATTACCAACCAGTTTATTACCAATAGCACATTGTAAACATTTATTTTTTGAGCAGTATTCGGTTTTAAGTTGAATGAGTGCCTGAGAATCTAAAGATGATTTTGATATTTTTTTTAATTGATTGAAAGCGCTAATAATACTGTTCTTTTCTGAAGAGATCTCATTTGCAATTTCTAAAATTACGGCATCAACATCTTGTCCTTTTTGTTTGGCATAACAGAATTTAATTGGCAAAATAGTATTGATTAGTAATAAGTCAATAAATGAATTGGCAAGTACTTTTGTTGTTGATTTCGATTGCTTTTGAAAGGTGTAGTGGGTTTTCCAGAACTCAGAAGTTGCCACATTAAAAAGATCGTAAAAATCATTTAATTTATTGGTTTCAATAACTTTTGAAAACAAGTTTTGATGATTTCTATATAAACGCGCCAGTTGAGAAATCCTGATGGTTGGAAAATTTGGTGGTCTTAATCTAAAAAACTGCACAGGTAATACCTGATTATTATCTAGTTTAAACTTTTGCTTTAAAAATTGATAATCTTTTACCAACTTTAAATAATAAGCAGATTGATAGTCCTCTTCTAATAAACCAGCTTGTCCAAACAATAATGCTTCTAAAGTTTGCTGGTTTGATTGTGTTTTTCTCACAATTGAAAACTCTATAGACTGCGCTAAACTTAAAAAGGACTCGCCGTTTACTTTAAGTCCGAAATTTTTAGTCAGCATAATAAATAGCACTGCCTCCCAATCGTTTTTAGTTTTTTTTAGAAGTTCCTGAATAACTTCCGCTTTTCGTTCTAAACGTTCAAAATACAATCGCTCAAGCCAATTTCTTAAAACAAAATCATCAATGGAAGCAAAGTCGTTCTCGCAGTTAATCCATTTTTCTGTTTTAGAAAAAAGTTTTTCGTAATTATTTAAAACTTCTTTACTTATAAAATCCTTTAGTTGTAATGTAGGAATTGCGGTGTTATCTTTCCTGAATATTTCGGTATCATGCTCCCAAACCACATGTAAAATCACATTATCATAAGCTTTATCTTGTTCATGATTATGTAAATACCAATCGGAAGATTTTATATGTATTTATACATTACCTGCCCAAAGCTGAATGCTAATTGAAAGATGTGCATTAAAAAAATCAGGGCCTGAATTAAAATTATGCTGCCCAACCAAAGCGATTACAACAGCATCTTCTTGAGTCGTTTTTAAATTATTTACATGAAACTTTTTATTTTTCCAGATGTAGTGTAAAAAATCCTCTTGCATTATACTAAACTAAGAAAACCAACTCAATTAAATACATATTTTTTTCGTATTTTAAAACAAACTATTTGACAAAAATGGGGTCTAAATTATAAATCTTCGAATTTTGAATCAAGAAGTTGAACTTATTAAACACCTTAAAAATCCAAAGCTTAAAAATCAAGCATTCAAGGATTTACTTGATTTATATCAAGAACGATTGTACTGGCACATTCGAAAAATAGTTATCACCCATGATAATGCCAATGATGTATTACAAGAAACTTTCATCCGAATTTTTAATGGTATAAACAACTTTGAAGAAAAAAGTTCATTACATACCTGGATGTACAGAATAGCTTATAATGAATCTATACGATTTTTAGATAAAAATAAGATAAAAACTACTGTATCTATTGAACAAGACAATAACGCCTATATCAAAAACTTAACTGAGGATAGTTTTTTTAATGGGAATGAACTACAGTTAAAATTAAACGAGGCCATTTCTGAACTTTCAACCAAACAAAAACGTGTTTTTCATATGAAATACTTTGACGATTTAAGCTTCCACGACATATCAGAAATTTTGAATATTAGTGAGAATACATTAAAATCATCATACTATAGTGCCGTAAAAACTATTGAAGAAAAAATATTAGCGCAATGCTAAACAAACTATTTAAAGGAATTCAGATCTAACAAAAATCAAGATTTACTAATACTATGGAAAATTCAAATCAATATAATAAAAACATTTCAAGGCTACATAAAGAGAAGCTTGGAATGGAAATTCCTGAAAACTTTTTTGCAAAGTCCAAGGAAAACATTCTTAATAAGGTAATTATACCAGAAAAAACGAAACAAACTATTTTTTGGTTAAGGCCTATGATTGCATATCCTATGGCTGCCAGTATTATTCTTGCTATTGCGCTTACATTTTGGATGCAAAATAACGATAATCAAAATACTGAACAGATTACAAATACTGAAGAAGTAAAACTATTGAATTCTGATTTTAATGATGATGATTTTTTAATATCATCATTAATGGTAGCAGACTCAGAAATGGACACCTATTTAGATAGTTACATCATTAATAAAGTTATGATTGAAGCTGAATTATCTGAACAAAAATTAGAAAATATTTTTATTAATTCTGTTTTAATAGAAGACTCGTTAATAAACAACTATATAGATAAAAGTCTGATTGAAAATATCGTGTTATAATTTCAAACTATTCTAAACATTTAGGTTCTAAGTAGTAGAACAGAATTAATAATTTAAAATCATAAATCATGAAAACAACACAATTAAAAATAGTAATCGCATTATTTAGTTTAGTAATGCTTTTAACAACAGGAAGTACCCTTTTTGCTCAAGAAGATGATTACACTCCTATTATGAATCAATTAACGCTTCAACAAAAAGAAATGTTGCATTCGCAACGTCAATTAATGTTAAAAAACCGAGAACAACTTAAAGCTTCGTTAACAGAACAACAGTTAGCCATTTTAAAAGACAAAACACAAACCAAAGAACAAATGAAGTTACACTTGAGACAAAGTTTTACTGATTCACAAAATCAAATGGTTCAAAGTCAAGAACGACAATTACGTCAATTAAGAGACCAATTCAGAGAATCATGTACTCAAGAACAAAGACAAATGTTACAAGAACATATGCAACAAACCAGACAAACATCTGGTCAAGGTGAAATGAGAAATGGTGAAGGTTTTGGAAGCCATGGTGATATGGGAGATAAAACCAGAAATACTGATGGAACTAGAATGGGCAGTGGTAGCGGACACGGTCATTAGTTAAATCTAATAAAGATGAAAATTCAACCTTTATTTAATAAACAAATTTTAGCATTTTGGTTGCTGCTGTTTACAGCAGCAACCTCCGTTAATTTATATGCCCAAGAGCCTAAAGAAGATGAAATAGATTTACTTCTTGACGAGCTCTTTTTTAATGATCAACAGTTTTTTAATGATATTTTAGATTCATTCAACGCCGATAATTTTATTTACACCAACGTATCTTTTAACAGTAATACCTTTTTTACTGGTCGTGATTCTGGAATCGACCAATTTAATATAGTGCCGCAAATATCTTATTACAGTGCTTCAGGATTTAATCTTAGTGTTTCTGGTATTTACTACGAAACCTTTAGCCCAAATTGGGATTTTACCAATATTTCACTAGGTTATTACAACACGATTGGTAAAGACAAACTTTTAAATTATAATGTTGGTTATACTCGATATTTTTATTCTAATGGTTGGGATACCTTTACAAACTCAATAGATTTAAGCTTAGGCGTACGAAATAAAAAACGAACTGTTGGCACAAAACTAGCAACTTCTTATTTGTTCGGTACAGATCAATCTTTTCAAATTGTGTCTCGTAGCTATGGCAATTTAACACTAACTAAAGAGAAGGATTTTACTCTTAAATTCAGACCGCAGATTAGTTTTGTTATAGCACAACAAACCACCGCTTTAGAACAACTAAATACTCAAGGTGAAGTAACTACTGTCGAATATATTTATAACGATATCTTCGATTTATTAAACACACAAGTTAACATCCCGCTTACATTAATAACCAAATCGTGGGATTTCGAACTGGGTTATAACATTAACTTCCCGTCTAGGGTTGCAACAGAACCTAAGTTAAATACAACCAGTTTTTTCAGTTTATCGATAGGCTATTTAATTGATTTTAATTAAAATAAAAATCAATTCTCAATATAAAACACCACTTCCTCGAAGCTTTTTATGTTTCAGGGATGTGGTGTTTAAAATATTCTTTCAATCTATTGAGGTAAAAAATATTTTCAGGTAATATATACTGCTCAAAACCGTTAAAGTTGCTAAATTTGACCAAACTTTAAAATACATGGAAGAATTAACGCTTACAACGCCAGCAGTACTATTTTCCGCCATATCATTAATTATGCTGGCATATACCAATCGATTTTTAGCATATGCTTCAACCATACGAGATTTACACAGCAAATACCAAAAAAATAAAAACAAGGTATTAATCGCTCAAATACAAAATATTAAAAAACGCTTGTACCTAACGCGGTCAATGCAAATTTTTGGTATTTCCAGTTTATTACTTTGCGTATTAACGATGTTTTTAATTTACATACAACAACAATTTTTGGCTATTTGGGTTTTTGGTGCTGCGCTTATTTTACTAATTATATCCTTGGGATTATTAATTATGGAAATTCAGATTTCGGTAAAAGCTTTGGAACATCATATTAGTGATATTGAAAATAGCTGACTTAGTTTAAGAAGTCAAAATATATGAAATTTAAAAAATCTTATAAATCGTAGTTACAATAACCCCTTTACGATCATTAAGATTTACTGACAATAATTGTTTTACTTCTTTAACCTTAAAATTAAATGGCGGAGCTAATAAGTTTAAACCACTTTGTTTTTTTAGTCTAGTTCCTTGCCCTGATATAATCTCTTTATTTGGCAAAAAATCACCTTGAGGTAAATGCTCTGTTACAATAACATATTTATAATCGGTTAACTTTCTCACAATACTTTGTATTTCAGCATTCGATAAATGTTGTAATACTTGCCTTAATAAAGCGCAATCTCCAGAGGGTAAATCATTTACTGCGATATCCAAACAGTAGAATTCTAAATTCTCCGCTTTGTATTTCTTTTTATTATTGTCTATAAGGTCTGCCACAATATCTACAGCAACATACTTCTTAGCATGTTTTACCAATTGGTTTCCAACATTAAAATCCCCACAACCTAAATCGCATACCACGAGAGGGCTTTTAAAAGATGTTAAAAATGATGATAAAGTATCTATATATGGATTTACTATATTAGGATTATGGGAGCCAACACCTGAATAAAAATCAGATTTATTATCACCCCAAAGTTTCATTGCATAAACCTGTTCCATGGCTTCTTTAGTTGGCCATGGTTTCTTAATTCTTTTAATTCCACTTCTCTTTTTATTCATGAACACTTTATCTG
>Ga0102814_10001075_pt1 | contig 19439 bp, 15 predicted proteins | sample ColrivemetaGS741_FD_79112 | JGI IMG/M metagenome (GOLD analysis project Ga0102814, IMG submission 79112) | Estuarine microbial communities from the Columbia River estuary - Flood tide ETM metaG S.741 | ecosystem: Environmental > Aquatic > Marine > Intertidal zone > Estuary | place: USA...
GTTGACCGTTTAATGATGATTTTAGAAAAAAAGACATCTATTAGAGAAGTAATGGCTTTTCCAAAAACAGGAACTAGCGATGATTTACTTTTTGGAGCACCTTCTATGTTATCAGACAAAAAAATAGAGGAACAGAATGTGAAGGTTATTCGAAAATAATTTTCATGTCATCTTAAGCCTGTCTTTTTACTGCTAGGCAGGCTACGTTTTTCAAAATTTATTAAACTAAAGCCCCTTTTATAATATTATTATTTATTAAAATCATACCACAATGATACATTTAACACTACTTTTTGCCAGTATTTTAGGAGGTTTAGCAGTTATTTTTGGAGCGTTTGGGGCTCACGCACTTAAAAAAATACTAAACGAAGAACAATTAAAAAGTTTTGAAACTGCTGTAAAATACCAAATATACCACGCAATTGTTTTATTGGTTATTGGATTTAATTTTAATCTAGAAACTACTCCAGAAAAATATATGGTGTATAGTTTTATTATTGGAATTATTTTATTCTCTTTTAGCATTTATGGTTTGGTAATTTCTTCAGCAAAGAATAAAAAACTACGTTTTTTGGGTCCAATTACTCCACTTGGTGGTTTATTGTTAGTATGTGGTTGGTGTTTGTTGTTTTATAATGTTTTTTATATCTAAACAAAAAGGAATTCTTTTTTATCTAGACTTTTCAAACTAATTAAAAGATTGCCGCAATCATTCCTCCTTTTCAATGAATTAAAAAACGATTTTCAAAAGATAATTTTTGTAGTTTTACCATTAAATCAATCATTCTTTAATGAAAAACTACACTTTTAAAGTATTAGTACTGTTATTCGTAACTAGTACATTATTTTCTTGTAAAAAAAACATTGCTAAAACTGATCGAGAGGTTAATTACGTTCAGGAAAATTACGATAAAATTGAAACCAAAATAACGATGCGTGATGGTGTTAATTTGTTTACATCTATTTATACTCCAAAGGACAAAAGTAAAACCTACCCTATTTTATTACAACGCACACCTTATAGTGTTCGACCTTATGGAAACGAAGACTATAAAACAAAAATCGCTCCAAATGAGCATTTAATGAAAGAAGGCAATATTGTGGTGTATCAAGATGTTCGTGGCCGTTGGATGAGTGAAGGAACTTATGATAATATGCGTGCTTATATTCCAAATAAAAAAGATCGCACTTTTGTTGATGAAAGTTCTGATACTTATGATACTATTGATTGGTTAATAAAAAACATAGAAAATAACAATGGAAATGTAGGAACTTGGGGAATTAGTTATCCTGGGTTTTATAGTACCTACTCTACCCTAGATGCACATCCAGCCTTAAAAGCAGCTTCACCACAAGCCTGTATTGGCGATTTTTATTTTGATGATTTTCACCATAACGGTGCTTTTTTATTGAGTTATTTTAGAGCAATTCCATTGTTTGGAACACCAAAAGACACACCAACGGACTCCTCTTGGTATAAAATTCCAGACCTTAAAACACAAGACCAATACCAGTTTTTTTTAGATGCTGGTCCACTTAGTAATTTAGATCACTATTTTGAATATGAGCAATTAGATAATCCTGCTTTAAAAAATAGCGAAGCAACGGGTGATTTCTTTTGGAAAGAATTAAAAGAGCATCCTAATTATGATACGATTTGGCAAAGCAAAGGAATTATTCAGCATTTAAAAAATATTAAATCTCACGTTGCCACTATGATTGTTGGAGGTGAGTTTGATGCTGAAGATTTATATGGGCCCTTAGAAACATATAAGACCATAGAAAAATACAATAAAGAAAATTATAATACGTTGGTTTTTGGACCTTGGAGTCACGGACAATGGGCTAGTACAAAACCTACAAATAGTATTGGGAATTATTATTTTGGAGATTCAATTTCAATAAAATTCCAGGAACAAATTGAAACTAAATTTTTTAATCATTTTTTAAAAGGAAATGGAGATAAAAATTCCGGATTACCCGAAGCTTATGTTTACGATTCTGGAAAAAAAGAATGGAATTCATTTGAAGCTTGGCCGCCAAAAAATGCTGTAAAACAATCGTTTTATTTAAGTGAGAATCAAGAATTAACAACTTCTATTATAAAAGAAACAGGTATTCATTTTATTAGTGATATTAAAAAACCTGTTCCCTATTCTGAAGATATTAAAACCGTTTTTACTCCTAGAAAATATATGACAGATGATCAGCGCTTCGCCGCCAGAAGAAATGATGTATTAATTTTTGAAACCGATATTTTAGAAGAAGATTTCACCTTAGCTGGAGATATTTTGGCCAAATTACAAGTCGCTACTACAGGATCTGATGCAGACTGGATTGTAAAAGTAATAGATGTGCATCCTTCTATTATTGAAGAAACTAATAATGAAATGCAAAATCATTTAAAAATGAGTAATTATCACTTAATGGTGCGTAGTGAGGTCATGCGTGGAAAGTTTAGAAATAGTTTTACACATCCTGAACCATTTGTTCCAAATAAAAAAACAGCAGTTAATATAAAATTACAAGATGTTCATCATACATTTAAAAAGGGACATAAATTACAAATTCAGGTTCAAAGTACTTGGTTTCCTTTGATTGATTTAAATCCGCAAACGTATGTAGATAATATTTTTAAAGCGAAAAAGGAAGATTTTAAAACGCAAACACATACTGTTTTTAATTCTTCCGAAATTGAATTTTCGGTATTAAATTAGATAAACCAAAGTCAAGGATTTGAAATTCATAGTTTTAAAATATATTTTGTTTATTTGTTAAACCTAGACGTCATTCATGCGAAGGCAGGAATACACACATTATAAAATAAATTCCTGCCTTCGCAGGAATGACAAAATTAATTAAAATTTGACCAATGAAATATTCTACTTTAATTTTTAGCTTACTTCTAATTTTAGCAATTTCTTGTAAAGAGAAACCTTCAGAAAAAACAGCATTACAAACTCCAGATAACAAGAATTTCAATTTTAAAGTTGACACTATTGTTAGCGGGTTAGAAGTTCCTTGGAGTATGGCTTTTTTACCTGATAATTCAATGCTAATTACAGAGCAAAAAGGAGATTTGGTTCATTTTAAAAATGGTATAAAAACGAATATTAAAAATGTTCCTGAAGTATATTTTAGAGGTCAGGGTGGCTTGTTAGATATCGAATTAGATCCAAATTATTCTGAAAATGGTTGGTTATATTTATCATTTGCTTCCAATATTGAAAATGATGGAAATGGAGGAAACACCACTATTATGAGAGCTAAATTGGAAGATTATTCTTTAATTGAAACTAAAGTTTTATATAAGGCTTCTCCAAATACAAAAAGCGGAACACATTTTGGTTCTCGCATTGAATTTGATAAAGCAGGTTATTTATATTTTTCAATTGGTGATCGTTATGATAGAGATGTTAATCCGCAAGATATTATCAAAGACGCAGGTAAAATTTATCGCATAAATAGTGATGGAACAATCCCTACGGACAATCCTTTTTACAACACAAAAGGTGCTAAAAAAGCTATTTATTCTTACGGCCATAGAAATCCACAAGGAATGGCATTGCATCCAGAAACAGGAAAAATTTGGGCCCATGAACATGGTCCACAAGGGGGTGATGAAATAAACATTATTTCAGCAGGAAAAAACTATGGTTGGCCAAAAGCTTCCTTTGGAATAAACTATAACGATACAAAATTTACTGATGACACTTCACTCCCAGGAATGGAAGATCCTATACATTATTGGACCCCTTCCATAGCACCAAGCGGTATGGCATTTGTAACGAGTGATAAATACCCTAATTGGAAAGGCAATGTTTTAGTGGGTTCTTTAAAATTTCAATATTTAAACTTGTGTACTTTAGACAACAACAAGGTTATTAAAGAAGATAAACTATTAGATAATATTGGGAGAGTTCGCTGTGTACGCCAAGCTCCTGATGGTTATATTTATGTTGCCGTACAAAATTTAGGGATTGTTCGTTTAACCCCCTTATAGCAGAATAGAAGAACCAGTACTTTTGATGTAACATCTAGGTACTGGCTCCAAACTACTAACTAAATTTTTAAATAAATAATTGTTTTAAAGTAACATAATTGTAATTATACAAAATAGAAAAACATAAATAAAAATAGCTGATTTCCAAAACATGTGGGCCTTTCTCAATTCCATAAAATAAAAAGAAACTCCTAAAAACTTTACAATTGACAATCCCAAAATAATTAAAGCTGCGTTAGATATAATTAAGGTTGAAATAGAAACCAAAGCGGTACTAAATGTTAGTATAATTAATACCATCCAAACTTTTACAAAAAAATCTTTTTTCATATTTAAAAAATTAAATATATTATTGGGAAAAGTAGTAACCAAATTAAATCGCACAAATGCCAGAAGGCAGCACTTGCTTCAAAATCTTCAACTGAAGTTGTTATTTTTTCTTTTTTTAAACCTATGTAAATACTCAATAAAATAAGCAAACCTACAATTACGTGAATTACATGAAATAAGGTTAACATCCAGTAAAATGAGAAAAATGTATTATAACCTATTGTATATCCTTCATCAATTTTAAAATAATATTCAACTGATTTTAATATTAAAAAGAACAAGCCTCCCAACATAGTCCACCTTAAAAATGAAGCAGCTTTTTTATTCTTATTTTCCTTAAAACTTTCAACAGATTTTGCCATAAAAAAGCCACTTGTTAGCAAAAAAACCGTATTAACAGCTCCAAAAGTTGTGTTTAATAATAACCTAGAATTATGAAATATTTCAGGTTCATCCTTGCTATAAACAACCATAGCAATTAATGCCATTCCAAAAGTTATTAACTCTAAAAAAATTACAATCCATAATAAAATTCCTCCTGGTGGATAGAATATATTTTTATGATTTGTAGCTATTGTTACCATTTAACTTTGATGTTTTATTTTTTCGTACAACTGAACCAGTGACTGCAATAATTCAACTGGTGTTGTTAAAATCTGATAATGATTTTGTCCAAACATTTGTGGCAAATAATATTTTGCCTGTGCTTCAATAGCTAATGCATAGGAATTTATATTGCGCTCATTTAATTCTCTCAGCGCTTGTTTAACATCGTTTACACCATATTTACCTTCATACTTATCATAATCATTTGGTTTTCCATCTGAAATTAAAATCACCCATTTGTTTTTGGTATCACGCCTATCTAACATTGCTCCAGAATGACGTAAAGCTGCTCCAATTCTTGTATAACCACTTGGTTCAACGGCACCAACTTTAAATTTTGCGTTGTTCCAATCTTCATCAAAATCTTTAATGGTAATATATGATGAATGATTCCTGGTTTTTGAATAAAAACAGTCTATTGAAAAATCGATATTGAACTCATTTAAAATTTCACCGAATAAAATAGAAACCTGTTTTTCAACATCAATAACTCTGTTTCCTGCGGCATAACCATCACTAGATAAACTAACATCTAACAACAATAAAATGGATAAATCCTTTTCCTTTTTTCGTTTTGAAAGATATATTTTTTCAGATGGTGTATGCCTAGAATGTATATCAACAAACAAATCTGTTATGGCGTCAATATCAAACTCTTCTCCTTGTGTTTGCCTGCGTTGTTGCTGATATCTATTGTTAACTGTGGTCAAAATTTTGCGCAAACCACTTAATGTAGTTCGGTTCTCATTCAGGGTTTTTTTATAATAAGGGATATCGGTTTTTAGCAATGTTTTTGGATACACTTTACAATAATCTGCTTTATACGATCTTTTTGTATAATCCCATTCATCGTATTTAATGTGATAGCCATTTGAATCAATTTCTGAACTTTCTGAAACCGTTGTGTTTTCAATAAAATCAGCTTGATAAACAGAATGTGCGGTATCATCTACACGCACAGTATATTTCATATTAATATCTTCCAACGCATTTGAATGGTCATCCAATTCATCTTCACCATCAAAATCTCGAAAATTTCCACCAAATTCTTCAGCAGTTTCAACTTTTTCAAACTGATGCTGCAAAACCGCATCTTCTTGTTGTTTAATATCTACTTGAACAGAAATAATTTCTTCTACAGCATTAGATTTTAAAATGGTTTTTGGTTTTTCTTCATCTGCTCTTTTTACTTTATCAGAAAAATTATTTAAGATTTTTTCTGAATCATCTTCCAAAGAATTACGCATCCATTTTCCATATATAAATGAAAAATCTAAAATTGAATTCTCTTTCTTTACTGAATAAAAATCTATAAATTTCTGGTGATATTTTTCTGTAATTGGAAACTGTTTAAATAATGATTCCAATACTAATTTTGAAGTTTCTTGTGCTATCTTTTGAGATTCCAATAACTTGTGTTCTTGGTTATCGTTCCAATTTAAATCCAAATTCTTTTGAACAGATAAGTATAAAATTCTGAATAAATAAAGAGAAACATTCTCTTCTACCGATTCAAATTCCATAAAACGTCTAGGAAGAAAAAAGTTGCTATTTTTATAGCCGCCTTCTCTCTCTGCTTCATAAATTTCAATAGAATCACCAGTTATTGCGCGTGCTAAAATAGTTAAACGAGGCTTTAAATCACTTAAATTTACAGCGTGTAAAATATCAGCTTGTTTTTTTTTACTTCTTCGTTTAAAGTAGTAAGCAAGTTTGGTGAAAAGATATTCATCTGGTTCGAACATAGTTTTGGTATCTGGTATCTAGTATTTTGTATCTGTTACTATATACCTGATACAAAATACTTGATACAATAATCTATATCATTAAATTACATAAATCCTTTAGTGCTTCAACAACATCTAAGTCGTCGGTTAATGGTTCTACTATAGCAACCTCAACAGACAAACGTTTTGGCAAACCACTATGAATTAATTTTGCAGCATCAACCAATAGACGAGTAGATACAGTTTCAGCTAGTCCCAGTTCTGTAAGATTTCTAATTTTAGTTGCAATGTTCACTAACTTTATGGATATATCCTTATCAATTCCAGTTTCGTTTATTAAAATATCAGCTTCAATTTTAGCTTCTGGGTATGCAAATGAAATTGCAATGAAACGTTGACGCGTTGAAGGTTTTAACTCTTTAAATCCTTTCTGATAACCTGGATTAAAAGAAGCAACTAACATAAAATCTTCATGAGCTTTTACAGTTTCTCCTAATTTATCAATGAATAACTCGCGTCTATGATCAGTTAACGAATGAATAGCAACAATAACATCTGGTCTTGCCTCAGCAATTTCATCTAAATATATAATTGCTCCCTGTTTTAATGCTGTAGTTAAAGGACCATCAGACCAAATAGTTTCTGCTCCTTTTATTATATATCTACCTACTAAATCTGTAGAAGAAGTTTCCTCATGACAAGAAATAGTAATTAGTTTTTTACCTAATTTGTGTGCCATATACTCAATAAACCTAGATTTTCCTGTACCAGTTGGTCCTTTTAATAAAAACGGAATTTTGTTTTTATAAGCATGTTCAAAAACCTCAACTTCTTTACCTATTTGATGATAGTATGGTAATTGATTATTCATTTTTTCTTTTTTTGATGTATAAAAATAAAATAACCAGAGTCTTCAATTATTAAGTAAACAAGTATGTAATGGTTTCCTAATTATCTTAAACTCTGGCATCAATCTAAAAAATTATTTTTTTAATTATTAATTTCTAAAGCTTCATCAGTTGGTTTACCGTGTTTATAAAAATCAATAATATATAATACAATACCGATTGTAAACAATGTTGCACATAATATTAAAACAACAAAATGAATACTAATTTCCTTTTGAACTTCCATAAAGTCCATGCCAAACTTACGCTCTAAATAAACTTGAGCTACACCAGCTACTCCAAAAGCAACTGTCATTCCAATCATACCAATATTAGATAACCAAAATGCAGCTCTACCTCGAGAACTCTCATATAGTTTTCTACCGGTCATATTTGGTAAACTATAACTAATTATTGCTAAAACAATCATTGCGTAAGCGCCCCAAAATGCTAAATGTCCGTGCATTGCAGTTACCAGAGTGCCGTGTGTATATAAATTTGTTTGAGGTAAGGTATGGGCAAATCCTAATAAACCTGCTCCAACAAATGATACGATAGCAGAACCTAACGTCCAATATAAAGCCAATTTATTTGGGTGTTTTTTCTCCCCTTTTCTATACATATTAACTGCAAACAATGCCATGGCTAAAAATGCTAAAGGTTCCAACGCAGAAAATATTCCACCTACAACTAACCAAATTTTGTTTACTCCAATATAATAGTAATGATGTCCCGTTCCTAAAACTCCTGACAAGAAAGTTAAACCAACGATTACATATAACCATTTTTCAATAACCTCTCTATCTACACCGGTAAGCTTTATTAATAAGAACGATAGAATACCACCCATAATTAATTCCCATACACCTTCAACCCATAAATGAACTACCCACCAACGGAAAAATGAATCTGTCACTTGGCTATCAAACGGCAACATACCTGGTAAATACAATAAGGCAGCAAAAAGTAATCCCATTGACAACACTAAAGCTGTTGTAGTTCTCCTTTTTGAAGTAAATAAGGTTCCTAAAATAAGACCTAAAAACAGTAATACATTTACTACTACCAAATAATCCAATGGACGAGGAATCTCTAAGAACTTTCTTCCCTCCCAATAATTAAAGTGATAACCAACAACGGCTATAACTCCAACAACTGCCAAACTAATTAATTGAACATAAGCTAATTTCACATTAATTAATTCTTTTTGAGCCTCTTCTGGTATAATATAATAAGCAGCTCCCATAAAACCTGATAACAACCAAACTACCAATAAATTAGTGTGTACGGCCCTAGCTGTATTAAAAGGAATAAAATCGTGTAAGTTATCAAACCCTATGCGGGCGAATCCCATGATAAAACCATAGGTAATTTGTAAGACTAATAATAGCATTGAAAGGGCAAAAAACCAATATGCTACCTTTTGAGATTTATATTTCATAATTCTTAGTTTAGTTGTTAATTTTATCTTTTGCCAATGGAGATACTATTCTATCAAATCCATTTAAATCAATTTCGCCAATCCATTTAAAAAAAGCAATTACATCTAAAGCTTCTTGTTCAGACATCCCATAAGCCACCATTTTTCTTCCATTTGGTTGCCAAGGTGCTTTTGACATTAAAATACCTTTGATAATTTCTTCTCCATTATCATTGTATTTCACATTTAATCGATCAATAACTTTTGTTAATTCTGGAGCATAATATGCGCCTTCACCTAATATAGTATGACATCCCATACAATTATTAGATTCCCAAATTTCTTTACCTCTTACCACCTCTGCAGTAAGGTTTTCGCGGTTTGTTTGATCCGTACTTTCAGATAACGAGTACACCGTAAGTCCTATAAAAATTAGAAAGGTTACTAGTGTTCCTCCTAAAAAGAAAGCTCTTGCCTGTTTTTTAGATAACATGTTTTACGAGTTTAATTGGTTAATTATCATTATAAATATTTTAAGACCTTTTTATCTTATTAATACAAATGTATAGCTTTAATTATTTATTTTTATGACAAAAATCAGTTTTTTATTATTTAATTTGAGGATTAATTTCTGGTGAAATATCTTTTATTGTCAATTTTCTTCCTTTTGAAACAATTTCATTAGAAAACTCCATTATATTTTTATCACGAAATTTTCCAAGAATACTATTCTTAAAGGGTTCTACAATAAAATGCACAGGACATGGATTTGACCCATCACATTCCGATAATCCTAAAAAGCATTCATTTAACCTATTTAATCCATCAATATTTTCAATTATATCAAGTACATTTTTCTTCTGATTTTTTTTAGTCAAATAAAAACCACCATTTGGACCTTTGGTTGAAGAAATAATTTTTCCTTTAACCAATTGTTGAAATAATTTTGCTAAAAACGGACTAGGAACATCTATACTTTCAGCAATTACCTTTACGCTAATTTTTTTATTTTCATTTGCATGTTCTGCCAAGAATAGGGTGGACAAAATTGCGTACTTACTTGCGCGAGATAACATCATAATAAATAATTTTTCAATTTCATTTTCGGTGAAATTAATAAAAAAAGAGTATAAAGTATTATATTTTTTCGAATTTAACTGTAAAGTGTCTCATAATGGGTGCTTCATCAACTATATTATAACCTGATTTAGCCTCATTTCTTGAATCATAGATATTTTTTAACGAAGCAGCTATAAAATCCATATGGTTATTCGTATAAGTTCGTCTTGGAATTGCTAAACGTACTAATTCTAATTCGGGGTATCTGTTTTCTCTGGTTATTGGATCTCTATCAGCTAAAACGGTACCTATTTCAACACCTCTAATTCCACCCACAATATAAAGTTCAATGGCCAAAGCTTGTGCTCTGTATTCTTCTCTTGGTATGGTGGGTACAAATTTATTGGCATCCAAAAAAATTGCATGTCCACCAAATGGTTGCTGAACAGGAACACCAAAATCAACTAACTTTTGACCTAAATAAGCAACTTGCTCTACTCTACTTTCCAAATAATTAAATTCGGTAGATTCATTTAAACCAACAGCTAAGGCACCCATATCGCGTCCATTCATTCCTCCATAAGTAATAAAACCTTCAAACATTATATTAAAAACAGTAGCTTTTTTAAAAACGTCCTCATTATTTAATGCAATAAAACCACCCATATTCACAAGACCGTCTTTTTTAGCACTCATTGTCATTCCATCACCATAAGAAAAAACTTCTTTTACAATTTCTTTAATAGTTTTATTCTCAAACCCGACTTCTCTTTTTTTAATAAAATAGGCATTTTCAGAAAAGCGTGCTGCATCAAAATAAAGTGGAATCCCATATTTCTTGCAAAGTGTTGAAACTTCTTTTGTATTTTTCACAGAAACTGGCTGACCTCCGGCACTATTACAAGTAATGGTTAAAATAACAAACGGAATTTTCTCTTTTGGGTATTTTTTAAAAACCGTTTCCAGCTTTTTTAAATCAATATTCCCTTTAAATGGATGAATTATAGATGTATCAAAAGCTTCATCAATAGTACAATCAATCGCAGTTGCTTTTCTAAATTCAATATGTCCTTTTGTGGTATCAAAATGTGAATTTCCAGGAACAATATCACCTTCTTTTAAAATTGCTGAAAACAATACATTTTCCGCAGCTCTGCCCTGATGTGTAGGTAAAAAGTATTTAAATCCAGTAATTTTTTTAACTGTTTTTTTTAATTTTTTAAATGATAAAGAACCTGCATAACTCTCATCGCCAACCATCATTTCTGCCCATTGTTGGTCGCTCATAGCTCCTGTTCCAGAATCTGTTAACAAATCAATAAATACATTATCGGATGACAAATTGAATAAATTGTAATGTGCTTTTTTTATCCATTTTAAACGATTCTCTTTTGTTGAACGCTTAATTGATTCAACCATTTTAATTTTATATGGTTCGGCATATGGTAACTCCATAATAATTTGTTTTAATTTAAAAAATAAGGTTTGTTAAAATATCTACTTTTGAAAAGGAACTACATAATAAAGCATTCAGGACGCTTTATGTTTAAATAAATATTATAAAAGATAAAAACTTGCATTAAAATAGTTATATCAACAAAATTACGAATTTTTCAATTTTAATAATCAAAAATTCAAAATATTTGAAGTTAATTTAATGACAATAGTCATTAATTGTAATTAAAGTTACACTTATCTTTGTGTTTGCAATTTTAATTGAATTAATAAATGGATTATAACACGACTATATGACATTTATCATTATTTTTGCTTAACATTTTTTTTAATAATAAAACCACTGAAATGAACAAATTTCTTTCACTTATTTACTCAACCAGATTAATGGCTATTTTGTTTCTATTTTTTGCTATTTCTATGGGTGTTGCAACTTTTATAGAGAACGATTATGGTACTGAAACTGCAAAAGCTTTAGTTTACAATGCTTGGTGGTTTGAAGCAATCATGATTTTGCTTGCGGTAAACTTTTTTGGAAATATTATAAAATACAAGTTATATAGAAAAGAAAAACTAGTTGTACTTGCATTTCACCTAGCTTTCCTTTTAATAATAATTGGTGCCGGAATTACCAGATATATTAGTTATGAAGGAATAATGCCAATTAAAGAAGGTGCTGTAAGTAATAATTTTCTTTCTGAAAAGAATTATATAAGTATCATTATTAATGATGGGAACGAGCAAAAAACACCTGTTCATCATCCAATTTTATTATCTGCTTTAGGCAGTAACAACTATAGCTATAATACAGATTTTAAAGGAACTGATGTTTCTGTTAAATTAACTGATTATATTCCAAATGCTTCAAATGTTTTTGAAGAAGGTGAAACAGGAGATAATTATTTACTTATAGTTGAGTCAGGTGGAGGTGGAAGACACAACCATTACATTAAGCAAGGTTCATCGGAAGTGGTTCATGGTGTTTTAATTGGATTTGATTCACCTGCTAAAAATGTAATTGATTTTAATTCTGTAGATGGTGATTTAAAAATTAAATCTGCTGTTGAAGGTGAATTTTTTAGGATGGCAGATAATTTTGAAGGTACTATAGCAAAAGATTCTTTACAAGACTTTTCACTTTTAGCTATATATTCAGTTGCAGGGTTAAAATTTGTTGTTCCAAAAGGACCAGTTAAAGGGGAATATAAAGCGGTTCCTGGTGATAAAGATCAAAATTCTTTAGCGCAATTAGAGTTTGATGTTACAACAAATGGTGAAACTAAACATATAAAACTTAACGGTGGAAAATTTGCAATTCAACCACCAACACAATTTTCTGTTGGCAATTTAAATTTTAGAATGAGTTATGGTGCTATGCAAATGCAACTACCATTTAGTATAAAATTAAATGATTTTCAATTAGATAAATACCCTGGTTCCGAAAGTGCAATGTCTTATGCGAGTGAAGTAACTGTTATTGACCCAAGTGAAACTTTTGATTTTAGAATTTTTATGAATCACATTCTAAATTTTAAAGGATATAAATTTTTCCAATCAAGTTATAGTATAACTTCTGAATATGAAGAATCTCACCTCTCCGTAAATTACGATTTTTGGGGTTCAACTATAACGTATATAGGTTATTTCTTGTTGTATACTGGCTTAATTTTAATTCTATTTATGAAAAATACTAGATTTGATTTCCTTAGAAAAGGCCTTCAAAAAATAAGAAAAAAGAAATCTACTTTAACGGTTTTAGCCTTATTTTTAATTTCGAGTGTGGGGTTTACTCAACAACACAATCATACATTATCTGAAAAGCAAATAGATTCTGCATTAGTAGCTAATCAGATTAATATTTCTCATTCCGAATTGTTTAGTAAACTAATAATTCAGGATGCAGGTGGTAGAATGAAACCTATTCATACGTATGCTTCAGAATTATTACGTAAAGTAAGTAAACATGATACTTACAAAGATATGAATGCTACTCAAGTTTTCTTATCTATTCAACAAAATCCAAGGTTGTGGTTTCAAATACCAATTATTTATGTTGAAAAAGGAAATACAAAATTAAGGGATATTGTTGGTATTCCACATGATCAAAAATATGCAACACTTGCAGACTTTTTTGACGAAAAGGGAATGTATAAAATTTCTGAGTACCAACAAGAGGCTCAAAAAACTAACATAAAAAGTAAGTTTGAAAAAGATGTAATTAATGTTGATAGAAGAGTTAATTTATTTTATTCTGCCATTACAGGAGATATCCTTAGAATTTTTCCAATTCCGAACGATAGCAATAATAAATGGGTTTCGCATAATGAATTAAATAAAGCTAATTTTAAAGGTCAAGATTCTATTTTTGTACGTCAACTTTTACCTGTTTACATTCAAACATTATCTGAGTCAACTTCAACTAAAGACTTCACAACCGCTAATCAACTTTTAAATGGAATAACTGATTTTCAAAAGAAATATGGTAGCGCTGTTTATCCTTCAAAAAATAAAATTGATTTAGAAATTGCCTATAATAAATATGATGTTTTTAGAACTATATACAGCTATTATATGTATATAGGAACATTGATGTTTTTCTTTGTGATTTTTCAAATTTTTAAAAATAATAAAGCCATCAACTTTTTAATTAAAGCAAGTATTGTCATTATTATTGGTTTGTTTTTAATGCATACGGGAGGCTTAATTGCACGTTGGATTGTGAGTGGAAACGCACCTTGGAGTAATGCTTATGAATCTATGATTTATGTAGGTTGGGCAACTATGTTATTCGGATTAATTTTTGGAAGAAAATCATCTATGACCATTGCAGCAACTGCGTTTTTAACTGCATTTATTTTAATGGTTGCGCATTGGAACTGGATGGATCCAGAAATTGCTAACCTTCAACCAGTATTAAATTCATACTGGTTAATGATTCACGTTTCAATTATTGTGGCTAGTTATGGACCTTTTGCATTAGGTATGATTTTAGGTTTAATTTCATTAATTCTAATGATTTTAACATCTTCAAAAAACAAAACCAAAATTGGCTTAATGATTAAAGAGTTAACAATTATAAATGAAATGTCTTTAACAGTCGGTCTAATAATGTTAACTATAGGAAACTTTTTAGGAGGACAGTGGGCAAATGAAAGTTGGGGACGTTACTGGGGATGGGATCCAAAAGAAACTTGGGCTTTAATTAGTATTATGATTTATGCATTTGTACTACATTTAAGATTAGTACCAGGTTTAAGAAGTCGATTTACTTTTAATGTTTTTTCAATTGCAGCTTTCGCTTCAATTTTAATGACTTATTTTGGAGTAAACTTCTATTTATCTGGATTGCATTCATATGCTAGTGGAGATAAAGCAATTACACCAACTTTTGTATATTATGCTGTTGGTATAGTTTCTATACTTTCAATTGCTGCATTTGTTCAATTTAAAAAACATTTTAAAAAATAATTAAAATCGTTGTAAAACTGTAACTTTGCAACCTATTAAAAAATTTATCAATGTTTAATAAGTATATAAAATTAGTAATTGCAGGAGGCATTTTAGTTTGGTCAATTTTTCAATTTGTTGATGGAAACATAATGAATGGAATTTCATTAGTATTATTGGCAGGTATTTTTGTCCTGTTTTATTTTAAAAATGAGTTTATATTATTAGCTTTTCTTCAATTAAGAAAGCAAAATTTCACAAAAGCTAGTAAATGGTTATCATATATTAAAAACCCTAGTACAGCTTTAATTAAAAAACAAGAAGGTTATTACAATTTTTTACAAGGAATTATGGTTTCTCAAACCAACCTTACACAAGCTGAAAAATTCTTTAAAAAGGCAATTAGTTTAGGTTTGAATATGAAGCATGATATTGCTATGGCTAAATTGCAATTAGGTGGAATAGCAATGTCTAAAAGACGTAAACGTGAAGCCACAATGTTAATTAATGAAGCTAAAAAATTAGATACCCAAGGTGTTTTAACTGATCAAATAAAAATGATGAAGGATCAGCTTAAAAAAATATAAGTCTTAATAAAGCATAAAAAAAGCGCAACTAAAGTTGCGCTTTTTTTATGCTTTATAGTTTTATTACTATTTTAATATAACAGGTTTGAGCTCTTTATTGTATTGAACTATATATACTCCATTGTTCTCAAAACTGCCAAACAACTTTTTATTATAATTAAAAGCTGCTGAAATTCTAGAGGATTTACCGCCTTTTAAACCTTCTTCTAAACTTTCTTCGCTTGCCAACCTTACCAAGGTATCATAAGTAATATCAAAACCTCTTATGGCATATTTTGAAGGATAAGAATAATTTTTAGATTTAAAATCATCATAGAAGTTCTTCACATTTTCATTTTCCATATTTACAAAATCTGTAGTTGGAAAAACAAAATTTAGTTGACCCAAGAAACTATTTTCAATACTATCAAAATTTCTTCCTTTTTCTACAGAAAATAAAGTGATATCATAACCTTCAATAAAAACCTTTAAATTATTCACTGCTGCAGCCGTTGTAACAATTTCATCGCTAATTAACAAAATCCAGTTTTTAGAACCTTCTTTTATTTTTTCAGCAAATTTAGCATTATCAATAAATCCTTTTTCAGATTTAATTACAGAAACATTTTGAATTGAATCAAAAGTTTTTATTTTATTAACAGCTTGCCATAATTTACTCTGTGACCCTTCAATCCCATCATTAATTATAATAACATTTTCACCATTATAATTATCTTCCATATAATTTAATAATTCTACCTCTAACAAATGAGGAGAATTAGAATCTGATTTTATTAAGTTACCAGAAGACAATTCGTCCTGATCTTTAGAGTATAATGGGGCTATTACTGGTACATTAATGTTTTTGGATAACCAATATGCTTTATTATAAAAAAGAGGTCCAATTACCACATCAGTATGTGAAAAATCGTTTCTATCAACAATTGTCTGTAACTTATAATTTGAATTTTGTGTGTCAAAATAACTAACATTAATTTTTACCCCTTTTCTTTTTAAAGAGTCTATTGCCATTGAAGCTCCCATATGAAAATCAGTTGCAATATTAAATATAGAATTCCCTCTTAACAGCTCATTTTCAGGAATAGAATCTGCATATTTATTTAGTTCGTACGGCAACATTATAGCTACATTAATAGTTTTCTCAAAGTTTAAATTTTCAGTAAATAACCCTATTTCAGATAGCTCTTCGTCCTCTATTTTTTCCGAAATAATAATTGGTTTTATCTTTAAAATCATTCCTAACTTTAGACCTTCCGATAAACTTGGATTTAAATCAAATAAATCATTTTGTGAAACTTCATATTTCTTTGTTAAATTATAAACAGTATCATCTTTTACAACTGTATGCATTATAAAATTATCCACATCATTTTCATTTAACTCCATTGAATTTGGAATAATAAGATGCATCCCAATTTTTAATCCATTTTCTAATTCAGGATTTGCATTTTTTAATTCGTCAATTGTTATATTAAACTTTTTTGAAATGCCAAATAGTGTTTCTTTCGGTTGAACCACATAAATCCTATTATCAGTTTCTACAACTTCAATAACACTTTTCCCATAGTTTATATTTGGAACAATAATTACTGTATTTGGTTCAGGTTTTCTTCCAATATCCGGATTTAATTTAAGCAAATCTCTTGTAGATATTTTATAATCTTTTGCAATACTTTTCATATTTTCACCTCTTTGAACGGTGTATGAAACATATTTTTTTTGTTGTGCAACCAACGTAATAGTGCACATTAGTAAAATTGTAAGTAAAAACTTAATGCTTTTCATAAAAGAAATTTAATATAGTTAGGAATTTATTCCCATTCTATGGTTGCTGGTGGTTTAGAACTAATATCGTAAACTACTCTATTAACCCCTTTTACACCATTTATTATTTTATTTGATGTTTTTTGTAAAAACTCATATGGTAAATTCACCCAATCAGCTGTCATTCCATCAGTAGATTCAACAGCTCTTAAAACCACCGCTTTTTCATAGGTTCTTTCATCTCCCATTACACCTACAGAATTTACAGGTAACAACATCGCTCCGGCTTGCCAAACACTGTCGTACAAACCTGCATCTTTTAGCCCTTGCACAAAAATATGATCTACTTCTTGTAACATTCTTACTTTATCTGCTGTAATATCACCTAAAATTCTAATTCCCAAACCTGGGCCAGGAAAAGGATGACGACCTAACAACTCATCATCTATTCCCATTGATCTTCCAACTCTTCTAACCTCATCTTTAAACAATGTATTTAAAGGTTCCACTATTTTCAATTTCATAAAATCTGGCAATCCACCAACATTATGGTGCGATTTTATTGTTGCTGAAGGTCCACCTGTTGCCGAAACCGATTCTATCACATCCGGATAAATTGTTCCTTGTGCTAACCAACTAACATCTTGAATTTCGTGTGCTTCATCATCAAAAACTTCAATAAATACACGACCAATAATCTTTCGTTTCCCTTCAGGATCAGATTCTCCAGCTAGTTCTTTCAAAAAACGTGCCGAAGCATCTACGCCTTTTACATTCAATCCCATGTGCTTGTATTGATCTAATACATTTTCGAATTCATTTTTACGTAGTAATCCGTTATTTACAAAAATACAGTATAGGTTTTTTCCAATAGCTTTACTAATTAAAGTAGCAGCAACTGTAGAATCAACACCACCTGAAAGTCCTAGTACCACCTTATCGTCTCCTAACTTTTCTTTTAATTCTGCAACTGTTGTTTCAACAAAAGAATCAGGTGTCCAGGTTTGTTGCAATCCTGCTATATTCACTAAAAAATTTTTTAAAATTGTTAAACCGTCTTTTGAATGATAAACTTCAGGGTGAAATTGAATTCCATAAGTTTTTTCATCTTTAATTTTAAAAGCAGCATTTTTTACATCATGCGTACTTCCGATCAACTCAAAAGTATTAGGCAAATCAATTATTGTATCACTATGGCTCATCCAAACTTGGCTACCTTCGTTTACATTTTCAAAAAACAAGTCATCTTTTTTAATAAAAGATAAATTTGCTCTACCATACTCTCGCGTATTTGATCCTCCAACTTTACCACCAAAATTATGTGCCATAAATTGTGCACCATAACAAACACCTAAAAGTGGTAGCTTTCCCTTTATAGCAGATAAATCTGGATGTGGTGCATCTTCCGCTCTAACCGAAAATGGACTTCCTGAAAGAATTACTGCTTTGTAATCTTTAATGTCAAAACTATTACTGTTGTAAGGGAAAATTTCACAAAAAATGTTTAACTCCCTAACTCTTCGAGCAATCAACTGCGTGTATTGCGAACCGAAATCTAAAATAAGTACTTGATGTTGCATCCGCAAAAATAATATTTAAATAAATATACGCTTAAGCTTTAAGATTTTTTTTTACCATTTTTTAAAAAAAGTATCACTTTTTAAACTCCAATAAATGAGATTTAAAGCATTTTTTTATAGTATCAATAATTATAGTAATTAAATATTATCAGATTTTTGATTTAAAGCTCATTTTAGCCATTTTAAGAGACTTTAGGGAAATTAAAAATTGTTAATAACTTCATAATTGGCACTTTCTATATTGAGTATTAAAACAGCCTTGATTACTTATATTTGTGTGTTAGTGAATTTTTAGAAATTACATATATTTTAATATGAGCGAAGAAATAAAAAAGAATAATTATTCAGCCGATAGTATTCAGGCTTTAGAAGGAATGGAGCATGTTCGTATGCGTCCGTCAATGTATATAGGAGATGTTGGTGTAAGAGGTTTACATCATTTAGTATATGAAGTAGTTGATAACTCTATTGATGAAGCAATGGCAGGGCATTGTGATAAAATTGATGTAATTATTAACGAAGATAATTCTGTTTCTGTAAAAGATAACGGACGTGGTATTCCTGTAGGAATTCA
>Ga0102814_10001076_pt1 | contig 19439 bp, 13 predicted proteins | sample ColrivemetaGS741_FD_79112 | JGI IMG/M metagenome (GOLD analysis project Ga0102814, IMG submission 79112) | Estuarine microbial communities from the Columbia River estuary - Flood tide ETM metaG S.741 | ecosystem: Environmental > Aquatic > Marine > Intertidal zone > Estuary | place: USA...
ACAGTCTGTCGGGTGCATTTAAAGGAATTGTAAATTCAATTGTGCCGCTTTCAACGTATACAATTGATAGTTCGTTGCCAGCAGCATCTTCTTTGCTAATGCCATCATTATAAATTGTACTAACATTTTCGTCATCTTCGAATGATACCGAACCTGGATCAGGTGTGATAATAAAATCACCTAAATCATAGTTTGCTCCATCAAACAATTTAGAATCATACAAGCCTTCGCCGCGTATGCCTTCTCGTCCTGCTACAACAATTACTTCGCCTGGAATAAATGTTCTTGATACTGCAAATGCAATTGGATGACCAGGTGTATCAATTTCAAAACGGTAAGTTTGTCCTCTAAATAGAGTTAGTGTAGGATTCTTTTCTAGTGTTGAATTAAAAACGTATGATGTATTGTCGTTGTCTTCTGCTAGAGTAACTGTATACGTGCTTACTACTTCGCGACCTTGGCCTCTTACAGGTACGCTTACAGGGCCTGTAGGCACCCAATAATACTCACGAAAGTTTACTAGCTTGTCCCAGTCTACGTTAGGGTTCCAGGCATATGTATCTTGCGTATTTAGACGGCTATGATTATCAACGTTTCCGTTAAGGAATTTGATCTGGTTAATATAGTCTGTATAATCTTTGTAGAAATCCACATTGTTTAAATTGTCTTTAACTACAACAGCTGGTTCAAACTGATAGTTTTCTCTGTTTGCACTTACATCCGGTACATAATTATCAGATGCAGTAAATGCCTTTGCATCACGTCGACCGAAATACCCATTAAGTTTCTCTGCAACGCCTGGCTGAATTAGCTGGTCAATAGTTGCTTGCAAAAATTTGTTATTTGCTTCTGTTCTAAAGAACCTCGGTAGAAACGTTAAACTCGTTCTATCATTGTTGTCAGGAGTCGGTAATCCAATTTCGTTTTGATCGTTTGCCATTATATATCTTTACCTTTATGCACTCTGTATGCCCGATGTGTTTGCAGAAACACTTGTTATAACGTTGCCGTCTGCTCTTAAGTTAGTAGCTGTAATTTCATCAATTACTACTACATCTGAAACTTGTGCAGCATTAACAAAAATCTCGTCTACTTCCGATTTTACTTCAAACAAACTACCAAATGCTCTATTTTCATTTTTTGGAACAATTACTACAGAAACTAGCTGCGGTGTAAGTGTATTCATTACATAAGCTGCTAATTCCTGGAAGTAAAATGTATCACCGAAATTCCAAAATTCTACACTGAAGAATCTATTAACTGCATCAATAACACCAGCTTTAAGCTTATTATCGTTAATTGTTAATTCTGAATTTTTTACAATTTTAAATGTCACTTGTAAATCTTCATTTGCTTCTTTGCCGAATAACGGCTTGTATTTAACTGGATGATAAATCACTTCATCACTAATTGATTTGATTTTGTTAATATCGGCGCTGTAGCTTCTAAATAACTGATCCATACTTGGCGGCAGTGGTTTTGTAGAGCGGCCTCCTTGTAAAAACTTTCTATATTCGATATCATAAGTTCTAGTTAATACGTATGTGTCAATGATGTTGCTCGATGCTGGATCAATTCTAAAGTTTGAGTCTGCAACATGCACATAATGGAATTTTAAGTCGGAACGGCCATAATATGCCTTATAATTTGTATTTGTAGTAACATTATTTTGAGAAAGATTACTTTGTTGAAATACATTTTCGTTAACTAGATAGAATATTTGACCGTCTGGATAGTTAACTCTGTTTTTATACCTGTCATCGCTAGCATTTTGAACAATTACAATAGTATCGTTGCTGTTAGAAAAATATTTAAAGTCTTCTGTGCCATCTGTAGTTAAATATTTTTCTTGGAATATAATTTTATCCGCTGGATTTATTTGAGGTTTTACTAACGATTCAAATACTTCGGGATTATCAATAATGCCGTCGTTGTCATTGTCGAAAAAATCTATTTCAATTTTTCTAGTATCTACATAACTGTCTGCATCCTTAAATGCATTAGTAATCGACCAATCAAAGTCTCTTGTAAATGAATCAAGTGAGTCGGGTTGTGTATTAATATTCAGAACTGAAATTTTGTCCTTAACTACCTGACCGGTCCGTGGGTTATAAATCTTGTCAGCTGAATCAAAAAAGAAACGTATCTCATCTGCACTCTCAAATACATAACGAAGATTCCTGTATGTCAGTTCGTATGTTTCGCCATTTGTTTTAAAGTACAATAACCAACTTGAATCAATATTCGTGCCCGACACATCACCTGCTTTACCAAGACTAAAGTCATTAATTGTATTAACATCTTCAGCTTCAATAATAACCCAAGCTCTTTCTTCTCGATTGTATCGAAGTGCAAAATCTTTATAAGCAAACACTCTATCAATAATTTGCAACTTAACATCATTTAAAATTGATCTCGAGAATATTGGAATAATCTGATTAAGTATTGCGCCTGCAGGAAGTTTGTCGTTGATAACAATTGGCCCGAAACCATCTAGATCAAGCTTTGTTCCATTTTCGTATATGGAAACAATCTTAACCCATTTATATTCAGCGGCGCCCTTTGTGCCTTTATTAGTTGTTAGTGTGCCGTCGGGCAAGAAGTATTGTGGTGCTCCGGATTGTGTAGGTGGTGCTACAAATCTTAAAAGTGCGTTTTTTTCTATAAAACGAAGATTATTTGCTGTAAACGTCGATACTGGATAATAAGAGCCGCTGGGCGTGATCAGGCGGCCTGTACTACGGTTTGTAGCATCAGTTACGCTTTCCCATGCAGCACTTAGTTCGTCAACAAATACATTTGTATAATTCTGAAAATAAAAATTTCTCATATTTTTTGAACTAATTATAGGTTCAACGGTATTCAAAATAATACCTTCAATATCTGTCTGAGTTGAGAACGTAAACTGGGTTTTACTTTTAAACTCATCTCTATATATTACGCCGTCGTCGGCAAACAAACTTGTATTTGAATATTTTCCTGTAGGATCTTTTAAATCATAATATTTGCTAATACCACTTGAAATTCTATTAACGCTCTTTGTCTTAATAATATCCTGACTAATGCCTAGTGGTCCTAAGTTATAGTCCTCGGCAGTAATTAATCTATTTTGTGTATAATATGTTGCAGGCGCGTTTGCTTTAATTTCATTATTAGTTTCGCTTGTAGTTGCATTTGATACTGTATACTTTAGACTTAACCCTAACGTAAGAGTTTCTCTACTATTGCTTCGACTAATATACGGAATATCAATAGTTATGTTTGCTAACGAGTTAGGACTAACTACTGAATTTCTATTGTCTGTTGTTCTATAATAGATCTTAAAATTACCAGCAGGCAAGTCGCCGAACACGCCATCGCTGAATACTAAGTTAATTCTGTCTTCGGTTCTTGTTGTAACAGCATAAACATTTCTTACTCCACGAAACAAACTGTTGTAGATAATATTATTTCCTTCAACTGCTTCAATCTTGGTCCAAAGTTTATTTTCTAAACCAGTTGAATCGACACTATAAAGCCATACATCACTATTATTAATGTTTGGAGTATCAATGTTTATAATCTGATTAGGAATCGGATTGGCATTTGAGAAATCGCCATTTTTTAATTCACCTTGACGGAAATGCATAAAGAACCCGGTGTTTGAACTCCCAGCACCTTGGCCGTCGTCTCTATAAAGAAATGATGGGCTGTTGCCGGGCAGCGGCGGTTCTTCTACAATCGAACCATTCGAAATTGCTGTACTTACGATTTCAAACTTTGTAGGAACGCCTTCGACACTTCTGTTAAACTTATATATAGGAACGTTTGTGTTTAATGCATTAAATCTATATTGTTCTGTTGATACGTTTTCGATCAGTTCAGAAGATAATGGGCGGCCTATGCTATTGTTTACAGGCAACGCTGAATTTAATACTTTAATAAATTGCTCAAAATAATTAGAATTTGATCTGTCATTCCAACGTATTGTTTTACCTGATAGATTTAAGCCTGTGCTATCAAAAACAGATTCGCTAGTTGTTACTGATTCTATTTTTAGCAATCCGTTAGCTGACTGATTTCTTTTTGGATTATATGAAATCAATCTTGCAAGTCTTAAAACACTCTCGCGTCTTTCGGCTGTTTCAAGGAAATTTTCTCTAGCATTTAGATCAACGCGGAAACTTAGGTTCTGACCTAAGAACGCAATAAGATCAATTAATGCAAGGTATTCCGAGCTTTCGATATAATCATTAAAATCTTCTGGATAGTTTTGACGTAAATAGTTAATCATTGTACGACGCAGATTATCAAAATCGTAACTTTGGAAGTCTGCGTTTCTAAAGGATTGGTATATTGTTTTCCAGTCTTGTGTAACTAGTAACCTTGACTGTCTGTCAGTTGAAGACATGCGATTTTCCTTATATTCTTTATAAGGTATTTATCATATTTTATTATATGCGTATTTTATTGCAATAACGATTGGTCGAAACGAAATTGTAGTTCTTCTGATATATTATATGGCAAATATGTTAGGGCACAGACAACTTCAATACCACTTTCATAAGTATCTACAAATATAGATTCTACTTTTACTCGTGGATCATAATTAACAATTTCTGTAACATCATTTACAATAGCATCTCTTAATTCATCTGTAAATGGTTCAAATAGAACGCTCCAAATAATAGTACCAAATTGTGGATTGCTAAGTTTCTCGCCTTGACGAATATGAAAATGATTAATAATATCCTGCTTAATTAATTCAAAATCATACAAGGCAAAATTCTCTGTTGCAGTACTAACACTAGAGAATCCTCTATAAGTTCGGCCAGAGGCTGTATTCCTCGGACCTGAATTTACTGTAACTCTTTTATATAAATTTTTCTCTAATGTGCTCATGTAAAGTATTTATCATTAAATGTATTGTTGAGTGAAAGTAAGAGACTCGCCGCCTTCTGACTTTACATTAACTGTTCCGTCGGGTGTTATTGATTCTACTACAAAAGTTACACCTTCGAGTACGAATCCGTCACCTTGTGCTAGTAAAGTAGTGACTGAATTACCATCACTATTAACTATCCTAACTGCCGGGTTTTTGTCACTACTTGGTAATGTTGCTTTATAATCATCTTCTGAGAATGTAATATTTTCTTCAACTTCTTCTGGCTCGCTATCGGGCGCCGGCGGGGCTGATGAAAAACTATTATCAGGCAAAGGAGTTGGAGTAGATTCTAATGGCGAAGTTTGACTCGATACTGGAAGTTGTTGTTTTCCCCTAGGATCAGTGGCGTCAGGATCGACATTTTGTGTTATCGGTGTTACTCCAGGTATCTGTGATGGACCTCTAGGATCATTAGTATCAGGATCAATATTACTATTAATAACTTCTTGCTCTTCGGTAGTATAGTTAGTTCTTCCTACATCATTTACCGGTGGACGGCCATTACTCGATTGCATTCCAAATGAAGCTGCTGAACTGGTGCCATTTTGCCATAACTCGTATATCTTTTTTCCAGTCCTGAAATCATATCTGTTATCTAAGCTGTCAATTAATTCATACTCGTAAGGTGCATTAGCTTCAGGTAATGTAGTTGCTGATAGTCCAGATGCGCCAAAATTTGCATATGAACCATAAACAGTTTGGCCGCCGCCGGCTCTGATTTGTGCTTGAGTATAAGCACTTGAACCTTCTGGCGGAAGAGCAACTGCTTCGCCTGCTTCAATAAGTAATTGCTCAATCTCGCCAGGTCCTGCTCCTCTAATAGTAGCCAATTCTCTCAAACATACTTCAGCATTATGGTGTGCAGAATTAAGGCCATCGCCTGCATAATAACTCTGCCCTTTGCTAAGATATATTTTTGCGCCTTGCGTAGGAATTGGCACAGGAATACTAGCAAATTCCTGTGCCAATTTAATTTGGAAAGAAATATCATTGTTTGGAGATCTATATTGAAGCGTCCCAGCTTTCCATTCTTCTAACCCTCTAGTAACTTTTAATCGTACTAATATTAAAAAATCTTGAACTGAGCTACTAAACCTTGTATCTCGAGAAAGTCCAGATTTTTTAATAACTTCCTCTAAAGTACTACTAATAAATTGATATCTTCCAACTGCACTTGATTTAAATCCGGCACGAAGTCGCTGGCTCTGATATTGTCTTACTTGATCTAAAGTCATTTGGGGGAGTCGGGGTTCCGAAGAGCTCGGATAAACTGAAGCATAAGGATCACCTTTTTTATTAGCTTCTCCTTTAGCAATAAAATCTAATAATTTTCGTTCTTGTTGAGTAATTTGAGGTTCAGTTGACATTATTGTGGTCCTGTATTTGTTGTAGTATCTGCATCATCGACGCCTTCACTGCCAGCATCCAACTCGTCTTCTTTAGGAGGGTTTGCCGGATCTGAAGCAAATCCCGGTATTACTCCTCTTGTTAAATCAAACGTACCTCCTTCATTTCTTGCCATACTAAAGTGCATAGCATCCGAAGCAGAATTCCAGTCTCCGCCCCAGCCTATGCCATGTTTTTTACACAAACGACGAACTGTATCTACTGGCATGTCTGTTGGTTGTGGTTTTGGATTAACTCTAGGATTTCTATAACCGTTTTGTGCAGGATTAATATCAATAGCCGCGCCTGAAGCATGCCAACTTTTTACTGAGCCGCCGATTGTATTTCTGTTAGCATATCCATAAAGTACGTTAATCTTGTATCCTGATGCTTCTAGATCATCAACGAAATTCTGAAAAGTTTCTTTAAATATTGCAGCAACTTTAGTTGACAGTCCATTTTTAGTAGTAATTGTATCAAGTGGTCCTGATCCAGTTGGCGGAGTTGAATTACCCGGGGATCCATTTCGAGAGTAACTTATATCATCCGTTCCCGACTGGCCGCCGACTCCTCCAGAACCTTCGACGAATACGCTATTTTTTAATCCTGATAAATTTTTTAAAAATGTATCCGGAGTTAATACTCTATCAACTGGTGCAAGATCTCCGGGAATTTCTCTATCAGTTTCTACAGGTTTAAATGCAAGAGGATTATAATTTTCATGATGAGACCACGGTTCGTGTTGTGGAGCCCTGCATAAAATACTTTCATATAGAACCGGGAATTTCTCTCCTGGAATCATATATGGCAACAGAATTGTATCTAATTTTCCAGCTGCGCCTGCGCGAGTTGGAGCAGTAGGAGTATTTCCTGTTGTACCAACATCTGCTTTACTTGCTATACTTGCAGTCGGAGCAGTAGGACCATTTAAATCTATCTGAGCAGAAGTTACTAATATATTTCCTTTAGAATTTATATTGGTGTTAGCTTCTGATGTAATATTAGAATCAGTTTTAGAGCTAGCATTAAATGAGCCAGCTGATGCTGTAATATTAATATTCTGTGCAGCTAGAGTATTTTTTGTGCCACCTGTTTGTTCATTAATATCACTTCCTGATGTAACATTAATTTTATTTCCAATCTGTGTATATAAATTTGAAGCATCGTCGACTATATCACTAGTAACTTTTCTAAACCAATTACCGCCTGCAAATTCATGGACAGACGAAGCGGCTTTTTTATAGATGCTGCCGCCGGATTCGATATTCATGTCGCCAGTTGATGACAGTTTTAATTGGCCTGCAACATTAAAGTCTAGGTCAGCGCCAGAATTAAATGACAAACCTTTACCATTAACAAGATTTAAGTTATGTTCGCTTTCAATATGAATTCTTCCGCTTTCGATTCCATTTTTTGTAGGCTGACCATCACTCCATAACGCCGAAGCTTTCATATTAATGTTTCTTCCAGCTTCTAGATTAATATCTCTTGTTGCACTAAAATTAAAATCTTGATTAGTCATAATCGATATGCTATCCTGTGCATGGATATCAATCTTTCCATCTGAAGATAATTCAATCCAGGCTGTGCCTCTTGAATTTGAAATATAAATCAGATCCTCAGAATTATGCAACAAAATCTGATGTCCGGTCCTTGTTCTAAAACGCATACACTCATTTTGAGGAATAGTTACGTCACCGCCGGCTTCGCCAAATTCTTTGTTTACATAAAGTGGCGGGCCGTCTGCAGGATGAGTGGCTCTGACTAGCTTGTCGTCGCCGTCATCCATAACAAAGCTACTACCGCCTAATCTGTTATAAGGCACGTCTGCTTTCTGTTCGGATGTGCCATACTTTGTTGTAGGATAATCATGACGTTTATCTAAAGGCCCTGGAGTAGAAATACCAAACACCATACTTGGCGTTTCACGTCTAGCACTTGATGTTGTTGTTCCTCTAGCTTCGTCATACAACAGTCCTTGCACTTCTAAGATCTCTGTAAAATCTTTGTTATAAGGCTTAGAGAAAAGAGTAGGGTCAACACGTTCGCCTGTTTCTATTGTTTTATTATACTCGCCTACTGGAAGCTTTAACCCTTTAAGGTTCGACGGAGTTGCTTCAGTAGTGTTTATTGTACTTGCTCTCGGATCTGGAACATTAAAATTCATTCCCATTTCAGGAATACATCCAATCCAATAACCGTATGCAGTATGTCCTTCGGCAAAAATTACAAGAACTTTTGCTCCTGGATCAGGAGGTATTGCCCACATGCCATAGCTTTTTTGTGTATTTTGATAAGTGTCATTAGGAGTTAATCCTTTAAATGGCGTAACACCATAAAACGGTGATAGATATCGTACTGTTAAAAGTTGGCCGGAACGTTCTGGTACACCATTTTGTTTAGTAACCTTTAATAATTCAACTTCAAGGGCTCCCATACTAAACGGATCAAGATGACTTATTACTACAGCTTCGTATGGCCCTATGTCCTTTATTTGACCGTCTTTAACAGGATATCTTACGTATTGACTTGCTGCCATTATTTGTACCTTTTACTTTTAATTATTCAATTTAAAAAGGACCAGATTGTGATCCTGGTCCTGTTAGCGGACGGCTAGTTGGTGGCCTTGTTCCTGAGACTATTGTAGTCACTGTTCCGTTAGTTGCAGGCAAGAATGTAGTGCCGTTTGGCAAATTAACCATGTTACCTTGGTCTAATACTCCTTGGATTAATCCAAGATCGACTTGATTTGTTCCGTTTGTGCTGTCACCTATTAATGAGTTATGCAACAATGTAGTATCTCTAGTTTGAAAAACTGACATGTTTGGATTGATTACATTGCCGTCGGCGGCGACGCCGGAACCTTGTTCTGATTTCCCTTGTGAGTTATTCGGAGTGCCCGGTACATCTTGCTTGTCTCTTCTAAGCATTTTCAGTTCTTGTGTAAACTTGCCCTCATTAAACTTATTAGTAACTGCCCACACCTGGTACACCCCAGTAAATGGTCTTGATAATTCTGGAAAATCAATAACAAACCCATTTACTGGATAATCTAGAGGAGTTCTAAAATTCATAACGCACAAAATTTCTTCGCGGATCCACGGCATACCTAATTCATTATTAATTAATTTAGCCCTTTGCGGTGCAGCATAGTTTCCAAAATCTGTAGGAATATAATAAGGATCACCCCATATTGATACTTCTGCCTGAATTAAATCGACCGGCGAATTTAGCAAATTATTGTGAACAAAATCAGTTAATTCCATTTTAGACGCTTTTGTTAAATCTCGTCTATTACCATAACGATGAACAAAGTCCCATTCTGGCTGCAATCCTAACATCGGATTGCCGTTTTCGCCGATTTCTGTTGTTCGAACCTCAGCTGACTTAGTGTTCGGCGACTTGTTAGTTTTTGCAACAGAGTTACTAAGGTCAACTTTACCTTGTCCGAAATCTCCTTTAACTCTATTAAAATAAGCATAATTAAATGTAATATTAAAATTTATAATATCTTCATTTTTACCAGTATGATAATAATTGTATTCTTTAGCTGCCTGTTGTTTTAATGTCGATAGAGCGTTTGGCGATTCTGCTACACCTGTTATTTTTGCTTCGTCATAATAATATGGATGAACTGCATAAACATATACTCTAGGATGGCGGCCATATTCTATTTCTGCACTTGGGTTGTAATCGTCAAACACGTAAGTTTCAATTCTAAAATATAACTTACGGCCATCGCCGTTGTCTTCTTCTGTTGCTTCTCTGATAACTTTACAATTCTTTACAGTTTCTTCTATTACTCCTGTAATAGCAGCCCCTGTTGGAAATTGCACACTTCTAGCTTGGGTGGTCTTGTTAGGTTCCATAATACGGTTGTATGTATTACTGTCACTATCCCATACTCCTAATGGCCTATTATTATTATAATTTGATCCGTCTGTAATATCTTCAACGAACAAACTGTTGCCTATTTCATTAACATTTACAAATGCCCAACTTCTAAGAAAATCATACATGCCGCCTGTTAATCTTCCAAGACCACCGAACGCTTCGAGCGACGCAGAACTAGCGTTAATCGGTCTGTTAAGACCTTGATTTTGGCCGCCGGCGACGGCTTCTGTTAAGAATGGTGTGCCGCCACCTTGTCTAGTCTGTATTGCCTTATGTATTGAGTCGTGTTCAGGAGGAAAACAGATTAAGAATCTGTCAAAGGTGTTTCCGATTGTATTATTGTCTTCTGCTTTTTCAATTGTTGCATTTATGACATTGGTTATTGATTGGTCCGAAGTTAACAACATTTCTAACGGACTTTTGCCGGCAGGTCCAGCTTCCGAAGGCAACTTGTTAATTCTATCTTCAGTTGCAAGGTCTGAATACACTACTCCCTCGACTGTGTACTTGCTTCCTGCTCCGGTAACATCGAATTGTATATTTGTTATTTTAATTGGAATATATCTAGGAATGGCATAATCATTTCTAATTGCACTTCCATATTCGTCCCATCCAATAAATTCAATTCTAAGACAATATGGTGCAGCAATATGGTTCTTGTAGCCTGCTTGTCCAGCGCCAGCAACGATTGTTTCTAAAAATTTACCCATGCTATATGGCTCTAAAACTGTAAAGCTAACAGTAGTGCCTATAGTTAAACCTGTATTAGGATTCGGTGCTACAACACTGTCGATTTCCAAATCTTCAATAAAATATTCAATTATGTCTGGATCTTCTTCTGCAATTGTAACTTTATGTTCGTACTCGCCGCCGCCACTTTTTAACAGATTGTACTTAAAAGATCCTCTGTCTCTGTACAATCTAGGATTTTGTTGTTCTTCGTTATCTAAAACTCCTAAAGTTATAATATAGTTGTAAGTATTATAATCTCTTAAAACATTCTTTAGTTTTGACGAACCGTCTGCACCAGTTGATCTAATACCTGTTGGTATTACTTCATCATTGCTTGTAGTATTTTGGTTATCTTGAAATACCTGTGTTGCACTTTCAACATAATTGTTTAATCTTCCAATTGAGTCGCCAACAAGGTTATTCAGATTGTCGGGAATAACTGATAGATTTTCAGCAAAATTATTAACTGAATTGAAAATGTTTTGAATTGGAGCAAGTAAGTCGTTCAGGCCGGTTTGTACTAAATTATCTAACGTATTGTTTAATTCAGTTGTTAACTGCTGAGGATTAGAAAGTAAATTTGATACCGAGTCAACGGTATTAACTACGTTATTAACTCTACTTGTAATTCCTGTAATACGTTGATTTAACGAATTTTGTATATTGTTAAATCCGCTTGTTAAATTACCGGCTGCTTGTTGGAATATAGGAATATTTGTGTTTATTAATCTTTGATTAATGTCACCAATTGCTCCACCTACTGTAGAACTAACAGTATTAGTAACACCAGTAATGTTATTAACTGCATTCAATGCTTGACTAGAAAATTGAGTAACTTGTCCGCTAATATTAGGCAACCCTTTAGTCAATGAATTTCCGATAGTGTCTGTTAAATTATCTATATTGTCGGTAATCTTTGCAGTTTCATTGAATACATTTTGAACTTGTCCAAGTGCATTAACAATTTGTTTATTACTTGTTAACAATTGATTAGAAAAATTATTAACTACGTTATCAATTTCGCCAGTAATACTTGAAGTAAAATTGTTAATTTTCGAAGCTGGACCTGCAATAGCACTATCAATAGTGTTAGCAATATTTCCAAGATCTGCACCTATATTTCCGATATCGGAAATATTAGAATTAAGATTATTAACAGCTGAACTTAATCCAGAATTAACACTAGTAAGACTAGACCGAGCTGTACTAAGACTGCTACTAAAATTTGAACTTAAACTGCTCAGATTAAACGCCATTTATAATCCTATACTTTGTTTTAAATTTTGTTCTTGAGGCAAATATATTTGTGTACCGGCGACAAAGTCAAAAATAGGATCCTTAATTGTATCTGGATTTCTTTGGGCAAATATCCACCACAAATCCTTTGTGCCATACAAATCGTGTGCTAACAAATCAGGACGATATGTATAAGCTGTTGTTATTGTATAGAGTATATCGTTACTTGCTGCCGGGACCGGTATAACATTTAATATATCTAAATATCCCGATTTTGTAATATCTGTTCTTGCATATGGGCTAAGTGATCGCATTAACTAAATCCTTCGTCGCCGCCAACAAATACACCATTAGCAAATTCTTTTAAGTTAAATTTGCTGTGGCTTCGGCGTGCATAATTCGGTGTACATGTTACCGAGACTGTGCTATGTGTAGGAACATAGTTCGGCTCTTCGCCTTGAACAATAGTGCATGGTATATAGTCTACATTACTTTGTAAATCTACTGTAAAGTTGGTAATTAAAACAGGTATATTGTTTAACACATATTTGCCATAACCGTTTAATCTTGACAACGGCGGTGGCGCTCCAACTCTAGGGCCATTTCCATAAAACATCTTTGTCATTGTTCTTAAGAAATGTATGCAGGCTATCCAGTATCTTGCATCGTTTTCATTTTCTACATAAAAATCGCCAGTAATTGTAATGTCATCTATTTGGCTATTTTGATATGCATGGAATTGATAATTTGTATGTGTTGGTGCTATAGCATCATAGTTTGCACGCTGACTGATTAACACAACAGGATTAAATGGAAATACCATTCTTCCAGTTGTTTGTGTAATTAGAGGTTCGAGCACATAACCGCCTTGTATCTCTGTAGGAACACGAAGACTAACTCTCCAGTCACCAGTTGCTGCATCAGCAACCGCATTACTATTTCTGATACTTGCAATCACTCTCTCTGGTGCTGCTGGATTGGCTCCAGAAGTAACACCTTGTAAAGCATTCTGACTCATTCTTGTTGCAGTACCGAGGTTTCGTAAACCGTCTCTTGTACCTGATATAATGTTATCAAAAGATGCAGTTGCTGACCTAATGTTAGATATAGCTCTAATAGGAGTCATTGACACAAATGCATCAAGTGCTTGTGTGCCTGATCTAATAGCTGTTCCAAACGTATTAATCGAATTTATAATATTAATAGCCAATTCTAGTCTCCTATGTAGTATTTAGTTGACAAAATTAAATACATATATTATAATTAAAATAAATTGGAGAATCCATTGAGAAAAAGAAATTACCTTAATAATAAGGATCTTTTAGCAGAAATACACAAGTCAAAAAACACTTATAATTCTTTTACTTCGCCAGAATACGCACATTTTGATATAATTTTACCCGACGTTGAAAAAATCAATATTCGCACTATTGCAGAAGCAAAACGCAACAAGTCCAAACGGCTAAGCTCAGAAGCATATGAACAACGAAAGATGGCTGGCGAAAAGGTCAAACAAGCTGATTGCGAAGTCGATTACAAATCTATTGAAAAAGAAGAACTAATATTCCGTGTAATGACATTTGATCATATTCCCGAAGAACCGGGGCGTAAAAAGAATCCTAAAACAATTGCTGACACAAAAACTAAACTAAACTTTCCACCATTTCATCATTATAAATTTAATGAGGACGGTGATATTATCCTTGTTGGAAAAAGTCATTGGATCGGCGGAATGGAAAATGGCCATTTTTCAAAGGACCACGGACGTGCTACAAACAAACTAGCTATGATGTGGATGAAACTAGTTGACAGATATGCTACTAGAGGCAATGTCAGAGGATACACATACAATGACGAAATGAAGGGACAAGCTATACTTCAGCTAAGTCAGATTGGACTTCAGTTTGATGAATCTAAATCAAACAATCCATTTGCATATTATACTGCTGCTGTGACTAACAGCTTTGTCCGAGTGATTAACTTAGAAAAAAGAAATCAGAACATACGAGATGATATACTTGAAATGAACAACTTAAATCCAAGCTATACACGCTTGCATAGCGGCGAATGGGATGCAGCGATTAAACGCAACGAAGAAGCAGACGCTACTCCATTTACTAACAAAAAAAATAGTTGACATTTTCTTTTAATTATCATATACTTATAAAATAAAAGTAAGGATTAAACCTTGTTCAAAAAAGCTGCCGTTTTTACCGACATTCATTTTGGAATGAAGGGTAATTCACGAACACACAATCAAGATTGCGAGGACTTTGTAGACTGGTACATTGAAACTGCAAAAGCTAATGGATGCGAGACTGGAATTTTTTGTGGCGATTGGAACCACAACAGAAACAACCTCAACCTAACAACTATGCAAGCAGGCTTGCATAGTTTAGAAAAGTTAGGTGCTGCATTTGAAAAGTTTTACATATTTGCAGGTAATCACGATTTGTATTACAAAGATAAGCGTGATATCAAATCAACTGAGTTTGCAAGACATATCGATGGCATTACAGTTGTTGAAGATATGACTGTAATTGACGACGTTGCTCTAGTCCCGTGGCTAGTAGCCGACGAATGGAAGAAAGTTGCCAAGCTTGATTGCAAATACATGTTCGGACACTTCGAACTACCGACATTCTTAATGAATGCTAAAGTTCGTATGCCCGATCACAATGACCTAAAATCAGAACATTTAACCAAACCTAAATATGTGTTCACAGGACATTTTCACGCTAGACAAAATCAAAAAAACATTCATTACATCGGTAATGCCTTCCCTCACAACTACGCAGATGCGTGGGACGACGATAGAGGAATGATGATTTTAGATCGTGAAAATGACGGTGAACCAGAGTACATTAACTGGGAACAAGGTCCTAAGTATCGTACACTTAAACTGTCTCAGTTACTCGATGATACAGATAGTATCATGAAAGATAAAATGTATCTTCGTGTCGAACTAGACATTCCTGTTAGCTTCGAAGAAGCTAGCTTCTTAAAAGAAACATTTATCAATCAGTACAATTGCAGAGAAATTACACTAATGCAGCAAAAGCATTTAGAAGAAATTACTTCAGAGTTAGACATCTCTGCATTTGCAAGTGTTGATCAAATAGTAGCAGAAGAAATAGCTGACCTTGATACACAAAATTTTGACAAAAAGCTATTACTTGATATTTACAATGGGTTAACTTAATGGGAATAAAATTTAAAAATTTAACAGTAAAAAACTTTATGAGTGTGGGTAATCAAACCCAGGCTGTTGATTTTGACAGAGAAGATTTAACACTGGTTTTAGGCGAAAATTTAGACCAAGGCGGGGACGACAGCGGTTCTCGTAACGGCACTGGCAAGACTACAATTATTAATGCGTTGTCGTATGCGTTGTATGGCGGTGCTCTAACAAATATTAAGAAAAATAACCTAATAAACAAGACAAATCACAAAGGAATGGTGGTTACATTATCCTTTGAAAAAGACAACGTCGACTACAGGATCGAACGCGGGCGTTCGCCTACTTTCTTAAAATATTACATCAACAACCAAGAGCAAGTCGACAACGAAAGTCAGGGCGATAGTAGAGATACACAACGCGAAATTAATGAACTGTTAGACATGAGTCACGATATGTTCAAACACATTGTAGCACTTAACACCTACAGCGAACCGTTCCTGTCAATGCGGGCTAATGACCAACGAGCAATTATTGAACAATTGCTTGGAATTACCATACTTACTGAAAAAGCTGATACGCTTAAAGAAGAAATTAGAGCAACCAAAGATGCTGTTACCGAAGAGACTTTAAAAATTAATGCTATTCAATCTTCAAACGAAAAAATTCAAAACACAATTGGTAATCTTGAGAAGAATCAACGTGCTTGGCTTGCTAAGAAAAGAACTGACACTGAGAAGCTAAGAACAGCAATCGAAGAGTTAGAAAAAGTCGACATTGATGCAGAGCTCGAATCACACGATCAATTGCAGAATTGGGAAAAGCACAATGCAGAAATTAAAGCACTAAACAAAGAGAAGTCTTCTCTTGAAAGTACTTTAATCAGAGCAAATCGTTCTGTTGAAAAGGCAAGCGAAGAGATTGACGAATTAAAAAATGCAAAATGTTTCTCTTGCGGACAGGCACTACATGCAGAAAAATTAGACGAACTTTCTGTATCTAAAAACAAAGAACTCGAAGAAGCTATCAAGTATCAAACCGAAATTGATCTAAAGCTCGAAAAAGTTTTTAACAAGCTCGAAAAAATTGGCGATATTAACGGTAGACCCAATACTTTTTATGAAACAATGAAAGAAGCTTACGAACACAGAGGCAATGTTGAAAATCTAAAAATGGCGCTTGCTAATCGTGAAGCAGATGATGATCCTTACCAGAGTCAGATTGACGAATTGAATACTTCGGCTATGCAAGAAATTAGTTGGGATGTTATTAATGAATTAAATGGATTTAAGGATCACCAAGAATTCTTGCTTAAACTTTTGACTAATAAAGATAGCTTTATTAGAAAGAAAATTATTGATCAAAACTTAGCTTATCTAAACAATCGACTTACTTACTACCTAGACAAGCTTGGCTTACCGCATCAAGTTAAATTTCTTAACGATCTTAATGTCGAAATTACTCAGCTTGGACAAGACTTAGACTTTGATAACCTAAGCAGAGGCGAAAGAAATAGATTGATCTTAGGACTTAGCTTTGCATTTAGAGATGTTTGGGAAAGTCTATATCAAAATATTAACTTGCTGTTTATTGACGAACTTATTGACAGCGGCATGGATAGCGCAGGTGTTGAAAGTTCACTTGCGGTACTTAAAAAGATGACTAGAGATAGACAGAAGAATATCTATCTAATCTCGCACAAAGATGAGCTAATCGGACGTGTTAATAATATTCTAAAAGTTATCAAAGAGAACGGCTTTACAGCCTATGAAACAGATTTGGAGATTGTCGATGGATGATAAAGATGATTCACACGACGAATTTATGAAGGCTGTTGTCGAATACGGACAACAGATGGAACAGTGGGAACGCAAGTACTCTGTTCGCGGCTATTGGAAAATTTCTAAAGTAGTTAGAAAGATGAGAAAATTAGCTGATAAAAGGCAAAAAGAAATACGTGATGAACGTAACAGAATATGGACAGAACGTAAACGCAAAAAGGCTCAAGATCAAGGCAATGAAAAATAACTAAGGCATAACTACCTTTATGCATTGGACGTATAAAGGTGAAGTGGTAGAAAGTATTCCAAATGATTATGTTGGATTTGTCTACCTCATTACAAACACAACTAATAATAAAAAATACGTAGGCAAAAAATTATCTCAATTTAAAACAACTAAACCACCACTCAAAGGCAGAAAAAACAAAAGACGTGGCACTAAAGAAAGCGACTGGCGAGACTATACAGGTTCGTCAGATAAGTTAAACGCAGACATTGCTGCATTAGGCATAGAAAAATTTACAAAAGAAATACTTTATTTTTGTAAAAGTAGAGGCGAAATGAGTTATCTAGAGGCCAAGGAACAGTTTGATAGACGCGTTCTGGAAACTGATGATTACTATAATGGTATCATTAATGTTCGAGTTGGCGGTTCAAAGATTTTAAGAGAAAGATTAATAGAGCATGAGCAAGTATCAAAAAAAGATGTCTAATAAAATTTATTTCTTAGCAGAAAAATATTATGGCACACGAGATCTTTTAAAATTAACACCTCGACAATTAGATAAAGTTACAACCTGGGCAACGAACCAAAAACCAAACCAAGGCACCAACCAAGATAGAACAGCAGGACGCACAAAAGGCCGTTACATCAAAGGCACTTTGTAATCAGCACATAAGGTTGGCGGGCCGGTTATAATTCCGCTGGGATCAAGGGTCGTTTAGGACAAAGGGACGACACCCATAGAAGACGATATATTGCTGAATATCGTAAGCACTCGCGCACTTAAAAACCCTAAGCATTAGGAACGAAGCTGGGGGCGCAAGGTGTATCACGTTGAAGTATTATTTTTTAATACTTTTACTTAGTACACCTTGTATGTCGACGCAGGTTGGGAAAGGTCAGAGCCCATAGTGTTGAGTGTATAAACTAAAATACCTGTTTCCAAGTCTCGGCTGATGATACTCACATGAAGATATCTGAGAGACGACGGGGCCGTAACAGGTTCCGTCTGACCAAATCAATCTACATGAATATTATATTACTTCACTTCGTTTTACTTCGTTCGTACTAGTTAATAAATTAATATTAGATACGAAGTTGTAGTTTGAGCGATAGCGAAAACTAGTATCTACGTAGTAGATACTTCGACGATAAATAATATTAATCATTTAGGAATGTAGAAAATGAAAATTGATGAGACTAAACCCCAAGGACTTAATGAAGGTCCATTAGATCTATTAACAAAATCAGGACGTGCTCAAAGAAGTGCATTTAAATCAGGACAAGCCACATTAAAAGCTACTGGTGATAAACTAATGCAGGAATTTGCTACATATCTTGGAAAGCTTGGTAAAAAGAGCTATAATCAAGCAAGCACAGAAGATGTAATCAATTTTCTTAATTCAAAAAATGCAGAAACTGGAGATATCAATCCCGATACTCCTATGGACAAAAATAGAATCAAACAAATTTTTGTCAATAAAGCAAAAGCTCGTATTCGTGGTGGCGACGCTAAAGGTCAACAACCGATATTTAAAAGTCAACGTGGTATGGCAGCTGATCCAGAATTTAAAACTTCACAAAAGCCTAAGTTTAAAAGTCAGCGTGGCAAGCCGGCTGATCCAGAATTTAAAACTTCACAAAAGCCTAAGTTTAAAAGTCAGCGTGGCAAAGATGCCACTCCCGTTGCTCCGCAGTTTAAGAGCAGTCGCAGCAAACAGCCAGCTGGTAAAATGAAAATGCCTGCGCCTGTAATGAAGGGCATACAAGGTATGAGCGATCAAGATAAACTGCGTCTTGGTCAAGCACTTGTAAAAAAATACGGCGGCAATCCAGCTTAAAAAAATGGAAGGCCTGTCTTTTTAGTAGTTTCAATATTATCTTCAACTATTTTTGACATAATTTCTCTATCTTCGTGGCTGGTAACAAACATATCATCCATTGTCACAGAGCCGCGCATGTGCCAACACAATTTTAGTAAATTTAATTTAATTTGTTTAACTTCATTGTCTAGGTTCTTTGCCTCTTTGAGAATTTGCTCATACGGCAGGCTTAGAACCCTCATACGAAAAAATTTGATTGGTC
>Ga0102814_10001077_pt1 | contig 19437 bp, 7 predicted proteins | sample ColrivemetaGS741_FD_79112 | JGI IMG/M metagenome (GOLD analysis project Ga0102814, IMG submission 79112) | Estuarine microbial communities from the Columbia River estuary - Flood tide ETM metaG S.741 | ecosystem: Environmental > Aquatic > Marine > Intertidal zone > Estuary | place: USA: Columbia...
CTCAAAAAAGTCTAAGTTATAACTCGCATTATTTGTCATACGCGAGTAGTTGGAATTTTTACCACCTACAATTCCGTCTTGTGTTAAAAATGAACCACTATAAGAGTAGGATGATTTTTTCCCACCTCCTTTAAAAAGGATATTATGATTCATAATAAATGCATTTTTGAACACCTTATCCTGCCAATCGGTTCCAACACCTAAATCCGAAACATTCGTATAAGGAATAGGAGATCCTGCACCTGCAGATGCTTCATTGACTAATAAAGCATATTCAGTAGCATTTAATACAGGTATTTTTCTGGTTGTGCTTTGAAACCCACCATATGATGAATATTCAATATTTAAAGGCATTTCCTTACGACCCGTTTTTGTAGTAATTAAAATAACCCCGTTAGCAGCTCTTACTCCATAGATACCAGCCGTAGCATCTTTAAGAATATTAATGCTTTCAATATCATTTGGATTTAGAACACTTAAGTCTTCAATAACATTTCCATCAACCAATATTAATGGTCTGCTATCTCCGTTTGTTGAAACTCCCCTAATGCTAATGGTAGAACCACCACCTGGAGATCCAGATTGTGAAGTAATGTTAACCCCTGCTACCTGACCTTGCAAGGCTTGTTCAATTCGAGTGGGTTTAAGTGCCTCGATTGTTTCGGAACCTATTACGCTAACTGCTCCTGTGATTTCCTTTTTAGTTTGTGTTCCATATCCAATTACAATGACTTCGTTTAATTGAGCAAAGTCTTCTGCTAATTGAATAGTTAATTTGGAATTATTGGTTATAACCATTTCTTTTGTTACATAACCAATATAGCTGAAGGAAAGTGTTGAACCGACTTTAACATCTGTGATGGTGAAATTACCATCAAAATCTGTTACAGCACCTTTGGCCGTGTTTTTAACAAGTACATTAACTCCCGGAATAGGGAACCCTGTATTGTCTTGAACATTACCGCTTATATCAATACTTTGTGCACCTGAATATGCAAAAAATAATAAGCATAGAATTTTAATTAGAGTTTGTCTCATATTAATTTAAGTTTAGTTTTTTTTAAAGGTAAATATGCTTTTTAAAGAATTCGTAATTATTACCTCAACAAAAAACATACATAATAAAAAACTCTATGGCTAATTATAAAAACAATAATAAATACAGGTGATTTGGGGGTGTATTTATTATTTTTCACTTACCATGAACACCTAAAAAAACAACAATGTTGTGGCAATGTATGGGTAAAATAAATACGTGTTGTAGACTATATTTCTAAAATGTAATTGGATAAGTTTGCGTCATGCGCTAAATTCATTTTTTTACGCAATCTGTAACGTTTTACTTCAACACTTCTTGGAGAAATATTAAGTAATGGTGCGATTTCTTTAGAAGAAAGATTTAACCTTAGATAGGCACATAGTCTTAAATCGTTAGAAGTTAGTGAAGGATGCTCGCTCTTAATCTTTTTAAGAAAATCTTGATCGGCATTATTGAATGCTTCTTCAAATAAATTCCAGTCGTCTGTATTATTAAGATTTCTGTCAATTATTTTAACAACATGTTTTAAATTTTTTTCGTTAATAGACGCTCCCTTAATTTCTTCTTTTATGCTGTTTAAAAACTCATTCTTTTTAATTAAACTCATTGTAGAGATACCCAATTCTCTATTTTTATTATCAATATCTTGTTTGAGCTTTTCGTTATTAAAACGCATAAGCTGCTGCTTATTCTCTAATTCTTTTAGCTCTAATTCCCGCATTGTATTTTCAAGTAATTTTTCGCGCTGATTTCTATAATATCTCTTATACGCATTGTGCATAAAAAGTGAAAACACTAACAAAAGCAAACAATAGGTTGTAATCATTAAGTTTGCAAGATACCAGGGTTTCTCAATTGTAAATTTGTACGATGCCATATTATTTGATAGACTATTTCCAACTTTAGCCCGGACATTAAATGTATAGCTACCATATGGTAAATTACTAAAGGAAATAATAGGGTTAGAATCCCACGGACTCCATTCAGGATACATGCTTTCTAACTGATATTGGTATTCAGTATCAAAATATTTATCGAATTCTGCGACGTTACATTTAATCTCTATATTATTGTCTTTATTTTTGAATATGCCTTTTGCATTTATATTTACATTGACGGGTGTTGAGTTCAGATTATGTTTAGAGATAGAATTTATACTAACATGATATGTTTTTTTTGCCAGTTTTTCTAAATCAACCACTACAAATCCTGATGATGTGCCTATAAGGTATTTTTTGTCTTTTATGTGCGTAATATTTTCGTAACCTGTTTGTGCTCTTGCAAGTGTTTCTGAATATGCTATCCTGTTTATTATAGGCGCATTGGTAAGCTTCCCCGGGGTTATATAATTTAAATTTTTCTTAGAAAATCCAAAAAGTGTGTTTGTTTTACTATTAAATATCAACCTGCCAGAAGCATAATCGTCTTTTAATATTAATTTACTAAGTAGAGTATCCTTATAAAACAAATTTTTAGAGTCATTGTATTTAAAAATACCATTTTTACTTGTAAATAAAATATCATCATAATACTTGACTATACTTGTATTTAGCTCATTCTCTATAGTGGCATCTTTGGTAATTTCGAGAGCCTTTGTATATTGCTGATTAACTTTTACTTTATATACACCCCTATATTCATGGCTTACTAATATTTGGGCGTTTTTGCTAATCTCAAAAAATCGACTGGACAAATTGAATCCTTCAATCTTATTTCTTAATGCCCATTTCCCATTTGTATTTTCTAAAATGTACAACCCATCGTAATTACCCTGCAGTAATATATTATTATTAATTGGCAAAACATTCCATGTTCCATGTATGTCTGCTATCTTCGTAACAGTAGATTTATTGACTATAAAAGTACCGGAATCATGCCCGCAAAAAAGTTCATTGTTTATTTCAGTTAAACTCCATACAGCGCCCTGTGTACCTTCAATAAATTTAAATTCTTTGTCTTCGTTTAAAGGTTTTATAAATAAGCCCTGATTACTACCTAAATATAAATTATTATTATAAACTGCTGAAGTATTTACGGTGCCTATTTTACCTTTTTCGTCATTAAATACACTTAATGGTGAATCGATATTAACACAATTAATGCCACTATTTAAGGCCAACCAAATATTGCGCTCTACATCTTCATAAACATAATGTATAGTATTATTACTTAATCCATTAATAGTGCTTATTTGATATTCAATTACACCTTCCCTAGACATGTGCAAAATTCCATTTGATCTTGTACCAATAATAAAACTTTTATCTTTTAACCGTGTGCTTCTATATACATTTTCTTTTGAAAGCAATTGATTAGCGGGGACATTCCAAGTGGTTAGGTTTTTACTATCTAAAATAAAAAAACCAGAATCCTCAGTTGCTACTAATAGTTTATCGTCGTAATTAAAAATATTGACAAGTATATTCTGTTTAAAAATTTTGTTGTCAGAAACCAAAATAGCATTACCATTTTCAATCTTAAAAAGACCAACTTTGTTTTTCTGAAAATAAATAGTTTTATTAACCTCAAACATTTTAGATATTCCTGTTTTTGATTCAATAAAACTGTACGTTTTGCTGTTTGGATTATAAATATAAATTCTGTTGAGCGACTGGAATAAAATGTAATTGTCAAATCCAATTATGTTCCAAAATTCTTCATCTTCTAAGAATTTTATTTTTAGTTTTTCAGATAAAGAAGTATAAAAAAGTAGTCCAAATTCATTTCGTTGCCAATATCCAAACTCTCTGTTACATCCAGTGAATATGTATTCGCCAATAACATTAACCGATCTTAGAATGGTTTCGTTTGGCGACTTATACAATTGCCATTCTGAACCATTAAACTCTAATAAGCCTTTATTATTAGCAACATAAATATATTTGTTTTTGGATTGAGATATAGACCAGTTTTGAGTTTCTCCACCATAATCTAAAGGTCTATATATTTCAATAGTCGGTCGTTCTTGAGCTATCAAGAAAAAAGACATTATAAAAAATGCCATTGAATAATATAGATTTACTAATTTCAATAGAAAACAGTTATTGTTGAGGTACTAATTTACTAAAATAAACAACTCAAAGAGCACTTGTATAGTTTTTGTATGGGTAATTTTCATATTAAAAACTAACCAAACATCGGGCAATAAACAACCTATACTATTAAATTTTATGCGTCTAAAGTTGAATTAATCGCAAATGAAATATAAGGAAAATCTAGCATAAAATAACAATGCAGAAATAATTTATTCAATCTAATTTTAATCGTCCAGTTTAAAAATTCAATGACATTTATAAGAATTCGAAACAAGTTAATCTAATTTAATTCCCTCGTTATCTTCTGGGAGAATTAACTAGTTTCATTTTCAATAGACTGCGTTTTATAAAAAATTATCTGTACATTATATAAATAAAAAAATCGTCTCGCATTTTAATTTGCAAGACGATTTTTGTCTGAGTTTAAATGTATTGTTATTTTCTGAACAATGGATCGGCACCAATAGTACCAATCAAACTATTTAAATACGCATCAGATTTAGCTTCAGAATACAATTTTTTAACCGATTTCAGTCTATCTTTAATTTTCATTTCAGAAACTAAATCAGCATTATTTGGGTTCTCAATAAAAGATTCTAAATAAGAAATTTGAGAATCGTAAAAACGAATATCTTTAGTCTGTTTTAATTTCAATCGGTTTTTGTACCAATCGCTATTAATTATATAATCGCGTTCAAAATATTTTCTCAATTCCGGATTGCTAATCTCTTTACCTTCATAAGAGCCATAAGCCATGATATGTAAAAGTATTTTTAAAGGCGGAATAGCAGATTCAATACTTCCATCTTCAAAATAACGTACAGCTACTTTTTGTTGAGCCTCCACTATGTTATTAATGCCGTCAACATAATCTTCTAACCCTTGTAATTCTGGTTTCAACATTTTTTCGTTGAATACAGCATTAGGTTCATCAAATAATTTATTTAAACATCTTAAAGAGAATCGGCTTGTTATTCTATATCCTAAACGGCCAGCTAATATTTTTTCACCTTTATATTCAAAATCTTCTATTTTTTCAAGACATCCATCTTCAAGAAGTAATTTCGGATCACGGTCTTTTTCGTCTAAACGTGCCCAAATTTCTGGTATTAACAAACTAATATCGTGGTCTACTTTATAATCAGCACCAACATAACCTGCTGCTGTACTAAACGCATTAGAGTCTGTTAAAATATGAGATAACAACGCATTATTTAAATCGGTTGTAGGTGTTAACATATTAAAAGGACCTTTTGTTAATGCTCCTTCTGAACCTGCGCCCGTTGTAGATGGCGATTTACCTGTAAGACTACAGATAAAATCCATAAACAATTCTGGTGTTTCCTGATAATGTATTGGATTATAAACTGCTAACGGACGAATACCATTCTTTTTATCAACCGGATTATTTCTTCTTCCTGGTAAAACAGCATTCACCACATGTATGACAGGGTCTTCCAATTCAATTTTTCTATACAAACGAACACCCACTTCTCCTAAATAACTTGCCTCTGTTTCATCAATAAAAATATTACGTTCTAAATAACGTGGATTTTTAGTTGGTTCACCGTCTACAATTCTGGTATGTGATGGCAGGCAGAAATAGTCCTCCGCTTTTGGGCTGTTAACAATACTTATAATAAGGTCTTTAACTGGTTGTGTATATTTATCAAAATTTATTGTGTCTTCATAAATTTCAATAGCATCCTTTTTTGTTAAAAGCTCGTAATTAGTTAAAAACGTGTTGTCTGAAACAATATCGCGTTCTGCGCCTTCATCATAACCTCTTACAATGGCTTCATCTGGTCTTTGAAATAAATAACTTTCACAGTTCGCCACCACTTTAAAACTTCCATTTGTTAACTCCGGGTTTAAGTTTTTAAATTGATTTCTAGGCAAGGTAATAGAAGCCGATATATCATCTTCCATTTGTATTTTTTGACTCGCTGAAAAATCTGATCTTAATTTATTTAATAACCACCGTCCTTCTTGATTAAAACCAATACGTACATAACTACCAACTACAGGATTGTTAAAATAATTTAGTCCTGTCCCTTTTTGTCCATTAATAATATCTACATACATACATTCTTTCCAGCTTAAAGTTTCGTAATCCTGACGATATAATCTTTTAACAAACAAAACTAAAGACCTAACATGAACTGGAATATTTTTTACAAAGTTGTTGTATTCATCGGTGTAAACATTTAAAGGTTGTAATAATCTAACTGCAGAACCTAGCGTTCTCTTAGCGCTTAAAAGGGCCTCCGATGGTGGTAAACTAGAATCGTAATTTTTCCATCTTTTTGAATAATCGTACTCAATAATTTCATCGGCCTTTTTAAAATCTTCATCAATATCAATAAGGTTAAATGTACTATAAGTAATAGCATTTAGCATCGATTTAGAAATTTCAGATTTCCCACCTCCAGAAACCGTACATGGTTTATGACAAAAAACACCTTCCGGAGCCGTATTTACAATACGCCATAATGAAATAGCTTTGTGCTTTTCAAGTTTAAATTTATTTCCAGTTGGATGGATATACGTTTTAATTGGTGATAAAATTAATTTTTGCTCCTTGTTGTTAAATGTCCAGGTAATACTATTTGTGTTTGTATTTATATAAGCGTTTTCTGGAATATAAATTAAATCGGGGTACTTTTTATCTATCGCATAATTTCCTGATTGAACATCTATACGATTACCTAATAATTTTTTTACGTCTTCAAAAGTAAACTTGTTGCCATATCTCTGTGAAAAACCATTACCATCAACTATATCGCCCATTACACCTCTAGGGTAAGCAATAGCACCACCGGAATGCTCTTCTTCTAACAGTCCAAATAAATTTGCTGAATAGCTAATTTGTGTTTTAATCTCTTTTTTAGAATATCCAAAATAGTTGTCGGCAATAATAGTAACAACGACACCTCGGTCGTCTCTACACGTAACTTTAAATGCGCCGCCATCATTGTAAATTTCATCGGCATGTTTCCAGCACATTTCATCATTCCTTTGACGCTCAGTGGCATCGTCCCAATGTGGTAAACCAACATCTTTTTTCTTAAGTGTTTTTAATTGAGGCGCTAAAATAATACAACCTGTATGCCCTGTCCAATGCTCGGTATCTAGTGCCGCATCGTTATGGGCAAGATTTGGATCGCCTGCATTACCAAAAATCGATTCAACAAAATCCAAATTGCTCACCAAACTTCCAGGAGCAAAAAAACGAACTTCCATACTTTTTTTAGAAATAACACCCTTTACTTCTGGGCACACCATAGGCCGCATTAATAAAGACACAATCACCTTTGCTTTTTCCTTTTGGTTTGATGTGAAAGGCAAAGTTTTTAATTCGTTAGACGGCTTGAAAGCAGCGTTTAAAAAATGTGCAAATGCTATTTTAGGAACTTCCTTTTTATCTAACGGCACTGGCAAATTACTTTCAACAATGTGAAACGTACCCTTCGTAGTTCTTTTATCGTGTATTGGATTGTTTAATATACCTTGTTTTATTCTGTGTGAAACGATGTCGTCACTTTTAAAAGATGTCCCATTAGGAGGCAGACTAATTTCTCTTGCATGCCCTTTTTGATTTAAAATTAATGTGTCATTAGGAATCTCATAAGATTTATTAAAATCAACATCTTTCAAAAAATCATTAATAAAATTTTGAATTCTTGTATCTGCTGGCGAAAGGTACTTAGACAACAACCTCGACCTTTCCTTAAACCCTTTAGTAAAAGCACTCGTTAACTGCTGAAGCTTCGGATTACAAAATTTCACTTCATCATCTTCTTTATCTTGAAAAAGAGGCTGCCCTAAGGAAGCTAATTGAAGATTTATGTACTGAACAGTATCTTTTCTGTTTTGTAATATTGGATCCTTATTTACTAAAATATCTTTACTCATATATGAAGAATTTAAAACGATAAATTTTATTTTGCATTAAAAAATCTGCTTAAACGTTTAAGCAATACAAATATGGCAAAAACAAAGGGGGAATTAAAGAAAAAAACTAATGTTTTTATTGAATTATTGGCTTTTTGAATAATCTTTAATCAAAAGAAAATAAAACCAAAAAAAACGAACCAAGAACTTAATTCCATTGAATTTTATTTAATAAACTCTAATTTACTAAATTGAGACTCAGTATTATTTATATAAAACCGTTACTTTAATTTAATAATATATAGGTAGCAATTCCCGCTAAATAGCCTAAAATTGCCAATAGCGATATTTTTTTCATGTACCAGATAAAATCAATTTTAAAAATACCCATAATCGCAACTCCGGCGGCAGAACCGATTATTAATATACTTCCTCCTGTACCAGCACAATAAGCTAATAATTCCCAAAAAGCATTATCAACTGGATATACGTCTAAAGAATACATTCCCATAGCACCTGCAACCATCGGCACATTATCTATAACCGAAGACAAAGCACCTATTAAAGTGTTTATTATATAAATACTATCAAAATTTTTATCTAAAGTTGATGCTAATTGTAACAAATGGCCACCCGATTGTAAAGCTGCTACGGCCATTAAAATACCGAGGAAAAACAAAATACTCGGCGTATCAATACGTTGTAAAATATTAGATATTGAAAGGTAATCTCTTTGGCCTTCATCCTTATTCCGATGTAAAATTTCGGTTAGAATCCACATTAAACTTAATCCCAAAAGTATCCCCATAAAAGGTGGTAAGTGGGTTATGCTCTTAAATATTGGCACAAATAATAATGCTCCAATTCCCACGCAAAAAATGAGCGTTTTTTCAAAATTACTTACTATATGTTTTTCTTCAGTATTACTAGTTAAAGCATCTGAAGTTGTTGCAATATTTCCTTTCAAACTAAAACTCAATACAAGTAATGGCACTGTTAAACACACTAAACTTGGCACTAGTATTTGCAGTATAATATTTGTAGCTGTTATCTGCCCACCTATCCAAAGCATTATTGTGGTAACATCCCCAATAGGAGACCAGGCACCACCAGCATTGGCCGCAATAATTACCATTCCGGCAAAGAGCCATAAATCATTTTTATCTTTAATCATTTTTTTTAAAAGTGCCGACATCACAATGGCTGTAGTTAAATTATCTAATGCAGCCGAAAGAAAAAACGTGATAAAACAAAGAATCCAAATAAGTTTAAGCCGATTCGTTATGGTTATTCTATCGGTTATAATCGAAAAGCCTTCGTGCGCATCAATAAGTTCGACAATGGTCATAGCTCCCAGCAGAAAAAATAATATTTCTGAAATCTCGCCCACATGTTCCAGCAATGCTTCCGAAATAAAACTTAAAGATTCAGTATCGGCCATACCTGAAAACATCGTATCTCGACCAATTATAAGTAATACCCAACAAATAACGCCTGTTAATAAGGCTGATGCTGTTTTATTTATTTTAATTTGATGTTCTAAAGCGATGGCTAGATAGCCAATGGTGAATACAACAATAATTGCCAGATACATAATGAAAGTTTGGTTAGTAAAGTAAATTTAATATAAAAAGTAATTGCTTAATATTTTCGTGAGAAATATTTAATTAATTAAATATTAATCTCTTCTTTTTGATGTCAAAACTTAATCAATTGAATTAAGAATCAATTAGCTTCTATTATTAACTATAACGAATATAAAAACAGGAACTCTGAATTGCATTCAACTAATGTCTTGATATCGGTTTAAAATTCTAATAAATAGACTTCAAAACTACTGACTATTTGCACTCATATCTATTTTTATGTTTATGTACTTTTGTTGTAAATTACTTACTTAAATTTTAATATTTTAAATTTTAATACATTTTACCGTTTTTATTTGCATTTAATAGATTATTAATCTAATTTTAACTTTAGTTAAAGTAGCCCCAAATCTACCATCTATTTTGATGCTTTGTAACTGAGTCCTAAATTGATTTTTAGGACTCTTTTATTTTAACAAAAAAATTAGACGCGTATATCATTTTTCTTATTAAATATGTTTTTTATCGTATTTATGTACCTTTTGTCGTGTTTATTAAAAATATTTCTTATATTAGCATTGTTAAATAACAACCTTTAAGTTTAATTTTTACACTGATAAAAATATTTTTCATGAGTATTGTAGAATATTATTTGAGTTAGTCGCTTTAAAATAAAATTATAAATTTCAACAATACTTTATAAAAGTCCTATTCCAGTTATTCTGGTTTAGGGCTTTCTTTTTTTCAATAGATTGATTAATACTTACAAGGAGACTTTTTCCTGCTCACCAGAAATCATGTTTTTAAGCGTATAACTGTTTGTTTTAACATCCTCCTCACCTACTAAAACAACAAATGAAATGTTACGCTTGTTTGCATGATTCATTTGTTTTTTCATTTTATCGGCTTCAGTATATAATTAGTTATTGGGATCTTGAGAACGTATTGAAAAAAATAAAGCTTATTTATTCCCTAAATAGGCAATTAAAATTATCTGTTTTTGAAAATTAATCCCTAAAAATATGAAACCTATTTACTAATATTTTCCATATGGTATTATTTCTGAAAAAATAATTCAATAATCGTCCGCACTTGTGCCTTATTGTAAATTTTATACTCAATTTTTTATGTTTTAATGCATTTCAACGATTATATTTGCGTTTCAAGGGATTTATTTATACTATTGCGCTTGTAAATTGTTTTTAACATAAAATTCAATCGTACTCTCACTATGAACAGTCTCTCACACAATTCAAGGAGTTTTCTCTTTGTATTATTAACTCTATGTTGTATACATGCGTTTTCGCAAACAACAATTTATTCTGAAAGTTTTACTTCTGGTACGGGAGGCTGGACAACAACCTCTACTGGTTCTGGAACTGGTGCTTGGGTTCAAGGTTCTAATTCTGACCATTCTTTTGGGGCAGCTGGTAATTACTTTTATTCTCAAAAATATAGCTCAGAATATAATAATAACACATATTTAACCGCCACAAGTCCAGCTATCAGCTTATCAGGTTACACCTCAATTTCTTTAAATCTGAGAGTTTGGTATAAAACTGCACCAAAAGATGGAATGAAAATAGAATATTCCTTAAATAATGGCAGCAGTTGGAACAATTTAGGATCTGTGAGTAATTCAAATTGGTATAATGATACAAATGTTTCTACATTTAATAATAATGAAGATGGATGGTCTAGTGATAGTGGTGGGTGGATAACTAGAAATATCAATTTAAGTACTGAAAATATTGGTTTTGAATCTGCAACGCAAGCAAGATTTAGAGTGCTTTTTGCATCCAACAACAGCAATACAAATATAGGAGTTGCGTTTGATGAAATTTTAATTACAGGTAATGGAGCAGTACCTGCATATTGCACATCAATCGGAGACACATCATTTCAAACTGGTACTCGGCAAGTTACCTTCAATACAATAAATAATTTATCTCCTATTGAAAATAATGCTTATTCAGATTATACTTCTATTTCTACCTCAGTTACCCAAGGTACATCCTATAATTTAACTGTTAAGGTAAATACAGATGGAAATTATTTAACCAGAACAAATGTTTGGATAGATTGGAATCAAGATTTGGATTTTGATGATGCAGGTGAATCTTTTTATTTAGGAACTGCAGTTAACGTAAATAATGGTACAACATCATTATCCCCATTATCAATAGCAATACCGGGAACAGCTTCCTTGGGAACAACCAGAATGAGAGTCTCTACTAAATATAACAACTTCCCTAGTTCATGTGAAACAGGTTTTGATGGCGAAGTAGAAGATTATAGCATAAATATTATATCTGCAACTACTATAACCACAGGAACAATCTCACCAACCGTCTATTGTTCGGGAGCGTCGATTAGTGTCCCATTTACCATTGCGGGTACTTTTACTAGTGGGAATGTTTTTACTGCTCAATTATCGAATTCTAGTGGTAGCTTTGCTGCACCCGTTTCTATAGGAACCTTAAACTCAACCACAGCGGGAACTATTTCTGCAATTATTCCCGGTAGTACACTAACAGGAACTTCTTACCTTATAAGAGTAGTGAGTAGTAATTCAGCTGTAACGGTAACAAACAACGGAATTAATATTACTGTTAATGCTATTCCAACTATTACTGGAACAACTCCTGCTTCAAGATGCGGATCTGGAACTTTAACTTTAGGAGCTTCTGCTTCTGCTGGAACCATTAACTGGTATGCCAATGCAACTGGTAGCTCTTCTCTTGGTAGCGGAACAAGTTTTACAACGCCTTCTATTTCTTCTAATACAACTTATTGGGTAGATGCCTCAAATAACGGATGTACTTCTGCAACAAGAACTGCAGTAATCGCAACAATAGCTAAAAATTATTGGATTGGAACCAATACCAATTGGAATGACCCTGCAAACTGGTGTGCTGGTGTCCCTACTAATGGTGTGCTACCTACTTTAAATGCTGTAATACCTTCAGGATCACCAAATTACCCAATTATTTTAGCGGGTTCGCCCGCAGGATTTGTTAAAACGCTCGTATTAGAAAACAACACTACATTAACGGTAAATGAAAATAATTTACGTATTACCGAAAATTTAAAACTTGACGGTAAAATAGATTTAGAAGGTGAATCTCAATTATTGCAAGATTTAGGTAGTACTTTAGACCCAACAAGTTCTGGAACTCTTGAAAGAGATCAACAAGGAACTGCGGACACCTTTACCTATAATTATTGGTCATCCCCCGTAGGGCTTCCTAATAATACCACCAATAATAATAGTTATACATTACCAGATATTTTCCAAGGAATTACTTTTTTAACCTCAGGCTATAATGGCAGCCCATCTCCTTTAGGAATTGCAGATTACTGGATCTGGAAATTCAGCAATAAAACAAGTGCAGATTATTCTCAATGGTCACATGTCCGAAGCTCCGGAACCTTGATTGCTGGCGAAGGTTTTACTATGAAAGGCCCTGGAACAGGTTCTATTTCCACACCACAAAACTATGTGCTCGCAGGCAAACCTAATAATGGTGATATTAATTTAAGTATTAGTGTAGGTAATGATTATTTAGTAGGAAATCCATACCCTTCTGCACTAGATGCCGATCAATTTATATTGGATAATGGACTCACCATTGCTGGTCCAGGTTCAACAACGGGAACCTTATATTTTTGGGAACATTGGGGTGGTGGCTCACATTATTTAGCAGATTATCAAGGTGGCTATGCAACATATTCGCTATCTGGTGGTGTCCCAGCGGCCTCTTTAGGAACTAATGACCCATTAGTGGCAACAGGTGGAATACCAACAAAAATACCAGGGCGCTATATTCCTGTTGCTCAAGGATTCTTTGTAACCGCTGAAAACTCGGGCACTATTAAATTTAATAACGGTCAACGTGTTTTTCAGATAGAAGATGGTTCAAATTCCTTATTTATTAAACAATCTAATACTAAAAAATCCCAAAGTTCAGAAAATAAACAACAAAGTGATATCAGAACAAAACTTAGATTAGGATTCAATTCACCAAGTACAATTCGCAGACAGATACTTGCAACTATAGACCAAAGAGCATCTATTAATTATGACTGGGGTTTCGATTCTAAATATATTGATGAACAAGTTGATGATATGTACTGGATGATTAATGACGAGAAATACGTTATTCAAGGATTAAATGAATTCACGTTAGAAACCATTTTGCCTTTAGGTATTCACACTAAAAAAGCTGGTGAAATTAAAATAACAATTGATAATATTGAAAATGAAATCACTAATTTAAATATTTATTTACATGACAAAGAATTAAATGAATATCACAATTTGAAACAAAGTGATTACATAGTTTCTTTAAATATAGGTGCATATTTAAACCGTTTTGAAATTACATTTTCAAATAAGTTAGATCAGACGGCATTAGGCATCGATGAAATTAAAAATGATTCTATTAACACTTTCTATTCAAATGAAAAATCTAGTTTAGTTATTCAAAACCCAAATTTAACAACTATAAATTCTGCCGAATTATTCAATATATTAGGTCAATTGGTATATAAATTCGATGAGATAGGGTATGAAAATTATCAGGAATTTAAAACTATGAATCTTCAGGCAGGAACATATACCATTAAGTTAAAAACATCAGAAAATATAATTTCTAAAAAAGTATTGATAAAGTAAGGTGTTAAGTTATTCGCAACTTCAAATCCAACAAATAACTCAATACCATCTATTTGAGTCCTAATGTGATAATTAGGGTTCTTTTATTTTATATGATTTACCAGTTCTTGAAGTGATAATTTAAATTGCTCACCCGAAATCATGTTTTTAAGCGTAAAACTGTTCGATTTAACTTCCTCCTCACCAACTAAAACCACAAATGGAATGTTGCGCTTGTTGGCATGATTCATTTGTTTTTTCATTTTATCGGCTTCAGGATATAATTCGGTATTGATACCTTTTAAACGCAATTGCTTAATAGCTTTTAAACTAAAAAGTGCTTCTTTGTCGCCAAAATTGATAAATAATACTTCAACATTTTTATTGACCGCTTCCGGAAACAAGCCCAATTCTTCCAAGACCAAGTATATGCGGTCTAACCCAAAACTAATACCTACACCACTTACATTATTTAATCCAAAAATGCCTGTTAAATCGTCATAACGTCCGCCACCACCAATAGAACCCATTTGAACGATTTTTGGAGCAGAAACTTCAAAAATAGCACCTGTATAATAGTTTAAACCACGCGCCAACGTAACATCCAGTTGCAATGTTGCGGTAGTTAATCCTAATTCTGAAATGGCTGAATTTATAAAGGCTAATTCTTCAATACCCTTTTTTCCTTCTAATGATGATAATAATATAGATTTTAAAGATTCTATTTGTGATTCAAAAGAACCTGACAAAGTGAATAAAGGTTGTAATTTAGAAATACCTGCTTCTGAAATTCCTTTAGAAAGCATTTCTTCTTTTACCTTTTCCTCACCTATTTTATCGAGTTTATCAAGGGCAACCGTAAAATCAATTAATTTATCTGAAGCACCAATAACTTCGGCAATACCCGATAAAATTTTTCGGTTATTAATTTTAATAACAACACCTTCTAATTTTAAAGCTGAAAAAACAGTATCGTATAATTGTACAAACTCCACTTCCTGCCACAGCGATGCACTACCAACAACATCGGCATCACACTGGTAAAACTCTCTAAAACGACCTTTTTGTGGTCTGTCTGCGCGCCATACCGGTTGTATTTGGTAGCGTTTAAATGGGAATTCTATCTCGTTTTGATGTTGTACCACGTATCGTGCAAAAGGAACTGTTAAATCATAGCGCAAAGCCTTCTCTGATATAGTTGAAGTTAATTTATTAGAATCCTTTTCTGTATAAGCATCAGTATCTGCTTTTGCTAAATAATCCCCGGAATTTAAAATTTTAAAAATCAACCGATCTCCTTCCTCTCCATATTTTCCCATCAGGGTATCAGAGTTCTCAAAACTTGGTGTTTCAATGGGTTGAAATCCAAAGGTTTCAAAAGCGCTTCTAATAGTATTAAATATATAGTTGCGTTTTGTTACCTGTTCTGGATTAAAATCTCTGGTTCCTTTAGGAATACTTGGTTTTTGAGCCATTATAAATTTTTAGTTAATATAACTTCTACGGCGTGAAGTGTGACAAAAATAATTAATGAAAACGTCAATGCGCGCTTTTTCATTAGAAAAAAAGCAAAGGAATCTGTTTAAACTTTAATAAATGATATTTTGAAGTTGAATTAGAAAGACTGCTTCAATCCGTTCTCAAAGATTAACAGATTGCTTCAGTCGTTCCTCCTTCACTAAGACGATTAATTTATCAACTTATTAAAAAAGTTAAATAAATCACCTTTCGAAATAACGGCTCCCTGCTCAATCATTTTAAATTTGTCAAGATTTTTATCGTCGGTATAATCTTTATCTGCTTGTAAAAATTCAACACTTTCGTCCATTAAATTTTCACGTAACCATTTATAACCTTCATTAGTAGTAATATCTACGTTCTTATTTTTAACGTTTACTACAATGGCTTTCATTTTTTTATTTCCCAATTGGAATAAGTACATATGCTGTGCCGAAAAATGCTCTAAATATTTTGCTTTATTTAAAACGCCTTCCCATATTAAATCGCTAAAAACATCCAACTCCATTTCTGCCATTTCTGGCTTGTTTGCTTTTAAATTGGTCCACTCATCGGCAGTTACAGATTGTGTTGCTAAAAAGTTTATAAATTCTTGGTGTAATTCTTCAAATTGTTCTTTTGTAAGTCTAGAATATTTCATTTTAAATAAATTGAGCGTTTAAAAACGCTTGCCATTAAATTAATTTCAAAAAAAGGTAAAAAAAAGGTAAAAAAAAATGCGCCCCAAAAAGGAGCGCAAATTTAATAATATATATGCGATTATTGTTAGAAAATATAACGTAAACCTAATTGAGCTTGCCATCTAGAGGCTAAACTAGAATCAAAACCAAAAGTTTTAGCATTAGATCCTCCATTAAAAGTATAAACTGGTGCACTTCCAGAAGCATCAACACTTATTGGAGATAAATTATTTGGTTGTTGTACTACCCCCCAATCTGAGTTTATTAAATTACCAATGTTTAATATATCTAAACTCAATTGTAAAGTATTCGTTTTATTATTACCTACATTAAAGTTTAAATCTTGTAGCATTTTAATATCCCAACGACCTCTCCATGGTGCTAAAGCACCATATCTATCAAAGTAGCTACCTCTGTTATCACTTAAATATTTATCTTGTTGTATGAAACTTTCAAAAGCATTAGCCATAGTTGAACCTCCTGAAAAGTCCATTTGCTGTACTTCGCTTGCTGTAGGAATGTAAATAAGGTCGTTGTTTTGGAATGAACTGTCACCATTTATATTACCAGCATAAGTATAATTAAAACGTCCTCCTTGACCATATTCAAAAAATGTTGAAATTGTTGTAGCCATCTTATCATTACTATAAGTCCATTTTTTACTAGCTACCCCAATAAAACGGTGGGTATCACCATATTTAGAATACGATAAAACATCATTATTTGCATTTCCTAAATTTGGATTAAAATCAAAAGCATCTCCGGTAATTTCAGCTTCTATAGAGTTAACATCTTTTGAATTTAAATAGTTATAAGCAAAACTTGTATAAAGTCCATTTTCGAAATTCTTTTGAGCTTTTAATGTAACATTCCAAATTCTACCTTTATCAGAATTTGTAAACACATAAGCATTATTACCTCTATCACCAGACAAATAAACAGGGCGATTATCACCTGGAGCGTTAAGCGTTCCTGATGGATTTCTTAAACCCCAATTTTGTACGTGAGCAGCATTCAAATCTTTAGTAAATGAAACATCTGATGTAAGCGTAATTCCGTTTTCCAATCTGTGATCTGCACCAATATTAGTTCTCCAAACTTGTGGCCATTTGTAATCTGGGTCTATTAATTGGAAAAAACCATCATCTGCACCACTTACCTGATTACCTAACCAAACAAATGGGAAACGCCCAGTAAATATCCCTGAACCACCGCGAATTTGAGTTTTATTTTCATTATTCACATCCCAATTAAATCCGACTCTCGGCGAAATTAACCAATCATTACTAGGTAATGTTGTAGAATCTAAATTTACTTCTTGATTTGAATTTGGGTTAAAATATGACACGGAATTATCTCTTGTTGCTCCGTTGTCTGTGTCGATGTATTTCTGAATTAAATCTGCAGTATTAAAATACAAAGGCTTATCAAAGCGTACACCATAAGTAAGTTTAAAGTCGTCAGTTAAGTTCCATTCATCTTGTACATAAAAAGATAATTGACCCACATTAAGTTCTGCTAATTTCCAGCCACCATCGTTACCAGTTCCGTTTGCGTTTGATGAATTGAAAGCATTTTGAGTAGCCGTTAAATATTGATCCACTACACCTCCAGTTTGTGCATTATCTAAAAAAGTTTGAACATCTGGGTACGGGCTAAATATTCCAAAATACGGAAATATTCCAAAATTAAAAGATTCATAATTAACAAGGTTAAAAGAATTTTTGAAAGCAAACTTCTCAAAAGAAAAACCTACGGTATAGGTGTGATTGCCTTTTACAATATTTAAATTATTAGTTAATTGAAATACAGTCTGGTCTAATTCATTATTAATTGAAAAAGGTTCGTGACCCGCAATAATATAATTTGAACCTGCTCCATCTTGAATTGTTATTACAGGTGCTGGACCAGATAACGGATTTCTAAAATCGTCAAAATGAGTATATCCTACTTGAAGTTTGTTACTCATCTCATCAGATAAAGTGGAGTTTAATTCCAATTGAACCGATTGTAATTTGTTATTTATTTGATATCCAGAATTTTCAAATTGCAATGTTTGAAAACTTGGTCCTCTAGAACCTAGCGCTGTTGGATGTGCTGGCTTTTCTTTTGATGCATCTAACCAGTTGTATATAACTGCTAAGCGATTGTTGTCATTAATATTCCAATCTAATTTAACGATTCCTTTTGTAGATTCAGAACCAAAAGAGAAACCTTCATAACGTCCAGTGTTATAACCTAAATTCGATAAGGCATCTTGAACCGCAATAAAATCAGATTTTAAAACTCGTGATTCATTTACGGCACCCGAACCAGTGTTTGGCACCCAGCCGTTAGTACCAAGATCTGTTCTATCATCTTTTTCGAAATTAGCGAAAAAGAATAATTTATTCTTTACTATAGGTCCACCAATACTAAATCCATATTGATTTTGTTTTAGATCTGATGTTGGTACATCTTCACCATTAATTTTACTTCCTGTAAAATTTTCATCTCTATAAAAGCCATAAACAGTTCCATGGAATTCATTAGTTCCACTTTTAGTAACAGCATTTACTGTCGCTCCTGTAAAACCTGATTGTGTAACATCATAAGGCGCTAAAGACACTGATATTTGGTCAATGGCATCTAATGATATTGGTTGTGCATCTGTTTGTCCTCCAGGGGTTGGAGCATCCAAACCAAATGGATTATTAAAAATAGCACCATCTAATGAAAAATTATTGAATTGGTCGTTTCGACCACCAAATGAATTACCACTAGACGAAGGCTCTAATCTTGTAAAATCTGATGCCGATCGTGAAATGGATGGCAAACTAGTTAATTCACGTCTCCCAACATTGGTTTCTGCACCTGTACGATCACTACCAAAAGTTCCCTTTCCAGCAGCGCCTTGAACAACTACAACATCTAATTGCTGACTATCAGCCACCATGGTTATGTCGAGATTTTCTGTTTTTCCTAATGTTAAATAAACATCATTAAAAGTTTGACTTTGGTATCCAATAAAACTCAAAGTAACCGTATA
>Ga0102814_10001079_pt1 | contig 19426 bp, 18 predicted proteins | sample ColrivemetaGS741_FD_79112 | JGI IMG/M metagenome (GOLD analysis project Ga0102814, IMG submission 79112) | Estuarine microbial communities from the Columbia River estuary - Flood tide ETM metaG S.741 | ecosystem: Environmental > Aquatic > Marine > Intertidal zone > Estuary | place: USA...
AAAAACTACAGTCGGTCATATCTAAAGCACTTGGACAAGTGTAATGAAATGCTGGGTTCACACCTGAATACCGTTCATAACCTGCGCTACTACCAGAACCTGATGCGCGGGCTGAGAGAGGCCATCGCCGAAGGGCGCCTGGACGAGTTTGTTGATGAGTTTTACGCCCTGCGGGGGAAAAGCGTACCGTCTGTGTCATAATAGCTCGCTGATTTTGGGGCGCTTTCCTGTAAAAGGGGCTGCCCCAGCGAATTAATTAGAGGAACGATTAATGGATATGTTTATTTCTAGTGCCTGGGCCCAGGACGCTGCGGCCTCTGCGCCGAGTATGTTAGAGGGTCTGCTGCCCATCGTATTGATTTTCATAGTGTTTTACTTTTTGCTGATTCGCCCTCAGCAAAAGCGCGCCAAGGAACATCGCAACATGGTGGAAGCGCTGGGTGTTGGAGAGGAAGTTATGACCTCTGGCGGCATTCTCGGAAAGATCACCAAGGTTGACGACCAGTGGCTGCGAGTTGAAGTGGCCAAGGGCATAGTACTGACGGTGGCTCGCAGTACCGTAAGCCAGACCGTTCCCAAGGGCTCCTATAAAGCCGACTAATCTCCTTCCGGAAAAAACAAATGAATCACTATCCCTGGTGGAAAAACCTGATGGTAGTGCTTGTGGTCACCTTGGGTGGCTTGCTGGCACTGCCAAATCTTTTCGGAGAGGATCCCGCGATCCAAATAGCCCGTGATGACTACCAGGCTGTTGCGGACAGCACTATTACGCGAATTCGGGAATTGCTGGAGCGCGAACAGATAGTCACTCGTGGTGTCTTCGCAGAAGACGGCAGGGCGCTTGTGCGCTTTGAAAATGTCGAAACCCAGCTGAAAGCTCATGATCTGCTGAAGAGCGAATTTGGCGGTGGGTATGCTTCGGCCCTGACCATGGCTCCTCGCACGCCGATGTGGCTTCGCGCTATTGGCTTGAGACCCATGAGTCTTGGCCTGGATCTTCGCGGCGGTGTGCACTTCTTGTATGAAGTGGATGTCAAGGGAACCGTGAACCAGACCCTGCAACGCTATGAGTCCGACTTCAAGCAACTTCTTCGCAAAGAAGACGTCCGCTACGTGCGTGTTCGTCACCAGGAGGATCTCGTGGAAGTTGTGCTGCGTGATCAGGCCGATGCCGATATCGCGCGCGATCTGATCGAGGACGCTGATCCGGAGCTGCAGATTATTGCCAGCGACGACGCCGGGAATGTGGTGCTGAAAGTCAGCATGACAGAGCAGCAGATCAAGCAGCGCCAGGATTTCGCCATTGAGCAGAACATTACTACCCTGCGTAATCGTGTGAATGAGATTGGTGTGGCCGAGCCTGTTGTGCAACGCCAGGGCCTGGATCGCATCGTGGTTCAGTTGCCCGGTGTCCAGGACTCCACACGGGCCAAGAAGGTCCTGGGTGCTACCGCTACCCTGGAATTCAGGTTGGTGGATCAGGAGGGCGACCCCTACCAGGCCAAGCGCACCGGACGCGTGCCGCTTAACGCTATCTTGTTGGAGAATCGCCAGGGTCAGCCCGTGCTGCTCAGGCGCGACACCATCGTGACCGGTGACCAGCTGACCGATGCTTCCTCGGGCTTCTCTGAAGGATCAGCAGTGGTGAAAGTGCGCTTGGACGCCAAGGGCGCTCGCAAGATGCTGGAAACCACCAAGCGGAATCTCGACAAGCCCATGGGCGTGGTGTTTATCGAGAAGAAGCGGGAAATGGTCGAGCGTGACGGTGAGCAGGTCGAGGTGGATGTCACCGAACGCACCGTGATCAATGTGGCCACAATACGAGGTGTGTTTTCCTCTACCTTCCAGATCGAGGGGCTGACGCCGTTCGAATCTCGTGACCTTGCATTGTTGCTGCGCGCCGGCTCACTGGCAGCGCCTATCTACATTGTTGAAGAGCGGACCATCGGCCCAAGCCTGGGTCAGGCCAATATCGACCAGGGCTTTAGTGCCGTGACCGCCGGCTTCCTGGTGGTAGTGTTCTTTATGGCGATCTACTACAAGGCTTTCGGCCTGATTGCCAACCTTGCCCTGATGATGAACGTGGTGTTGCTGGTAGCGCTGTTGTCGTTACTGCAGGCCTCGCTGACCCTTCCGGGTATCGCAGGTATCGTGTTGACCGTGGGTATGGCTGTGGATGCCAACGTGCTGATCTTCGAGCGAATACGCGAGGAGCTACGAGACGGCAATACGCCACAGGCGGCGATTCACGCCGGGTATGACAAGGCTTTCTCATCCATCGCCGACGCCAACGTCACCACCCTGATCGCATCGGTTGTGCTGTTTGCCTTCGGAACCGGACCCATTAAGGGCTTTGCTGTCACCTTGTCGCTGGGAATCATCACCTCGATGTTTACCGCCATCGTGGGTACACGTTCTGTTGTGAACCTGGTATTCGGTCGACGCAAGCTAAAGAGCCTGGCTATTTAGCCGGCGGGACATGTCATGGAACTAATTAAAGAAACTCATATCAATTTCATGGGGCTACGCAAGGGGGCTTTTATCCTGTCCGTCTTGCTGATTGTCCTGTCCATTGGCTCGATTGCTACCCGCGGCTTGAATTTCGGTATCGACTTCACCGGCGGTGTGTTGCTGGAAGTGGGGTATCCCCAGGCTGCGGATCTGCCGGCCGTGCGTGACCAACTGGCCAACGCTGGAATCGAACGGGCCCAGGTACAGAATTTTGGTACCTCCCGGGATGTGATGATCCGCATCATGCCGGATGAAACCCAGAACAACGCGGATGTTGGCGAGAAAATCATGGCCATCCTCCACGATGCAACGCCGGGTGTTGAGCTGCGCAGGGTTGAGTTCGTCGGCCCCCAGGTCGGTGAGGAATTGACCGAGCAGGGTAGCCTGGCCATGTTGTTCGCGCTGATCATGATTGGCGGTTATGTGTGGGCGCGTTTCCAGTGGAAGCTCTCTGCTGGTGCACTGGCGGCACTGACTCACGACGTGATCATCACCCTGGGATTCTTTGCGGTTACCCAGATCGCCTTCGATCTGTCGGTGTTGGCCGCAGTGCTGGCGGTGATTGGTTACTCGCTGAATGACACCATCGTGGTCTACGATCGAATTCGTGAAAATTTCCGGGGCATCCGTAATGGCGAGCCGGTGGAGATAATGGATATCTCACTGAACCAGATGCTGGCCCGTACTTTGATGACCTCGGGTACCACCTTGCTGGTGCTGTCGGCCCTGTTTTTCCTGGGTGGTGAGGCTATTCGCCCGTTCTCGGTTGCCCTGCTGGTTGGTATTTTTGTCGGTACCTACTCTTCAATCTACGTCGCCAGCGCGCTGGCCCTGGAATTGAAGTTGACCCTGGCCGACCTGATGCCGCCCAAGAAAGAAGACCTGGTAGACGATATGCCCTGAAGCGTCTAGCGCTTCAGAGATTCGGGTAGCAACGGCTGCAGAAGCCTGGATAAGGCTTCATGTACCTTGGGTGAACCGGCGATCACGTTGCCGGTTTCCAGGAAGTGGCTGTCGCCACGCACCGAACTGATAATCCCGCCGGCCTCTTGAATAATCAGGGCGCCGGCGGCGATGTCCCAGGGCTTCAGGCCCAGTTCCCAGAATCCGTCAAAACGACCCGCTGCCACATAGGCCAGGTCGAGGGCTGCTGCGCCGGGGCGCCGGACGCCGGATACGTTTTCCACCACAGCCTTGAGCATGCCCAGGTAGGAGTCCATGTGCTTGACGTTTTCCCGATAGGGGAAACCGGTGCCGATAAGGGTGTCCTTGAGATGAGTGGCGCCGCTGACGCGAATCCTGCGACCATCCAGCTGGGCGCCAGCGCCGCGGGCGGCGGTAAACATTTCCTGGCGAGTGGGATCGTAAATTACCGCGGCTTCCAGTTCCCCACGCACTTGCAATGCGATGGATACGGCAAACACCGGGAATCCGTGTACGAAGTTTGTTGTTCCGTCCAGGGGATCGATGATCCAGACGTGGTCGTTGTCACCGCTAGCCCCGCTTTCCTCGGCCAGGAATGCATGGTGAGGAAAGCTGCGACGGATGGTTTCCTTGATGTCTTCTTCGGCCCGCAAGTCGACCTCGGTAACGACTTCGTTCCAGCCCTTGGAGGAAATGTCTTGTGGGCGGATACGGTTCAGGTTGCGGAGAATTAGATCGCCGGCGCGCCGTGCCGCTCGCACAGCTATGGTAAGTTGTGCCTGCATCGTGGAAACCCTCTTTTGTAAACAGCGTTGCAGGGACTTGACCCTGCCTTGTGGCGGCGAAGTTTAGCAAAAAAATCCTGTTTGAGTGAGCAAGTCTTTGCATGAAGCTGGCTGAAGGCGGCAGAATTGCTGCGCAAAGATGCCTCCCCGGAAGTTAAAGGCCTTGGAAATGCTTGAGAATATTAGAATTGTACTAGTCGGAACCACCCATCCCGGGAATATCGGGAGTAGCGCCAGAGCCATGAAAGTCATGGGCTTGAAGCAGTTGTGGCTGGTTGCGCCAAAGCTTTTCCCCAATGCCTCCGCGACTGCGATGGCCTCCGGTGCCGATGATTTACTGGCCGAAGCAAGGGTGGTGGACACCCTGGAAGAGGCGGTGGCTGATTGCCGCCTGGTGGTGGGTACCAGCGCCAGATTGCGCGCATTAGCCTGGCCCCTGCAAACCCCCAGGGAAGCCGCCGAGCAGATTGTCCAGAGCCCGCCTGGTGGTCCGGTGGCGCTGGTGTTTGGCCGTGAGGCCTCGGGTCTTAGCAACGAGGAAATGCAGCAGTGCCATCGGATGATCCACGTCCAGACTGCCGAGGACTATGGATCATTGAACCTGGCCATGGCGGTGCAAATCCTTTGCTATGAAATACGCATGGCGGTGTTGGGTGGACGGGCCATGAGCCAGCCCCCGGGATTTCCGCCAGCCCGGTCAGAAGACCTGGAGCGATTTTTTGTCCACCTGGAGGAAGTGCTGGAACAGACGGGGTTCCTGGATCCGGATAATCCGCGTCAACTGATGGCCCGCTTGAGGCGGATTTACATGCGCGCGGACCTGGATGAGAACGAGGTAAATATCCTCAGGGGTATACTCACTTCTTATGGATACGCTCGGGGAGGCACCAAAAAGTGACCGACTCCAGCGCGACAGCTAAGACGATTTACCTGGATTACGCCGCAACCACGCCGGTTGATTCGGCGGTGGTTAAGGTGATGGTCGAGTGCCTGGGTGAAGACGGTGATTTTGCCAACCCCTCATCGGTCCATGCCCCCGGGGTTGCCGCAAGGGTAAGGGTGGAGAATGCCCGCGAGCAGGTAGCCGGCTTGCTGGGTGCGCGTTCCGGGGAAATTATTTTCACCTCTGGAGCTACTGAAGCCGATAACCTGGCGATTCGCGGCGCAGGGCTTTTCCAGGTCCACAAGGGCCGGCATATCATTACCTCGAAATCCGAGCACAGGGCGGTATTGGATCCCTTCAAGTCCCTGGAAAAAGAGGGCTTTGAGGTGACCTGGCTGGTGCCGGAAGATCATGGCCGTGTTTCTGCGGAACAATTGCAGGCGGCGCTGCGACCTGACACCACCCTGGTGTCGTTGATGCATGTGAACAACGAGACCGGCCTGGTACACGACATCGCCGCGCTGGGTCAGTTATGCCGATCCCATGGCGTGTTGTTTCACGTTGATGCGGCCCAGTCCGCGGGAAAACTGCCCATCGATGTCCGGGCCATGCAGATCGACATGATGTCCTTCTCGGCCCACAAGATTTATGGCCCGAAGGGGATTGGCGCGCTGTTTGTCAGCCGTGAACCCCGTTGCAACCTCTATCCAGTGTCCTACGGCGGGGGCCAGGAACAGGGCTTGCGACCGGGAACCCTGGCCACCCACCAGATCGCGGGTATGGGATTGGCCTTTGAGTTGGCAGCCGGGCGTATGCAGGCTGACCAGCAGCGATTGCACGAACTGCGTGAGGTTCTGTGGTCCGGATTGCAGGCAATTGGCGGGGTTACCGCCAATGGTGAATTGGAATACAGCGCGCCGAATATTCTCAATGTGAGCTTCCAGGGCGTTGCAGGTGAGAGCCTGTTGTTCGGCCTGGATGGAATCGCCGTATCCAGCGGATCGGCCTGTGCCAGCGGTAGTCGAGAGCCGTCATACGTGCTTCGCTCCCTGGGTTTGGATGACCAGGCCGCCCAGTCGTCCCTGCGCTTCAGCCTGGGACGTTCCACCAGCCGTGATGACATCGATGTAGTGGTGTCCATGCTCAGTGCCCAGGTACGGCGCTTGAGAGCCCTGGCGCCGGATTGGGTCAAGTAGTTATGAATGCCCCTGCGTATGCTCAGCTGGTTAGACAGCATTTTTCACGCCCGGTAGGGGCGGGTTGCTTTGAACCCGGTGTTCCCGGGGTGGTCCAGGGCTGTGCCGGAAGCCGGGAGCAGGGGCTTGCCGTGCAATTCCAGTGCAGGCTGGATGGAGAAAAAATCCTGGAAGCCCGATTTCTTGCCTGGGGATGTCCTCACAGCATCGCCGGGGCATCCTGGCTGGCGGAAAGACTGGCCGGAATGGGCCTGGTCGAGGCGGCGAGGATCACTGGTAACGAGGTGTCTGCTGCATTGGACGTGCCAGCGGACAAGCTGGGAAGTATACTGATTCTAGAAGATGCCCTGGGTGCCTGCCTTGAAAATGCTCGGCAGCGTCACTATTTAACTGAGTAAGCGAAGTAACGAGGATTCCCTGGTGATGTCCATTTCCCTGACAGATTCCGCTGCCCGACGGGTGAGCGACTACCTGGCCAAGCAGGATGATACGGTTGGCCTGCGTCTGGGTGTGCGCAAGACAGGCTGCTCGGGCTTCGCCTATCATGTTGAATATGCTAAAGAAATTACTGATTCTGACGTGACCTTCGAAGATCACGGGGTCACCCTGGTGGTGGATCAGGATGCGCTTCCCATGCTCCAGGGGATGCAGGTGGACTTCGTGAAACAGGGCCTGAATGAGGTCTTCAAGTTCCGGAATCCCAACGTCAAGGAAGAGTGCGGCTGCGGTGAAAGTTTCACCGTCTAGGCGCTGGCGGCCTCGTTTTTAGGGGCTGCGCACAGTACAATTCCCCGATTAAGTTGCGTGCACCGGGTTCCGGGAGGCGGATTTCGCCGCTGGGTCCTGGGCACGCGTCCGTTTTTTATATCTGTAAGATTTTTAAGGAAACATTGAAATGGCGACCGAACGCACCCTGTCTATCATCAAACCCGATGGCGTTGAAAAGAACCTGATTGGTGAGATCTACAAGCGCTTTGAAGGCGCCGGTCTGCGCATCGTCGCCGCCCGCATGATGCACCTGACCCTCGAGCAGGCCCAAGGATTTTACGCCGTGCACAAAGAGCGTCCCTTCTTCGGCGACCTGGTCAGCTACATGATGACCGGTCCGGTTATGGTTACCGCCCTGGAAGGCGAGAACGCTGTTGCTGCTCACCGCGATCTGATGGGCGCCACCAATCCCAAGGACGCTGACGCCGGTACCATCCGTGCTGATTTCGCCGAATCCATCGAAGAGAACATCGTGCACGGTTCCGACAGTGCCGAGAACGCTGCGATCGAGATTGCGTTCTTCTTCGCTGACGGCCAGATCTGCCCCCGTACCCGCTAAGTCAGGGAGCAGCCAGTCACCGTGTCATCAGGCAAGATCAATCTGCTGGGACTTCCCCGCGAGCAAATGGAAGAATTGTTTGCCGAGTGGGGGGAGAAGCCCTTTCGTGCCCGACAGGTCATGAAGTGGATCTATGCCCGGGGTCAAAATGACTTTGAGGAGATGACCGACCTGGCAAAAAGTCTGAGGGTGCGCCTCGGCGAGATGGCCGAGGTGCGCCCGCCAGAGATTGTTAGCCGGCATGATTCGATAGATGGCACAGTGAAGTGGGCCCTTCGGGCTGGCGCGGAACAAGCCATCGAAATGGTGTTTATCCCGGAAGAGTCCCGGGGAACCCTGTGTATATCAAGCCAGGTGGGTTGCGCGCTGGACTGCTCCTTTTGCTCCACTGGAGCCCAGGGTTTTAACCGCAACCTGACTAGCGCCGAGATTGCCGGCCAGGTATGGCTGGCTCGCAAGGAACTGGGTGCCGGAGCCTCCACCGCCGACCGGGTGATTTCCAATGTGGTGCTGATGGGCATGGGTGAACCCCTGGCCAATTACCGCGCCGTGGTGCCGGCCATCAAGGTCATGCTGGACGACTATGGTTTTGAGTTGTCCCGCCGCCGGGTAACCCTGAGCACATCGGGGCTGGTCCCCCAGATCAATAAACTTGCCGAAGACTGCAACGTGGCACTGGCAGTGTCCTTGCATGCTGGCAACGATACGCTTCGTGATGAACTGGTTCCGATTAACCGACGTCATCCGATCAAGGAATTACTGGAGGCCTGCTGGTCATATGCCAGGCTGTACTCCAACCGCCAGATTACATTTGAATACACGATGCTCGCGGGTGTGAATGACACCGTGGAGCACGCTATCCAATTGGCACGATTGCTGAAAAACCGTCCAGCAAAGGTTAACCTGATACCGTTTAATCCGTTTCCCGGAACCCGTTACACCCGGTCTCCCCAGGCGACGATTGATCGCTTTCGGCAGGTATTGGTGGATCACGGTATTATTACCATCACGCGGCGAACCCGTGGTGACGATATTGACGCGGCATGCGGTCAATTGGCTGGTAAAGTCAATGACAGGATTCGTGTGCGTTTGGGCAGCAAGATGATTAGCGTATCGGTGCAAAACCAATGACAAGAACATGGCTAGTGTTGGCGGTCTCGGTGTTGTTCTCGGCCTGTGTGTCCAACGCGCCCGAGTCGAGTAAGAGTAGCGATCAGATGGCCAGTGAGGCAGCCCAGTACAACCTGGAGCTGGGTGTCGGATACTTGAGAAAGGGCGAACTGCAGTTGGCCCTGGACAAGCTCAAGAAGGCGGTTGAGCAAGACTCGTCGCTGGCTGACGCACATATGGCCCTGGGATTCCTGTACGAGCAGATTGGGCAGCCTGGCGATGCTGAAAAGCATATGCGCAAGGCGGCGAAGCTGGCTCCGGATGATCCCCAGGTCCTGAATGCCTTCGCGGTGATGCAGTGCCAGCACGGTTCCACTGACGACGCATTGAAGACCTTTGCCAAGGCAGCCAGTATTCCCTTGAACCGCAGTCCCGAGGCTGCCTATACCAACGCTGGTGTGTGTGCACGGGATGGCGGCAAGTTGGATGAGGCCGATCAGTACTTCCGCAAGGCACTGGCGGAAAACTCCAAATACGATGAAGCCTTGCTGCAACTGGCGTCACTGAATTTCGAGCGTCAGGATTATTTTCCTGCAAGAGCTTTTATTGAGCGTTTCCTGCAAGGTAACAAGGCCACAGCAGAAGCCTTGATGCTTGGTGTGAGAATTGAAAGGGCCATGGCGAATACCTCGGTCGGCAATGATTATGCCGCTCGTCTGTTGCGAGAGTTCCCGGATTCACCAGAAGCCCGTCAGTTGCTGGAGCAGCGGCGTAATGGAAACTGAATCGGATACTCCAAACGAAACAGGGCAGGCCCCTGAGACGGAGTTGGGCGCCCGGCTGACTCGCGCCCGGGACGAGCAGGAACTCAGCCTGGAAAAAGCCGCCGCCTCTCTCAAGGTGGACGTGGCGGTACTGAATAATCTTGAAACCGAAAACTTTGATGCCCTGGGGGCGCCGGTTTTTGTGCGCGGACACCTGCGTAAATATGCGCGGATACTGAATTTGCCCGAACAGGAATTGCTTGATGCCTACGAGTTAAAAGTCGGCGACACCAAGACCGATTTTTCTCATCCGATCTTGCGTGAAGCTGTGGGCATATCGCGCCATCGCAGAAAGTTTAGCTTCGGATTGATATTTCTGGTGATCCTGCTGGTCGTGGTGCAGGGTGCAGCCGTCTGGTGGTGGTTCCAGATCCGTGAAATGGATGTGCTACACGATACCCAGTTAGCAAAGCGGAGCCAGTCCCAGGGTGTGGTCCAGGAAGGCGGAGGAACGGTCTCCCTGGCATTGCCCAGTGCGAATGTGAACGAGGAATCCACCGAGGTGTCGGCTCCGGTCACACCGCCGCCGGAAAGCGAGGCCCAGGCCGAGTCTGCCGAGCAGTCCGCGACGACTGAGCCCGAGCCCAAACCGGAACCCTTACCCGTGCAGGTCGAGGAGTCCGCGCCGGTTGTGATTCCCGAGGCTACTGCGCCGGAGGAGCCTGTCGGCCCGCAGGTGTTGCTGGTGCTGACATTCGAGGAAGATTCCTGGGCGGAAATCCATGACGGTAATCGCAAGCGAGTCCTGTATGGGTTGTTCCGGTCAGGAACCCGTCGGGAATTGAATGTCCCTGCTCCAGTGTCGATATACCTGGGTCATGTGCAGGGTGTGACTCTCAGTGTGGACGGGGAGGTCTTTGCCATCCCGGCCAGCCAACGAACAGGAAACACGGCGAGATTTATCGTCGATCCTTCCCTCTAGGCGCCCTGAAAAAGGAGCAGTATTTGTGAGTAAGGGCATCCAGCCTATACGCGGTATGAATGACATCCTTCCGGAGCAAACCGGTCGGTGGCAGCACCTGGAGTCGATTATCCGGGAGGTGCTGGGTTCATATGGTTACCAGGAGATCCGTCTGCCCATCGTGGAGCGAACCGAGTTATTCAAGCGCTCCATCGGTGAAGTGACCGATATCGTCGAAAAGGAAATGTATACCTTCGAGGACCGGGGTGGTGAGAGCGTTACCCTGAGACCCGAAGCCACCGCGGGAATGGTCCGGGCCGGTATCAGCAATGGCCTGTTGTACAACCAGCGTCAGCGACTCTGGTGCATTGGACCGATGTTCCGCTACGAACGGCCCCAGAAGGGCCGTTACCGGCAGTTTTATCAAGTGGACGTGGAAGCCCTGGGGTTCCCTGGTCCCGATGTGGATGCGGAGATGATCCTGCTCTCTGCGCGTTTATGGAGGCGATTGGGCCTCAAGCACATTCACCTGGAATTAAATTCTCTGGGCACGCCGGAATCCCGGGCGGTCTATCGAGAGCTTCTGGTTGGTTATTTCGGTGAGCACCTTGACCAACTGGACGAGGACAGCAAGCGACGCCTGGAAGGAAATCCGCTGCGCATTCTGGATTCGAAAAACCCGGATATGCGAGATCTGATTGACGGGGCTCCCTTGTTGAGCGAGCACCTGGATGAGGAATCTGAGAGCCACTTTCAGCGCCTGAAACAGGTGCTGGATGAGGCGGGCATTGAGTACACGGTGAATCCCAGGCTGGTTCGCGGACTGGATTATTACAGCCGTACGGTCTTCGAATGGGTGACCGATCAGCTGGGCTCCCAGGGCGCGGTGTGCTCGGGTGGCCGCTACGACGGCCTGGTAGAGCAGTTGGGTGGTCCCGCCACCCCGGCTATTGGCTGGGCTATAGGCGTGGAGAGGTTGCTGGCCCTGATGGAGACTCAGGACTATCCTTTCCCGGTCGAAGCGCCCCACGCCTACCTGGTTGTGGTGGGTGAGGCGGCTGAGCAGGCCGGTATGGGCCTGGCTGAGTCCTTGCGTGACCAATTGCCCGGATTCAGGCTGGAAACCAACTGTGGCGGGGGCAGTTTAAAGTCCCAGATGAAGCGAGCTGATCGCAGCGGGGCCGGGGTTGCATTGATTATTGGAGAAAATGAGGTTGGTCGTCGTGTCGCGGGACTTAAGCCCCTGCGAGGAGGCGGCGATCAGCAAGAAGTGACTTGGGGTGACTTAGCTGGCAAACTGCGCGGTTTGATTGAACCGGGCGCTGGCAGCTGAGGCCAGGGGCGTTATCGCCGACAGGAGTTAGACGTGGACGAGTTTTTGTCTGAAAAAGAACAAGTTGAAGAAATCCGCAAATGGTGGAAAGAAAATGGTGCCTGGGTCGTGGGTGGCCTGGTGCTGGGTCTTTCCCTGCTTGTGGGCTGGAATAGCTGGCAGAGCCATGTGAAGACCACGGCTGAGCAGGCCTCCAGCCTGTTTGAGCAAGTGCGGATACAGGCGATGGTTGGCAATGCTGACGGGGCCACTGAACTTACCGCGAAACTGCGCAGCGAGTTCGGATCAACCCCTTACGCCGAGGAGGCATCGCTGGTCCTGGCCAAGTTATTGGTGGAGCAGGGAAGTCTTGAGCCGGCCGCTGAAGCGCTGGACTATGTTGTCGCCAGTAAAGATGATCCCCAGTTGGTCCTGGTAGCGCGTATGCGCCTGGCCCAGGTCCGACTCCAGCAGGGTGATTTCGACGCAGCAGTTGACGTTCTCAATGTAGAGGACGCCGGCGCGTTTTCTGCCCGCTACAGCGAATTGCGCGGTGATATTGCGGTGGCTCGTGGCGATTGGTCGACGGCCAGGAGCGAGTACGAAATCGCGATTTCAGATCTGGGGGCCGGGGTGGTAAACCGCGAGTTGATTGAAATCAAATTGAATGATCTTCCCCAGGCTAGCCTGGTCGAGGTTGAATCCGAATCATGATCCGACTTCTCGGCATATTAGTCCTGACCCTGGCATTGGGTGCCTGCTCCTTGTTTGGTGGAGACGAAGATCCCAATCCCCCGGCACCGCTTCCTGAATTCAAGGCTTCCTTGAAAGTGAAGAAGGTCTGGAGTGCCAGTGTCGGAGATGATGCCGAGAGTCTGCGCCTGGGTCTTACCCTGGCCTCGGATGGCACCAATATATTTGCCGCCGGTCCGGATGGCCTGGTTAGCGCATACGATGCCCAGAAGGGGCGTCGTGTGTGGCGTAGCAAAATGGAAACCGGTTTGGCTGCGGGTCCGGCTTATGGGTTCGGCCTGGTAGTGGTGGTCTCCTGGGACGGTGAAGTTATTGCCCTGGACGCGACCGACGGTAGCCTGAAATGGAAATCCAAGCTTAATGCCGAGGTGCTGGCCAGTCCCGCTATCACCCGGGATATGGTTCTGTTGCGTGCGGTGGATGGAACCCTGCGCGCCCTGCAAGCCAGGAACGGCATTCCGGCCTGGATGACGGAGCAAGACGTGCCTCGCCTGAGTGTGCGCGGAACCTCTGCACCGGTGATCTCCGGATCGATGGTGTTGGCAGGTTTTGATAACGGTAAGTTCCTGGCACTGGATATCGCCGAAGGTGATGCCGCCTGGGATGCTTTCCTGACCCAGCCCTCCGGACGAACTGAACTGGATCGTATGACCGACATTGACGGCACGTTTGGCGTGATCGGCAATGATGTGTACGTGACAGGCGTCAACGGCAGAACCGTGGCCCTGGCGGTGGAATCCGGGCAGGTGATGTGGAGCCGGGAAGTATCCAGCTATTCAGGCCTGGGGCTGGACTGGAATTCGGTTTACATCACGGACCAGTTATCCGAAGTGGTTGCGCTGGAGCGCACCCGCGGTGTCTCGGTATGGCGCCAGGACAAATTAAAACGCCGGGTGCTGACTGCGCCGGTGCCCTACGGAAACTCTGTGGTCGTGGCAGATTTTGAGGGCTACGTGCATTGGTTGGCCGCAGCCGATGGAAGTTTTCTCGCGCGCGCCGACACCGGTGCCGCTGTTTACAGCCCGCCGCTGGTTGTAGGCGATATGATTTATGTTTTGAACGAGGAATCGTCGCTAAAAGCGTACCGAGCCAAGTTCGAAACTGAATAACTTTCGGTGGTGCCAGGTGTGCACCAACCGCTTTTAAAACGCTGACTGATATCCGGACCTCCTTATGTTGCCTGTAATTGCCCTGGTCGGCAGACCCAATGTGGGTAAGTCAACGCTGTTCAACTTGTTGACGCGTTCACGGGATGCTTTGGTTGCGGATTTGCCGGGGCTGACCCGGGACAGGAAGTACGGATTCGGCAAAGTGGGTCCGCGCCCCTACGTGGTGGTGGATACCGGTGGTCTTACCGGTGACGCATCCGGTATCGACGGTGAGATGGCCAAGCAAAGCCTGGTGGCCCTGGAAGAAGCCGATCACGTGTTGTTCATGGTAGACGGGCGGGAAGGCCTGACCAGCGTGGATGAACTGGTCACCAAGGTGGTTCGTCGCAGCGGCAAGCCCTGCACCCTGGTCATAAACAAGTCCGAGGGACGTGATTCCACGATCGCAGGATCAGAATTTTTCCGCCTGGGAATGGGTGAGCCCGTCGCCATCTCTGCCGCTCACGGTGACCGTGTCTCAGCGCTGATGGACTACGTGCTGGAAATGCTTCCCGTGGATGATGGTTCTCAGCGCCCCGATGAAGCGCCGGGAATCAGGGTAGCCGTGGTGGGTCGCCCGAATGTAGGCAAATCGACGCTGATTAATCGCTTGATTGGTGAAGAACGCGTGGTGGCGTTTGACAAGCCGGGTACGACTCGCGACAGCGTCTATGTTCCGTTTGAGCGCGACGGCCAGGAATACACCCTTATCGATACGGCGGGTATCAGGCGCCGCTCCAAGGTAGACCGCGGAGTCGAAGTGTTCAGCGTGGTAAAAGCCCTGCAGTCAATCGACGTGGCCCACGTGGTGGTTTGCCTGGTGGACGCCCACGAGGGCCTGACCGACCAGGACGTTTCCCTGATGGGACTGGTGTTGAATCGTGGTCGCTCACTGGTCATTGCAATCAACAAGTGGGACGGCATCACCGAGGACCAGCGCAATCAGGTCAAGCGTGCGATCGAACTAAAACTGGAATTCGCAGAATTCTGCGAAAAGCACTTTATTTCCGCGCTGCACGGCAGTGGTGTGGGACTGATCATGGGTTCGGTGGTGAGCGCGTACAAGTCGGCTATGATCGACGTCTCAACTCCCGAGTTGACCCGGGTGCTGGAGCAATCCGTCGTGGAGCACCAGCCTCCGTTGGTCCGCGGCAGGCGCATCAAGCTTCGCTACGCTCACCAGGGCGGACGCAATCCGCCAGTGGTAGTAATACATGGCAACCAGACGGAGCGTCTGCCAGATACCTATAAGCGTTATCTGATCAATACGTTCCGAAAGCATTTCAAGTTGGTGGGTACGCCCCTGCGCCTGGAGCTCAAGTCCACTGACAACCCGTTCAAGGGTCGTCGCAATACCCTGACCCCGCATCAGCAGCACAAACGCGATCGTCTCAAGAGATTTGTTAAGCGCAAGAAATAGCCAGCGCTTGCCGAATGGGGTATACCAAGAAGCACTGGCCGGATGGCAAACGATTAAAACGGATAATGTAGACATGGGCGGTGCTCGCAACATTTTCACCCTTCCTCGTCCGATGCGTATGTATCGGGGCGGTTGCCTGTCCCGGGTGGACGTGGCTTACGAGACCTGGGGTGAGCTGAACGAGGCCCGTGACAATGCCATCTTGTTGTTCACCGGCCTGTCGCCGTCGGCCCATGCCGCGGCCTCCCAGTTGGATCCCAGTCCTGGTTGGTGGGAGGAGATGATCGGAAAGGATCATCCCATCGACACCCGCCGTTATTTCCTGATTTGCGTGAATTCACTGGGCAGTTGCTTTGGATCCACCGGCCCCGCCTCAATTGACCCTGATACTGGCAAACCCTATCGCCTGGACTTCCCCGTGCTGAGCCTGGAAGACCTTGCCAGGTCTGCCAGGGAGTTGCTCCGTGGCCTGGGTATTGAAAAGCTTTCAGCGGTGATGGGTGCCTCCATGAGAGGTATGACCGCATTGGCATTTGCGGTGAAGTTCCCGGCAATGGCCGAGTCGGTTGTCTCGATTTCCGGCGCCGCCAGGGCATTGCCATTTGCGATTGCCCTGCGCTCGCTACAGCGTGAAATTATTCGCTCGGATCTTGCCTGGAACCAGGGCGATTACCCCCTGGGTGCCGGCCCCATCCGGGGTATGCAGCTGGCACGCAAGCTGGGCATGATCACCTACCGTTCCAGTAAGGAATGGCAGATGCGTTTCGGCCGGGAAAGGGTGGCCGAGGAGCGCAAGACCGGAGATGCCTTCGCCATTGATTTCGAGGTGGAGTCCTACATGGAAGCTCATGCCCGAAAATTCACCGGGCAGTTTGATCCCAATTGTTATCTGTACCTGTCACGGGCCATGGACTTGTTTGACCTGGGTGACCACGGTGGATCAGTGCCTGCGGCATTGGCCAAGGTGAAGGCCAGGCGGGCATTGGTGATTGGCGTGGAAACCGATTTCTTGTTCCCGCTGTTCCAGCAGCAGGAAATTGCCACGGACCTGGAGGCGGCGGGTCTGGATGTGACCTTCGCCGGACTGGATTCGCTACAGGGTCACGACGCCTTCCTGGTGGACATGGATAATTTCCGTCCCCTGATTGGCGAGTTTCTTTCCTGAGACTTTAGTCAGCTGAATCCGGGGCCGTAGCTAGAAACAGGCCCGGGTTAACCATGGCCTGGTTCAGGCTCACGCTCCAGTGCAGGTGAGGGCCGGTTACCCGACCGGTGCTTCCCACCAGGCCCAGGGTATCGCCTGCCTCAACAGATTGTCCGGGCTTCACATCGATCCGACTCAAGTGGCAATACATGGTGACCAGCCCCTGGCCATGGTCCACGAACACCGTGTTTCCGTTGAAGAAGAAATCACCGGTTTCCACCACGGTTCCGGCGCCCGGGCTCACGATGGGATCGCCCTCGCTACCGTCAATGTCCATGCCGCTGTGCGGGTTCCTGGGTTCGCCGTTGAAAAACCGTCGCAGCCCGAATGAGCTGGTACGCTCCCCATTCACTGGTGGGACGAAATCACGGGCCATCGGGTCGCTATCGCTCCAACTGGCCAGCGCCTTGTTGATACGCACCCGCTCGGCGGTGATGCGTTCCATGTCCTGTTCATTGGGATTGACCTGGCGCTTGTTGGTGATGGTCAGGTATTGGGTGGCATATTCCTTTTCGCTTACCTGGAAGTGGATTTCCGTATCGTTCACCTGCAAGGCCTGGGTGCCGGGTGCGGTATCCAGCGGAATCCCCACCATGGCCAGCCATTTTCCATCGCGATTGAGCACGCTGATTTGACGATCCATGTATTGAACCCGGGGTCTGGGCTGATCGGCGTTCACACCCAGTTCAACCAGGGCGATGCCACCGGGAACCTGGTCCGCCCGGGGAAGTTGCTGGGCCACTGCAAGTGCTGGCAACAGACAAATGAAAGCGATTAATCCACGGACTGTCCGGGTCATGATTTCTCCGTATTCGTTACCTGGGCATGAATGTGCCCGTCTGCCACTCTCGCCTTGATTGAGTCACCGGTTTTTACCTGGGACGGGTCCCTGATCAGGTTACCCTTGCTGTCGTACACCAGGGCATAGCCGCGGCCCAGAGTGGCCAGTGGACTGATGGCATTGAGTTCTCTTGCGAGTCCGCCCAGGCGTTGTGATTGTCGCTCGATGAGCTGGCTTGCCGCGCGATAAAGACGGCGGTTCAAATCATCCTTGCGCAGTAACTGGCGTTGCAGTTGTTTCGCAGGACTGGCCGCGGCCAGGCGGGCAATCATGGCCGCCAGGTCACGGCGCTGGCTGGATGTTTTTGCATCCATGGCCCGTCGTGCTCGCAGTTCCAGTTCGTCGAGTCGCTGACCGTCCTGGGCCAGGCGTTGGCGGGGATCTTGTCGTTCCAGCCTACCGGTCAGGAAGCCCAGTCTTTCGGCAAGTCGCTGCTGCTGGCGCCCTGCCAGACTGGCCAGGCGCTTCATGTTCTGTTCCAACTGTCCCAGCCAGGCATGCTGGTCAGGCACGGCAATCTCGGCGGCCCCTGAGGGTGTGGGTGCGCGCACGTCGGCCACCAGGTCCGAGATGGTGATATCCACCTCGTGCCCCACCGCGCTGATGACCGGGATGGCACTGTTGAAGATGGCCCGTGCGACCGGTTCCTCGTTGAACGCCCAGAGGTCTTCGAGGGAACCACCTCCCCGGGTGACGATCAGCACGTCGCAATCTGCCCGTCGGTTTGCCAGGGCGATGGCCTCGGCGATATTGGCTGCAGCGCCTTCTCCCTGCACCGGCACTGGATAGATCAGGGCGGGTACCGAGGGGAATCGCCGACGGAGAATTTTCAGCACGTCCCGTACTGCGGCGCCACTGGGGGAGGTCACAATCCCGATCCGGCGGGGAAGGCCGGGAAGCGTGCGCTTGCGGCTTTCCTCGAACAGGCCCTCGGCGTCCAGTCTTGCCTTGAGTTCTTCAAGGCGCTGGCGAAGCAGTCCCTCGCCGGCTTCTTCCATGTGTTCGATGATTAGCTGGTAGTCGCCCCGGGGTTCATAGAGGCTGACTCGAGCCCTGGCCATGATCTGCTGGCCGTTTCGGGGCTGGAATCCCAGCCCCCGGGATCGCTGGCGCCACATGGCGCAACGCACCTGGGCGCGATCATCCTTGAGGGATAAATAGAGGTGGCCAGAGGCCGGCCGGGCCAGGTTGGAGATTTCTCCCTGGATCCACAGGGCAGGCATGCCGTTGTCCAGCAGCTGCCGGACCTCCGCGTTGAGTCGTGAAACACTGTAAACGCGTCGTTCGTCACCGCTAGCGGCGCGAGATGTGGGGCTTTGGCTTGGCATCCCTCGATAATAACCGGGGTGCCGGGGTGAGTGATAGCCGCTGATCAAGGGCGATGGCGGCATCTTTAACACGCTGAAAGCGTTTATAATGCTGTCAGCGGGTTTACCTGCAATGAGTCAAACACTAAAATAGCCGGTTTACTTCGGCCAGCGGGTGAGTACATGCGCATCATTCAAGAAGCTCTAACTTTCGATGACGTTTTGCTTCAGCCTGAGTACTCGGAGGTATTACCCCGGGAAGTCTCACTGGCGAGCAAGCTGACGGCGGAAATTTCCCTTAATATTCCGTTAGTTGCAGCTGCGATGGACACTGTCACCGAAGCCCGCCTGGCGATTACCCTGGCCCAGGAAGGCGGTATCGGCATTGTTCACAAGAACATGACCCCCGATGCCCAGGCCCATGAAGTGCTGCGGGTAAAGAAATACGAAAGCGGAATTATTACCGATCCCATCACCGTGACCCCCGACAAGACCATCCGGGACGTGATCGAATTGACTCGCCGAAAGAATATTTCCGGCGTGCCCGTGGTGGACGGTGCGGACGACCTGGTGGGCATCGTGACTCACAGGGACCTGCGTTTCGAAACCCAGCTGGATGCGCCGGTCTCCTCGGTGATGACTCCCAAGGAGCGCCTGATTACGGTGCGCGAGGGCGCTTCAAAGGAAGAAGTCCTGTTGCTGCTGCACAAGCACCGCATTGAGAAGGTGCTGGTGGTCAACGGCGCTTTCAAACTTCGCGGCATGATCACCGTCAAGGATTACCAGAAAGCCAAGGATTACCCACTGGCTGCCAAGGACGAGCGCGGCGCGCTGCGTGTTGGCGCCGCCGTGGGTACCGGTCCGGATACCGATGCCCGGGTGGAAGCGCTGGTCGCTGCAGGGGTCGACGTGATCGTGGTGGATACCTCACACGGTCATTCCCGTGGTGTGCTGGAGCGCGTGAAGCGGGTCAAGTCGGC
>Ga0102814_10001084_pt1 | contig 19356 bp, 11 predicted proteins | sample ColrivemetaGS741_FD_79112 | JGI IMG/M metagenome (GOLD analysis project Ga0102814, IMG submission 79112) | Estuarine microbial communities from the Columbia River estuary - Flood tide ETM metaG S.741 | ecosystem: Environmental > Aquatic > Marine > Intertidal zone > Estuary | place: USA...
CTCTAAAAATCCTTTTTTGTAGGCTTCATAATATTCAAAATTGAAATTAACTTTATTCAGGTCTGCTTCATCTTCGGCAGCTGTATTACATATCGTCCGGATGGCATCCCCAAAATCATAATGCAGAATTCCAGGCATCACGGTATCTGTATCAATCACGCAAATGGCCTTATTGTCCATAGAAAACAAAGCATTTGAGATTTTGGTGTCATTATGGGTAACTCGGTTGCTAATTTTGCCGGTGCTTTTTAATTGTTGTAAAATGAGCATTTCATCTTTCCGAAAGAGAACTTTATCTGTCAGTTCTTTTGCCTTTAAACGTCTCTCAGTTGTTGCTTTTTGAAAGGCCATGTCAAATTGCTCAAAGCGATGGTTCATATCATGAAAACCAGGAATAACAACATTAAGTTTTGAAGCTTTTAAGTCAGCAGTTAAACTAAGAAAATCACCAAATAGTTTACCGGCCTCGTAGGCTACTTCTGCGTTGGGTACAATATCAAAAGTCTGGCTGTTTTCAATGTAGATCATCAAATTCCAATAATTGTTGGATTCATCCAAATGGTAGTATTTGCCATTTTTATTCTGAACAAGTTGTAGGAATTGGTATTCAGACCCTGCTTTTGTTTTTTTATTTGATTTAGCCTCAAGATGCTTGCTTAGCAGCACCTTGTTTGCTATTAATGCGGGAACATCTTTAAAGACCAGATGATTGATCCTTTGCAGAATGTAAGACGGTTTATTATCGGTTTTGATCAAATAAGTATCATTGATGTGTCCAGATTTTATTTCAATCCCGGCTGAAAAATTAGAAACATGTTGAAATTTTTCAAAAATGCACTTTAAAATATCAAGTTCCATATGTTGATCAATCTGATTAATTAGAATTCAAAATACAGATTTTTAATTGTTTTTTGAAAACAAAAAGCAATATTCTGCGAATCAACCATTTTTAAAGTGTTTTTAGAATTTATTATGCCTTTTATTGTTAAATTAAAAATGCAATTTGGTTTGGTGCCAATTATATTTTATGTATTGATGATAAAATCTTGTATTTTTGCAGAATATTTTAACCACGGACTCAATTTTCCTTAATTATACCATATGAAAATTCATTACATTCTGATCGTCCTGATTGTTTGTTTCCTCAATGTACTTGCTATGGCAGAAAGCTACGGGTTTGAACCAGATTCACTTTCAGGTGCTGGTATTCATGGAGTAGTTTTAGATAGCGATTCAAATTCGCCTATTGAGTACGCAACGATTGTTGTATATTCTCAAGCTGAAGCCCAGGTATTAACCGGTACGATCTCAGCTCCAAATGGTAAATTTGAAATCAAGAATCTTGATTTTGGAAATTATTATGTGATCATCAGTTTTATCGCTTATAAAGAATATCGGATCGATGATATTCAATTAAATACTAAAAATTCAGAAGTGGACCTTGGTACTGTTTTTCTTGAAAAGGATGCAGAGTTGCTGAAAGAAGTTGAAATTGTGGCACAGCATCATAATATAGATTATCAGATTGATAAAAAAGTGATTGCGGTAAATCAACAATTGACTTCTGCCTCCATGTCGGCCGTTGAAATATTGGAGAATATTCCTTCCGTTCGGGTAGATATTGAAGGAAATGTAACCCTGAGAGGTAGCGGAGGCATTACTGTTCTAATTGATGGCCGACCGACCATCCTGGAGGCTAGTGATGTTTTAAGCCAGATCCCCGCCTCAACGATCCAGAATATCGAGATCATTACCAATCCGTCTGCAAAATATGAACCGGACGGAACCGGGGGCATCATAAATATTATTACGAAGAAAAATAAGAGTTTGGGGCTGCAAGGCATCCTGAATGTCAGCGCAAATTCTTTTGGGATGTATCGCGGCGACATTTTATTGAACTACAACACAGGGAAAACCAATTTTTACATCAGTGCCCAGCATGGGGCGGGACCAAGAAAAGGTGCTTATTTCAGTGAGCGTCGAACGATCAAGGAAGATACGACTACCGTCGTGATTTCAAATGGAACTTACGAAAGGATCCGCAATAGAGGTGAAATAAAAATGGGTTTTAACTGGGATGTCAATTTAAGGAATAATATTTCCGTGGAATATAGTCCGGGCAAATCAAGCCACATAAATAATTCTGAGCAAGATTATATGACAAGCCGGGAAATTGATGATTTTCAATTGAATGAAATTAATCTGAATGAGAGTTCAAGGGGTGGGTTTTATCACAGCTTGACTGGAAATTATGTACATAAATTTCTTAAGGATAAACATCAATTAAATGTACAGGCTAATTATAGCTTCAGGGATGGAAAAGAGTATTCTGAAAATTTTCTATTGGACCAAGCCATGAAAATCAATGATGGCACCAGAACCACAGAGGATGGCCCTTCAAGCAGGGTGGACCTAAAATTGGATTATTCACTGCCATTGAATGGGAAAGATATGTTTGAAGCCGGAACTCAATTGAGGTCGGGCAGAAGCATTGATGTTACAAATTTTTACAGGTACGATCTGGATGATGCAGGCTTCATTAAGCAGGAAGCATTTGGAAATGATATTCAGTATGACAGGCATATTTTTGCTGGATACGGTTTGTATAGAGGTCAATTATCACAGTTTGGATATCAAATCGGACTCCGGACAGAATATACTTACCGGAAAACATTTGCAAATGCAGAGAATAAAAAATTCCTGCTGGATAGATGGGATTATTTCCCTACCCTCCATTTTTCATATGAATTGCCGAAGGAAAATCAATTTATGGTTAGTTATTCCAGAAGAATTGACAGACCAAGGTCCTATTTTCTTGAACCATTTGTAACCTGGTCTGACATGTTTAATGTAAGAAGGGGTAATCCGGATCTTTTGCCTGAATATATAGATGGATTTGAGTTGGGCTATATAAAACAATGGCAAAAAACCAGATTATCTATAGAGAGTTATTACAGGATCCAATACAATAAAATTGAAAGATTCTACTCAGTTTATGATGAGGGAATTTTGCTGACAACATTTGAAAATGTTGGGACGGATTATTCCCTTGGGATAGAAACCATGTTCAATACCAATTTTTTGCCATGGTGGGATCTGACATTGATGGGGAATGTTTTTGATTACCGGATCAAGGGAGAAAGAGCAGGTGTATCCTTCGCTTATAGTTCATTTAACTGGAGCAGCCGATTGGATAATACATTCCGGGTAAGCAAAAATCTACGATTTCAATTGAATGGTCAATACAATGGACCTTCAGTAACTTCGCAAGGCAAAAACCTGGCCTATTACGAACTGAGTACAGCGCTTAGAATGGATTTTCTGGATGGTAAATTTTCAACCGTATTGCAAGTCAGAGATATATTCTCAACCCATAAGCATGTAAGCATCGCCAGTAATGATGATTTCTATTATTACCGTACGAGATCTACTAATGGCCCGATAATTTCACTCAGTTTAAGCTATAAGATTAATAATTATAAACAAGAATCTGACAGGAAAGGTGGCAGGGGCGGAGAAATGAATGGAAATGGAGGGGAAGACGAATAATTGCTTCCCCGTAACTCATTTCTTATATTCCTGATTATAGTTGTTTAAGGGCTTCCTTAAATTTATCTGTTACTTCATTTGCAATTTTTGTCAATTCTGCTTTCCCCAGCATACCCATTAATGTTGATGGATTAACCATGACCACTTCTGCTTTATTGTCTCCAAGGTCACGTATGATGGCTTTGCATGGTAAAAACACACCAATGTTCTCTTCAATTTTTAATGTTTCATAAGCATATGCAGGATTGCAGACTCCTAATATTTTATATCCTTTCATATCTACATTTTCCAGCTTTTCTTTGAGTTTAAGATCCATGTCTATTTCCGTAATCACACCAAATCCCTGCTTTTTAAGAACATCCTCAACTTTTGTGCAAACCTCCTCATAAGTTCCTTCGACCGTTTTACTTAAATAAATGTCCAAATTTTGTTGAGCTGAGCTCAAATTATAGGAAAAGATCAATACTAGAATCGCAACAATATTTTTTATTTTCATTTCTAAAGATTTAATTAATTATTGATGAATTTGAATTTAAAATGCAATGATATAAAAAAGAATTAATTCCAAGTCAATGAATTACAGTCTTCTGTGTATATCTATTCTTCTGGTCAGGATGTGGTAAGCTTAAATACTGAGAAACTTTAAGTGATTTTTTCTTTTATTTTCAGGCTGTTTTATCAGCTGTTTAGCTGGCAATACTGTCAATAAACTTGGTGGATTTTAGCATGATGTCTTTTCCATGAATAGGGAAAAAATGGTTTTGATCTCCTGTTTTTTGCTAATTCCTCCGCTGGGAATGAATTGAATCACCACAACTTGTTTTAAGTCTAAATAAATATAAAATGCTTAAATGTATAAAGCCTTTCTAAATTAAAGTCTATGTTATTATGGCAAGTGTAATATTGCTATTTTTATGCTTTAATCCATAAAATTAATATTTTCCTTATGAAGAAATTTTCAGTTCTCTTTTTTGTCTTGCTTGGCTTTGTTTCAATTGGTCAGGATGTTTCTCAATGGCGTGGGATAAACCGGGATGGCGTATATGCAAGTGAAGGCTTGTTGACTGCATGGCCGGAAGAAGGGCCGGAGTTGTTGTGGCATTATGATGAGTTAGGCGATGGACATGGTTCAGCTGCCGTATCTAATTCAATGGTGTATATTTCAGGTACAGAAGGTGAAATGGGATTCGTCCTTGCTTTTGACTTGAGTGGAGCATTGAAATGGAAAACGCCTTACGGTAAAGAGTGGTATGATAGTTATGAAGGTGTTCGCACCAGTCCATGCATTGTGGATGGTAAGCTATATATTATGAGCGGATTTGGTATTGTTAGTTGTATGGACGCTATAAACGGCTCAGTACTATGGCAGGTTGATATTTTGAATGAGTATAAGGGTATTAATTTGAAATGGGGGATCACCGAAAACCTTTTGGTCTATGATGATATCGTTGTTTGCACACCGGGTGGAACCGTGAACAATGTGCTTGGACTAAATCGTCATACCGGAGAAATGGTATGGAGCTCTGCTGGGAAAGGTGAAATTTCTGCCTATTGCTCTCCTGCTTTGATCGTTCACAATGGAAGGAAGATCGTTGTAACTCATACTGAAAAGAGTGTTTTAGGGATTGATGGCCTGACCGGCACCTTGCTTTGGAGTGTTGATCAGCCCAACCGATGGTCAGTTCATGCAAATACACCCCTATATGAAAATGGCTTATTGTATTGCGTCAGTGGCTATGGTAAAGGAAGTGTTATGCTAAAGATCTCAGAAAACGGGAATGAGGTTATGGAATTATGGCGGGATGAAAATCTTGATAATAAACTTGGAGGCGTTGTACTTTTAAATGAAAGAATTTATGGTTCAGGGGATTTTAATAAAAATTGGTATGCTTTGGATTGGTACACCGGGCAGGTATTACATACATCAAAAGAACTAAAAAAAGGAAATATCATCACTTCTGAAGGCATGCTTTTTTGGTATAGCCAGTCAGGAGAAGTTGCAATGGTAGAACCTCAGGCTGACACGTTTAACATCATCAGCAAATTCAAAGTGCCATTCGGCAATGCGCAACATTGGGCGCATCTTGTAATTGATAAAGATAAACTGTTTGTCCGACACGGTAATTCGTTAATGGTCTATAAAATTGGTAAAAAAAAACTAAGCTCTGAATGGAGGGGCATCGGTAGAACAGGGAGCTATCCCGAAGAAAATAATTTACTGAATAAGTGGCCTGAAAATGGGCCGGTTATGAATTGGTTTAAAGAGGATCTTCCAAGCGGATATTCATCAATCGCGGTTACAGATAAGCAACTCTTTACAACGGGTATTGATGGGGATAATGATGTTGTCATTTGTTATGATCTGGATGGGAATTTTCTTTGGAAAAGCCCTTATGGCAGGAAATGGGACAACTCATTTGACGAAAGCAGAAGTACACCTACAATTGAAGACAACAGATTGTATGTTTCAAGTGGACTAGGGGATGTTAGCTGCCTGAATACGCTTGATGGCACCATAATTTGGCAAGTAAAGGCAAGTGAAATATTTGGAGGTAATTACGGAAGATGGGGCATTGCAGAGTCAATTTTAATAGTGGATGGTGTAGTTATTTATACCCCCGGAGGAGATAAAACAACAATGGTGGCGCTTGATAAACTCACTGGTGAAACCATTTGGCAAACCAAATCCCTTGAAAATGAACCATCTTATACTTCTCCTTTATTGATTGAAAGAAATGGTGAAAAGATCATAGCAACCTTAACTCAAAATTACTTCATTGGGGTATTGGCAAACTCTGGAGAAATATTATGGAATTTCGATTTTGGTGCATATGCAGGAGGCATGATGAAAGCGAATAACCAGACAAATACACCCCTTTATCACGATGGAGAATTCTTTCTGACCAGTGGATACGACCACCAGAGCGTTTTAGTTAAACTTGGAGATGACAACAGAAGCATTAGCTTGAAATGGGTGGACTCTGAACTTGATGTACATCATGGTGGCGTGGTTCTGATCGATGGGTACATTTATGGTTCCAATTGGTTAAATAACCGAAATGGCAACTGGACCTGCTTAAGGTGGGAGGACGGTAAAATGATGTATTCTGAAAATTGGGAAAACAAAGGTGCGATCATACATGCAGATGATCATTTGTATTGTTACGACGAGAAAAATGGAAATCTTGCTTTGGTACCAGTTAATCCGGAAAAATTTGAAGTGAGCAGCAGTTTTACAATTCCTTATGGTAAAGGAACCCACTGGTCACATCCTGTCATTAAAAACGGTCAGCTTTATATTCGACATGGGAATGCCCTGATGTCATTTAACATCAAGGAAAATTAACTAAATAAATCATATTTGGATCTGTTGAAATCGTTCATAGATAAATATTATATGTTTTTCCCAATTGCAATTCTAATTGTGGTTTTTGCTTATTGGTTCAGCTATAATCCCACAACGGATCTATCTGTTAGCTTGCCAGGTTTGGATAGCATTCCTGCAAATGATCTTTCGACAATTGAAAAGGTTGATATAGGTGCAGAGTTTAAATTGTTTGAAGAAGAGATCTCAACGATGAAGGGCGAATGGTTGAGGTTCAGGGGAAGTCATTTTGATAATATTGTAAGTGACAATATTCCGCTGATCAAATCATTTGGTTCTGCAGGGCCTAAAATAGTATGGGAAGTAGCGCTGGGAGAAGGCCACGCTGCTCCGGTCATTCAAAATGGAAAAGTTTATTTGCTGGACTATTTGGAAAAAGAAAAGAAAGATGCACTCAGGTGTTTCTCCTTATTGACAGGGAATGAATTGTGGAGAAGGAGTTATGATGTTCACATTAAAAGGAATCACGGAATGTCTCGCACCATTCCGGTCATTTCAGGAAATTTTCTGCTTACCATTGGCCCGCTTGGCCACGTTATGTGTGTGGATCCTCAAAATGGTGATTTGAAATGGACGCTCGATTTGGTTTCAAATTATGATGTGCAAATACCATTCTGGTACACCGGACAATGCCCTTTGATCGATAACGGTGTGGCGATTCTGGCTACAGGAGGCAAGGCCATTTTAATCGGAGTGGATTGTGAAAGTGGAGAAATTTTATGGGAAACCCCCAATCCGGATAGCTTGCAAATGTCACATTCGTCTGTTATGCCAATGACACTTGGGAACAAAAAAACCTATGTATACGCTGCTATAGGCGGCGTAGTAGGGGTTTCTGCTGATAAATCAGATACAGGTAAATTGTTGTGGAAAACAAATGCTTTTGATCCCTCTGTTATTGCTCCTTCACCCCTTGTATTGAAAAATGATGAAGTCCTTTTGACAGCTGGATATGGAGCAGGGAGCGCTCGGGTAAAGATAGATAAAAACAATTATAAGGTAAAAGTTCTAAATGCTTATAAACCCAAAGACGGTTTGGCATCAGAACAACAAACACCGGTTTTGATCGGGGAAAGAGTATATGGAATATTACCGAAGGATGCCGGCTCTCTTCGGAATCAAATGGCTTGTTATTCTGTAAATGACCTGAATAAACCGCTTTGGACGAGTGGAAAAACCAATAGATTTGGTCTTGGGCCTTTTATTTATGCAGATGGTAAATTTTATATTCTTTCTGACGATGGAACTTTGCATATAGCAACTGTAAATGATAATGGTTTTAAACTTGAAGATAGTTTTCGGGTCATAGAAGGTCATGATGCCTGGGGGCCATTTGCTATTGCTGACGGTAGATTATTGATGCGGGATTCGAAAAAAATGGTTTGCCTGAATATTCGGGCCTGAGTTCCTAATCAAAAAAAAATAAATTGATCATGAAACAAAAAATAACAATAGCTCTAAGTATTTTTATACTGATACTTGTCATTGGGTTAATGGTTAATGATATGTATCAAAATCAAAAAGCACCCACCAATCCATATGAGTACAGCTTGAAGGATTTTAAACATATAGATGAATCGCAATTTTGTTACCAGGAAGCTGAGGTATTTGTTCCTGATATTAAAAAATTGGTTGCTATAGCTATCGATCAGGATGATCAATTGTACCTGACAGGTTCTGGGAAAGTTCAGATTTATAATAAAAATTTGGAACTGGTAAATCAATTTGATCTGACTAAGCCTGCCAGAAGCATAGCTGTCTCAACTGATGGAAAAATTTACCTTGGAATTTCAGATCATGTAGAGATCTGGTCTCAGCAAGGGAAGCTGCTTGGAAGTTGGGAGGCTTTTGCACCAAAAAGTATCATAACAAGCATTGCAATCGATGAAGAATCGATATATGTTGCAGATGCAGGAAAGAAACTGGTGCTTAAATACGACAAGGACGGCAAGTTGCTGGCTGAATTAGGTGCAAAAGATAAATTGACAAAAAGACTTGGTTTTTTAATTCCAAGCGGCTATTTTGATGTGGCAATCGGGCGAGAAGGTCAGTTATGGGCTGTAAATCCTGGAATGCATGCATTTGAGGCATATGATGAGTCAGGCGAGATGATATCAAGCTGGCATAAAACCTCTATGGATCTCGATGGTTTTAGCGGTTGTTGTAATCCTTCACATTTTGCCATGTTGTCCAATGGTGATTTTATTACAAGTGAAAAAGGCCTGGTACGGGTAAAGGTTATTGGCCCGGATGGAAATGTTAAATGCGCTGTTGCCGGACCTGAAGACTTCGATGAGAAGGAAGTTGGAATTGACCTCGCCGTTAATTCAAATGATGATATTTTTATGATCGTTCCGGGGAAAAATGAAGTTAGAAAATTCGTTTCATTTGATTGAGTAGTTAGTAATTGAGTATTAATTTAAAGAATAGTATAAACATGGATAGGCGAAAATTTTTCAGAGCAGTGATTCAGGGTAGCATATTTACCTCTCTGACAGGTGTTGGTGCATATCTTGCGATGAGGAAACCGGATGGAAGTGCTAAAGTCTGTGATTTTGATTTTGTTTGTCAGAATTGCAGAAAAAACAGTTATTGCCAGATCGATGATGCATCAAAATACAGAATGAATAAAAGAGCAGAATTGAACAATGGCTAAGTCTTCAAAAAATACCAAAGTTGACAGGAGATCTTTTCTCAATAAGGGGGTTAGGCTTTCAATGCTTGTTGGTTTAGGCGGCTTGGGCGGTACTTTGTTGAGTAATTCAACTTCAGTAGAAATGACCTGGCAACTGGATGCATCAAAATGTGTTCAATGCGGACAATGTGCCACCAGCTGCGTTGTGTCGCCTTCCGCTGTAAAATGTATGCATGTTTTTGATATGTGCGGATATTGTGATCTGTGTGGGGGCTATTTCAGACCCGGAGCAAAAAACCTGACCACTGCTGCCGAAAATCAATTATGTCCAACAGCTGCAATCGAAAGAAAATACATAGAGAAACCTTATTTTGAATATCATATTGAATCGGAACTTTGTATTGGTTGTGGGAAATGTGTAAAGGGATGCGGTTCTTTTGGCAACGGTTCAATGCAGTTGCAGGTGAATCATGAACTATGTGTTAATTGCAATGAATGTTCTATCGCCCGAGCATGTCCCGTTGATGCCTTTAGCCGGGTTCCTGTAACGGATCCTTATTTATTCAATGGTATAATGAAAACAGATTGATGAAAAAAAGCCTGGTGTACATATTATTGATGTTTTTTCTGACTATTCAGGGTCTTACACTGGAAGCTCAGCGATTTCCGAAACCTGAATTTGAAAATGGTCATACACAACCTGCCGTACAACAAGCAGAGCCGCGTTCAAATACCTGGGAGTGGGTTGACATTTTTGTTTTGTTCGCTAGTTTGACGGTGGTTTCGTGGTTGGTGATCAAAAAAAGATCCAGGAGGGGCGTATTGTATATGTCTGTATTTTCAATATTGTATTTCGGTTTTTTCAGAGAGGGTTGCATCTGTAGTGTTGGCTCCGTCCAAAACGTTACGCTGGCGCTGTTTAATCCTGGATATGTAATTCCGGTTTCAGCCATTTTGTTTTTTATTCTGCCTCTTATTTTTACTTTGTTTTTTGGCCGTACTTTTTGTGCTGGGGTTTGCCCTTTAGGAGCGATACAGGACCTGGTGGCTATCAGACCGATGGAGATCAAACCCTGGTTACAGAAAACACTTGGTATTTTACCCTTTGTCTATCTTGGACTGGCCGTTTTATATTCAGCTACAGCTTCTGATTTTGTAATTTGTCGTTATGATCCATTCATTGGAATTTACAGACTGGATGGTACTTTTTTAATGTTTGTTATCGGTGGACTATTATTGCTCATGGGAGTATTTATTGCAAGGCCCTATTGCCGGTTTTTATGCCCATACGGGGTCCTTTTAAACTGGGTAAGTCGTTTCTCAAAAAACCATTTGACGATTACGCCCAGCTCTTGTATAGAATGTCGCCTATGTGAACATTCATGTCCATATGGCGCGATTGAAAAGCCTGTATCCGAAAATTATAAATTGGACAGAAAGCTTATGGTAAGACGATTCCTTTCCCTGGCTGTGATCATTCCTGTACTTATTACAGTAGGTGCCTGGACCGGGTATCAGATCAGTGACGAGCTGGCGATGGTAAATCCAAAGGTTTCTATGGCTAACCAACTATCTGAAGCGGAAGATAATCCTGAAAGAGAATTGACTCTGAATGTGGAATCATTCCGATCCAGTGGTAAACCGGCTGCTGAAATATATGAGGAAGCGAAGGATTTGCTTGGAGATTTTAGTACAGGCAGCACATTGCTGGGTGCTTTTATTGGATTGATCATCGGGCTAACACTTGCATCTTTAGCAAAATTTAAATACAGGCAAGATTTTGAACCTAATAAGGGAAATTGTTTAAGTTGTGCAAGATGCATTGATTTTTGTCCGGTTGAAAAGGACGGCATATTTGAAAAGAATAATTTGACATAAGGCTTTTGATTGAATGAATGATAATAATAAAATGGATCGTGTTTTAAGTAGAATTGCCGTGGCTTTGCTTGTATTTGCAGGGGTACTTACTGTACTTGTTATTGCCAATTATTTTCAGTTAAACAGGGTTGATCCAGTAAATACAGAACTGATCAATCAATTGGTAGAAAGATTGAATGACGATCCGGGAGATGCTCTACTCAGAGATCAGATCCGAGAATTGGACCTGCTGGCACGGAAAGCTTATTTTACCAATCAATGGCAGATCAGAACAGGCTCGTATCTCATTTTGATTTCTCTCGCATTATTTGTCATTCTGTACCAGGTAATGGGGGCCAGAAGAAAGCAATATGTACTGGCTAATCCGGATGCACCGGATGATATTTTGGGAATTCAAAAAAATGCAAGATTCGGGATTTCCATCGTAGGTGTGATTTTGGTGGCAGTCGCCTTAATGCTGAGCTTTATTTCACAGAAAAGAATAGCGCATAAATTTGATAAAAAGGATCAACTTGTTTCTGATGAATCAAGCATTCCTGAAAGCCAGCAAGATGAGATGTTGGTTCAGGCAAAACCGGATTCAACCCTAATTGAATCTATGGATTCCAACACGACAGATATCGCAGCTGTTGAGGTGGAAGAAATTCTGGAAGCAGAAAAAGAAGTAATCGTTTCTGAACCGGAGTCTGATAATAAAATAGTCGTGGAACCGGATTCCAAGCCGGAAGTTTCAATCGTGACAGAAGTTGATAAGTGGGTGATACCTTCAAATAATGAATTAAAAAAGAATGCAAATTCATTCCGTGGGTTTAATGGGAATGGCCTGGTGTTTCAAACCAATGTCCCGGTTAAATGGAATGGATCAACCGGTGATAATATTTTGTGGAAAGTGCCGGTTCCTGTAAAATCCTATAACAGTCCAATTGTATGGAAAGATCGGATATTCATGACGGGAGCCAACGCTACCAGTAGGCAAGTATATTGTTTCGAAAGAAATGCAGGAAAACTATTATGGACAACTAAAATTGAAAATATTCCAGGGTCTCCTGCCGTTGTTCCAAAAACAACAGATGATACGGGTTTGGGTGCTCCAACCATGACAACGGATGGTAATTTGGTATATGCAATATTTGGAACAGGCGATCTTGTTGCTCTTAATATGGAGGGTAAAATGATTTGGGGTAAAAACCTGGGTGTTCCGCAAAATCATTATGGACATTCTTCCTCTCTTATGATGTACAAGGAAAAACTGATCGTACAATACGATCAGAAATCTGGGGGGCAACTCATGGCATTTACTGCCAGAACTGGAGACATATTATGGAGTACTGCCAGGAAGGTAAAAGTTTCCTGGGCTTCACCAGTACTTGTGAATTATAATGGGACAACACAGATCGTTCTGGCAGCGGACCCTGGCATTGCGGCATACAACCCAAATAATGGGAAGGAATTATGGAAAGTCGATTGTATTTTTGGTGAGGTTGGACCTTCAGTTTGTTATGATAATAATATAGTATATGCGGTGAATGAATATGCTAAAATAGCTGCCATAGATCTTAAGCAACCCGATAAAGTGCTTTGGGAAACAGATGAGATATTGTCTGATATACCAAGCCCGGTTGCAGCAAATGGACTTTTGATCATGCCTGCCAGCTACGGCTTGATTGGGTGTTATGATGGACTGACAGGTGAATTATTGTGGGAACATGAATTTGGGTCCAATATCTATGCATCTCCTGTCGTTGTTGGGGATAAGGTTTACTTAATGGATACAGAGGGCATTATGCATATTTTTTCATTGTCCAGGGATGGGTATAAAAACATTGCGGATTGTCCGCTTGGAGAACAGGTTGTAACTACACCTGCATTTTCAGATGGCAGAATTTATGTCAGAACCAATAATAATTTATATTGTATCGGAAACAAATGATGGATTTGAATAAGAATCGAAGATAGATGAAAGAGGAGATTATTATTAAAACGGATAAAATTATTGGTGAGATTGGACAATCTATTCATCATGCCATCCCCATATTACTGGCCATACAGGCGGAATTTAACTATTTACCTGAAATTGCTTTAAGAAGAATAAGTGAATCAACAGAGATATCAGCATCCCGGATTGCAGGTATCTCTACATTTTATAATAGTTTTAGACTGGAACCTGCGGGGAAACACATTATTAAGGTTTGCGTTGGGACCGCTTGCCATGTAAAGGGTGCAGTTCAGGTTTTTGATGCTTTCAAACGGGAATTGCATATTGAGGAAAATGGAAATACAGATGCGGGTAAGCTATTCACTGTAGAAAAAGTCGCCTGTCTTGGTTGTTGTACGATCGCTCCGGTTGTTCAAATCGATGAGGTAACCTACGGACATGTAAGCACAGAAAAAGTCGGGGAAATAATTGAAGATTTTAAAACTGCTGGCACTAAAAAAGCCAAAAGCAGTAAACTTACTAAAGTCAAAAATGTAAAAGTCCAGGGCGAAATTCGTATAGGACTCGGTTCTTGTTGTGTAGCCAGCGGCAGCCAGGACGTGAAGGATGCATTAGAAGCAAGCCTTGAATCAGCAGAAATAGAAGTGGACGTAAAACAAGTTGGATGTGTTGGTATATGCAATCAGGTTCCGATGCTTGAAGTACATAAACCAAATGAAAAACCCACGTTTTATACTAAGATAAAGCCAGATGAAGTCAATCAGATCATCAGACATCACTTTAAGCCTAAAAGTCCTTTTCAGAAGATTAAATCACTCCTGTTTAATTCATTTGAAGATTATGTCGTCCAGGATTTACCAAAATCAATCCGAAGATATACGCTGGATGAAGTGAATTCACCGATCACTGATTTTGTTGGGGACCAGATTAGCATAGCAACGGAGTTCAGGGGAGAAATAACACCATCTAATTTGGATGAATATCTGCGGCTCGGAGGTTTTGATGCTTTGAAATCTTGTTTGACTGACAAAACTGCACAAGAAATAGTAGATACGATCAAAGAAAGTGGATTGCAGGGAAGAGGTGGGGGCGGATTCCAAACAGGGATTAAATGGCAACTTGTTAAAGACGAACTTGCAGAAACGAAATATATAATTTGTAATGGGGATGAAGGTGATCCCGGTGCCTTCATGGACAGGATGTTGCTTGAATCCTATCCTTTTAGGATCATTGAAGGACTTTCAATTGCTGCCAGGGCAGTTGGTTCCAAGGTCGGTTATTTTTACATTCGCGCGGAGTATCCACTTGCGGTGAAAAGGATCAGGGAAGGCATTGAAATTTGCAAAAGCAGAGGATTATTGGGTAAAGCAATCCTGGGTAGCGATTTTGATTTTGATGTCGAAGTTTTTGAAGGTGCCGGTGCGTTTATCTGCGGTGAAGAAACAGCCTTGATCGAATCGATCGAGGGCAATCGGGGTATGCCCAGAATAAGACCCCCTTTTCCATCGGAGAAAGGACTTTGGGCTCAGCCAACCCTGATCAATAATACAGAGACATTTGCTTTGGTGCCATGGATCATCCGAAACGGCGCTAAAAAATTCAATATAATAGGAACAGAGAAAAGCAAGGGAACAAAAGTTTTTGCCCTTGCTGGAAAGATTAATCGTGGCGGTCTGATCGAAGTGCCAATGGGTATAACCATTCGTGCGATCATTGAAGATATAGGGGGAGGTATTCCTGATGGTAAAGCATTCAAAGCCGTTCAGATAGGCGGGCCTTCCGGTGGATGTATACCTGCTTCCATGATTGATACGCCCATAGATTATGATTCTCTCAAGGAGGTAGGTGCCATGATGGGTTCTGGTGGAATGATCGTTTTGGATGAGACCGATTGCATGGTGGATATAGCGAGATATTTCCTTTCCTTTACGCAGGATCAATCTTGCGGGAAATGTACTTTTTGCAGGGTAGGGACAAAGCGGATGCTGGATATCCTAGACAGGATCTCGGCAGGAAAAGGCAAAATGTCAGACCTTGAGCAACTTGAGAGCCTTGCCAGGCAAACGATAAAAGGCAGTATTTGTGGTTTGGGAACGACGGCCCCAAATCCGGTGCTTTCAACCTTAGAATATTTCCGAAAGGAATATGAAGATCATATCAATGGAAATTGTCCTACAGGGAAATGTTTGAATATGGTAGAATATCTGATCAGGGACAATTGTATCGGATGTACAATTTGTGCGCAACGTTGTCCTGTTGGAGCCATTGAAAATCTGCCTTATGAGGTACATAGTGTCGATAATGACATCTGTGTAAAATGTGATATTTGCAGACAGGTTTGTCCTGTTGATTCTGTTTATATTAATTAATTCAGAAATTGAGGAGATTGAATGATTAAGCTAAAGATAAATAATACGGCTATTGAAGTTGAATCAGGAATGAGTATTCTTGAGGCAGCTAAAGGACTTGGATTGGATATTCCAACCATGTGTTATCTTAAAGGATATAGCAACCATCCATCTTGCATGGTTTGCATGGTAAAGGATGTTAAAACGGGCAAATTGTATCCGTCTTGTGCCTATCCGGTTCAGGAGGGGATGGAAATTGTTACGGATGATGAAGAAGTTATTGAAGCCAGAAAGGATGCCCTGGAATTGCTGTTAAGCGATCATGTAGGTGAATGTGAAGCTCGCTGTCGGGTTGCATGTCCTGCATATATGGATATCCCCAAAATGAATCGCTTGATCGCTGCTGGAGATTTTCACGAAGCACATAAAGTCGTAAAGGAGGAAATAGCGCTCCCCCTCGTTCTGGGATATGTTTGCGAAGCGCCATGTCAGAATGCGTGCAGGAGAAATTCAGTGGACGAGACCGTATCAATTTGCCAGCTCAAAAAGTATGTGGCAGTTGAAGATGCTAAAGATTCCGGGTATTACCTTCCTGAAAAGGAAGAATCAAAAGGCAAAAGTATGGCTATTATTGGATCAGGACCTACCGGACTTGCAGCGGCTTTCCATTTAACACAGTCGGGTTTTGATTGTACGGTGATTGACCGGAATTCAAAACCGGGAGGAAGTTTAGCGTCAGAAGTAGAATCAAAAGCGCTGCCAGCTGATGTTTTGGAAGAGGAGATCAAAATCCTAAAAGCATTTGGAGTCACAATTAAATTGGATTATAACATCAATAATTCGGACTTCAGGCAACTGACTCAAGACTATGATTTCGTTTTAATTGCTACAGGTGTTTTTGATGAGGAAACAAATGAGGACTTTGGATTGGAATTGAATAAGCTAAAGAATGGTTTTCAGGTTTTGGATGGAATTCGAAGCATGAATGAATCAAATGTCTACATAGCAGGTAGTGCCGTAAGGAAGGTAAGGATGGCCGTGCAGGCTGTGGCGGAAGGGAAAGCAGCAGCTTTTTATATCCGTTCTGTTCTGGAGGGTGTAAATGACACAAAAGTTCACCGAAAATTCAATTCGAAATTCGGTAAATTGAAAGGGGAGGAAATAAGTGAATATCTCAAAGAATCCAATTCTGATAAAAGGGTCATTCCTCAGGATGAATTGGCTGGTTTTGATAAAGAATCGGTCATGAAGGAAGCAGCTAGGTGTCTTAGGTGTGATTGCAGGAAATCGGATGGTTGTAAATTGAGATTATATGCGGATGAATATGGAGCAAGACAAAACCTGTATAAAATTGAAGACAGACCTTTGGTAACAAAGTCATACAGGCACGACAAGATCGTTTATGAACCTGAAAAATGTATCCGTTGCAGTTTATGTGTTGACATTGCTGAAAAGGAAAAAGAATCGTTGGGACTAACCCACATTGGCAGAGGATTCGACGTTAGGATCGGCATTCCATTCAATGAATCATTGGAAAAGAGTTTGACAAAAACGGCTATTAAATGTGCCTTACATTGTCCCACTGCAGCCATTTCATTGAAAAAAGAATAATAAGGGATTAAAGAATGCCTTTCAACTTTGTTCGAAAATTTCGGAACTGAATTAAGGTTGTAAGATCATATCATCATCAGCAGAATCGATCGTTAATTATTGAAAATAAGCAGTAGCCGGAAAATAAAAATACTATGAAATCCAAAATATATATATTATTCCTGTTAATCTTTAGCTATTCAAATAGCGGCTTGGGGCAACAGGATTTTTGCTGGCCATCATTCAGGGGGAATCAAGCATTGACTGGCAAAACAACAGCGGAAATTCAATTACCGCTTAGTCTGGAGTGGAGCTTTAAAACCGATGATGCAATTCGTTCTACTGCCGCTATTTGTAATAAAATGGTTTATATCGGTTCAAATGATGGATTTCTTTATGCTTTATCAGCAGAAGGAAAATTAGCGTGGAAATTTGAAGCTGGAACCTCAATTGAATCTGCTCCGCTCATTTTGGATGATAAGGTCTTTTTCGGTTCACTTGAGGGCACTTTGTTTGCTCTGAATTCGAACGATGGAGAATTGGCGTGGAAATATCAAACAGAAGGTCAGATTTCAGGCGCTGCCCAATGGGCCAAACGGCAGGATGGTAAAACGGATGTCATTGTTGGATCTTATGACTATAATTTGCATGCTGTAAATAGCGAAACAGGGGAAAAGAGCTGGGCTTATGAAGCAGATAATTATATTAATGGAACGGCTGCCATTGCCAATAATATTGCTTGTTTTGGGGGCTGCGATGGATTCTTCCATATGGTTGATACAAGGTCAGGTAAACTGGAGAAAAGTATTGACTTAGGGACTTATATAGCTTCTTCTGCCTCGATTTTGGATGGGTTTGCCTATTTCGGTAACTATGATGGTATATTTTATGGGATGGAGTTGAAATCAGGTAAAATATTGTGGCAGCAGCAGGCAGGATCAATTGTGGGATCACCTGCGATATCTGGTAAACACATCGTTATCGGTTCGAAAAACAAAAATGTTTATTGCTTTAATGCAAAAGATGGTGAGATCATATGGACCTTTAAAACATTGGGGAAAGTTGAAGCATCTCCGGTCATCTCTGACAAGAAAGTTGTGATTGCTTCAGGTGATGGACGTTTGTATGTGCTGGATCTCAAAACGGGTAAAAAATTGTGGGCCTATGAGATTGGAAGTCCCATTCTGGGTTCGCCGGCCATAGTGAAAAATAAAATTATAGTTGGTGCAGAAGATGGCAATATATATTGCTTTGGAACAAAATAAATTATTGGGGATCAAAAAAGAAGTTTGATCTGATTCGTTATTGATGATTAAAATTTAAGGAATTGAATATTGTAAATATAGTACCGGGATTTGGGGGCACGTTTTACTGTGGGAATTGCCTTAGAGATAGTGGTTTTGTTTCGGCGCTTCGGGAATCAGGACACGAAACGCACACCATTCCAATTTATCTGCCTTTGTCAATGGATCATGTAGATAGAGAGGAAGATGTTCCTGTATTTTATGGGGCAATAAGCATTTATTTGAAGCAACGCTTTAAATGGATGAGGCATATGCCGGTTTGGATGGAAAATTTCTTCAATGCACCTTTCTTTTTGAAATTGGCTGCAAAAAAAGCGGGTTCAACCAGGGCAGAGGGCCTGGAGGAAATGACCATTTCCATGTTGAAAGGTCATGAGGGATATCAGGCAGAAGAACTGGATATGCTCATTGAATTTTTACGGGATCAGATCAAACCGGATGTGGTACATTTGTCTAATGCGCTCTTGCTGGGTTTGGCAAAAAAAATGAAGGAGGAATTGAATGTAACAGTGGTTTGTACTTTACAGGATGAAGATGTGTGGATCGATGCTATGCGGCCTGAATTTGTATCTGATTTGTGGAACATGATGAGCGAAAAAGCCAAAGATGTCGATAGTTTCTTTCCCGTTAGTAATTATTTTGCAAAGGTCATGCAGCAGAAAATGAGAATCCCGGCTGAAAAGATGCACACGGTCCATATTGGAATTGATCCTTCTAAATATAATTATGTA
>Ga0102814_10001089_pt1 | contig 19327 bp, 14 predicted proteins | sample ColrivemetaGS741_FD_79112 | JGI IMG/M metagenome (GOLD analysis project Ga0102814, IMG submission 79112) | Estuarine microbial communities from the Columbia River estuary - Flood tide ETM metaG S.741 | ecosystem: Environmental > Aquatic > Marine > Intertidal zone > Estuary | place: USA...
ATCACTTAAACAGCTACTAACTAGAGTAAAGAATATAGTTACGGTTACTAAAATTATTTTTTTCATTAATATGATATTAAGATTTTTCTAATAATTCTTTGACTGTCAATAATAGTAAAGGTTAAAATTGATTGTAGTAACAAAAGTTACGCTTTAACTTTAAGGGATAAATGAAGATGGTTTGTTATAAAGTAAAAATAAAAAACTCTCAATAAATTGAGAGTTTTTTTTAAAAATATTGTAAATAAATAATATAAATCTATCTATAAGAAATTTTACGCATACGTAAACTTTGAGGTGTAACCTCCAAGTATTCATCATCCTTAATGTATTCCATACATTCTTCTAGTGAATAATCAATTTTAGGTGCAATTTTTACACTATCATCAGTACCTGACTTACGAACGTTTGTTAATTTTTTACCTTTAATTAAATTAACAGCCATATCTTCTTGTTTGTTGTTTTCTCCAACAATCTGACCTTTATAAATATCCTGGTTTGGATCAATAAAGAATTTACCTCTATCTTGCAATTTATCTATTGAATAGGCTGTTGCTTTTCCTGTTTCAGCAGATATAATAGCACCATTGTTTGAGGTTGCTATTTCACCTTTAAATGCGTCAAAACCACGTAACCTATGATTTATAATAGCCTCACCTTGTGTTGCAGTTAAAATTTTGTTTCTCAAACCAATTAAACCACGTGACGGAATATCAAATTCTAAATGTTGCATATCTCCTTTTGGTTCCATTACTAACATATCTCCTTTTCTTAAATTAACTAAGTTAATTGCTTTACTAGCTAATTCTTCAGGAACATTAATAACCAATGTTTCATATGGCTCACATTTAACACCATCAATTTCTTTTATAATTACTTGAGGTCTACCAACTTGAAGCTCATATCCCTCTCTACGCATAGTTTCAATTAAAACTGATAAATGCAAAATTCCACGACCGAAAACATTAAATTTATCTTCCGTATCTGTATCTTCAACTCTTAATGCTAAGTTTTTCTCAGTTTCTTTGTATAATCTATCTCTTAAATGTCTAGAAGTTACGTACTTACCTTCTTTACCGTAGAATGGAGAATTATTAATGGTAAACAACATACTCATTGTTGGCTCATCAACTTTTAACCTTGGTAATGGTTCTGGGTTTTCTAAATCGGCAATAGTATCACCAATATCAAATCCTTCAATACCAGTAATGGCACAAATATCACCACTCCTCACTTTTTCAACTCTATCTTTACCTAGACCTTCAAAAGTGTGTAATTCTTTGATACGAACTTTTTTAGTTGAACCATCTGCTTTACAAAGCATATAGTCTTTTCCTTCAATTAAATCTCCTCTAAAAACACGTCCAATTGCTATACGTCCAACAAAAGATGTAAAATCTAATGAAGTAATTTGCATTTGTGGTGTCCCTTCATAATAAGGCGATGCAGGAATGTTTTCAATAATTGAATCTAGTAATGGAATAATATTATCAGTTTCATCTTTCCAATCATAACTCATCCAGCCATGCTTTGCTGAACCATAAACTGATGCAAAATTTAATTGTTCTTCTGTAGCGTCTAAAGCAAACATTAAATCAAATACTTTATCATGAACTAAATCAGGAGTACAATTTGGTTTGTCAACTTTATTAATAACTACAATTGGAGTTAATCCAAGTTCTAAAGCTTTTCCTAATACAAATCTTGTTTGAGGCATAGGACCTTCAAATGCATCAACTAAAAGTAATACACCATCGGCCATCTTTAAAACTCGCTCAACTTCCCCACCAAAATCCGCGTGACCAGGTGTATCAATTACATTAATTTTTACATCTTTATAAATGATAGAAACATTTTTAGATAAAATAGTAATTCCTCTTTCACGCTCTAAATCGTTATTATCTAACAACAATTCAGTTCTAACTTTTCGCTCATCTAAAATGTGAGCTTGATCAATAATTTTATCAACCAATGTGGTTTTACCGTGGTCAACGTGAGCTATAATAGCTATGTTTCTAATAGATTGCATATTCTGATTTTTTAAGCAGCTGCAAAAGTAGTTGATTTATTTTGTTTTCTGCTATGAAAATATAATTAATAATTATTAATTAACACGTTGATTTGCAATTAAATAAAAAAAGAGCTATTAAATAGCTCTTTTTTAGTTGTTATAATTTAAATTAAATTTTTCGTCTTTCTCGTTCAGTCTTCAATAAATTAAGCTCTCTGCTTGTTTGCCCAGCTACAGAAGTATTTTCCTCTGCTCTTCTAATTAAATATGGCATAACGTCCCTAACAGGTCCAAAAGGCAGGTATTTTGCTACATTAAATCCTTCTTTGGCTAGATTATAACTTATGTGATCACTCATTCCATACAATTGACCAAACCAAATTCTTTTATCATTTTTATCTAATCCAGATTTTGCAATTAAATCCATTAATAAATAAGAACTTTCTTCGTTATGAGTACCTGCAAAAATAGACATATCATCAATATTTTTGAACATATAAGCTAATACATCATCAAACATTTTATCTGTAGCTTCTTTATTTTTGCAAATAGGATCTTTGTAACCAAACTCTTCAGCGCGTTCTCTTTCCTTTTCCATATAAGCACCACGTACCAGTTTCATCCCTATTTTAAATCCTTGTTCTTGTGCTCTTTTATGCAAATCAATCAAATAATCAAGCCTGTCCCAACGGTATAATTGCAAAGTACCATATACAATTACTTTTTTAGTATTGTATTTTTTCATCATAGCTTCAATTAAGTCATCTGCCGCTCCTTGCATCCAAGTTTCCTCAGCATCAATTAATAATGGCACGTCTCTTTCAAAAGCTGCTTTACTTACAATATCATATCGCTCCTTAATACGTTTCCATTCTATTTCTTCATGAGCACTTAATGGTTCACCTTCAGTCATTTTTTGATATAAACTCAATTTTCCAAATCCTGTTGGTTTGAAAACAGCAAAAGGAATACTTTTTCGTTCGGTACCAAACTTTATAGTATTCAGGGTTTTCTCCATTGCTAAGTCAAATTGCTCTTCAACTTCCTTCCCTTCTGCTGAATAATCTAAAACTGAATGTACATTTTTTGTGTACATTTTATCTATTGTAGGCATACAATCTTTCTCATTCACTCCACCACAAAAATGATCAAAGACTGTTGCTCTAATTATTCCTTCAACTGGAAGATGTGTTTTTAAAGCAAATTTTGTTACTGCTGTACCTATTTTAACTAGCGGTTCTCTTTTAATCATTTCAAATAAATAAAAAGCTCTATCTAGCTCTGAATTTGATTTTAAAGCAAATGCCACTTCTGTATTATTAAATAAATTTTCCATTCTTAAGTATATTTATACAAATATAGTTTTGAATGAGGTTATTTTTTTAATTTTTTATCTTTAATTTTGTGCAAATTTTAACCAACATGCAACCTATTCTATCCAATAATTACTATGTGTTTTTTCAAGATGAAGCTTATAAAAAACTTAATAAGTTTATTCTTGAATATATACCTTCAAAAATTTTTATTTTAGTTGATGAAAATACCAATGAAATGTGCTTGCCTATTTTGCTTCAACATATTGAAACCACTAAAGAAATTGAAATAATTGAAATAGAATCTGGAGAAGAAAATAAAAATTTGGATACTTGCAGTGGTGTATGGCACGCCTTAACTGAATTAGGTGCTGATAGAAAAAGTTTAATTATAAATTTAGGCGGTGGAGTAATTACAGATTTAGGTGGATTTGTAGCTTCTTGCTTCAAAAGGGGTATTGCTTTTATTAATATTCCAACTACTTTATTAAGTATGGTTGATGCTTCTGTAGGTGGAAAAACTGGAGTAGATTTAGGAGTATTAAAAAATCAAGTTGGCGTGTTTTCAGATCCTGAAATGGTACTTATTGACCCTATTTATTTAGAAACAATTTCAGAAAGAGAATTACGTTCAGGCTTGGCTGAAATTATAAAATACGGGCTTTCTTACGATATTAAATTATGGGATGACATAAATAAACTTAAAGACTTTTCAGTCAAAAACATAAGTAAATTAATTCATCGTTCTATTGAAATAAAAAATGAAGTTGTAACTGAAGACCCAAAAGAAGCTGGTTTACGCAAAATTTTAAACTTTGGGCATACCTTAGGGCACGCTGTTGAATCTTACTTTTTAGAATCTGAAACTAAAGAAAATCTAACACACGGTGAGGCAATTATTATAGGTATGATTACTGAAACTTTTATTTCTCAAAAATTATTGAATTTCCCTGAAAATAAATTAAATGGAATAAAAGATATTCTTATTAAAATTTATGGAAAAGTAACTATTGAAACTTCAGATTATCAGCCAATATTAGATTTATTAATCCATGACAAAAAGAACGTTGGCGGAAAAGTTAATTTCGTATTACTATCAGATTTTGAAAAATATAAGTTAGATTGTAAAGTTGAAAAAGAGCTTTTAATTGAAGCTTTAAATTATTATAAGGCTTAGCTTAGCAGCAATCCGTTATAACCTCTCTATAGACATCTTTATAAGCTGGAAGCACATTTTGCATACTAAATTTTTTAGCTTGTTCTAATGCATTTTGCTTGTATTGTTGCAATCTTTCGCTATTTTCTAATATATATATTCCATTTTTGGCCATATCATCTGTATCTCCCACATTACTCAAAAAACCTGTTACTCCATTTATATTTACTTCAGGTAATCCACCTGAATTTGTTGAAATAACTGGAGTTCTTGCAGCCATTGCTTCTAAAGCCGCCAAACCAAAACTCTCTGTTTCTGATGGTAATAAAAAGAGATCAGAATAACAAAGTAATTTATTTACTTCATTGCTATTTCCTAAAAAAAGAATTCTTTCATATATACCTAAATCTTTTGCTAAATTTTCAATATTTTCTCTATCAGGACCTTCACCAACTAACAGTAATTTTGAAGGTATTTGTTGTTGAATTTTATAAAAGATTTTAATCACATCTTTTGCCCTTTTAACACGTCGCAAATTACTAATATGTGTTATGATGCGCTCATTTTCATTTGCAATATTATTTCGTTGACATTCTTCTGCATGAATTTCAGGATATTTTTCGAAATCAATAAAATTATGAATCACTTTTATATCTTTTCTAATTTTAAACAACCTTAGCGTGTCTTTCTTTAAACTTTCTGAAACAGTTGTAACAACATCAGAGTTATTAATACTAAATTCAACTGCTGTTTTATAGTTTGGATGACTTCCAACTAACGTAATATCAGTTCCATGTAAAGTTGTAACAACCTTAATATCAATACCTTTCTCTTTTAACATTTGCTTTGCCATGTATGCCGCATATGCATGAGGAATAGCATAATGAACATGCAAAATTTCTAAATTGTACATTTGAACAACTTCAACCATTTTACTTGATAAAGCTAGTTCATATGGCTGAAATTGAAATAATGGATATTCTTCAACAAAAACTTCATGAAAATGTATATCATTTGATATAAAATCTAACCTAACAGGCTGTTTATAAGTAATAAAATGAACGTGATGCCCTTTTTGTGCTAACGCCATTCCTAATTCTGTAGCTACTACTCCACTTCCTCCAAACGTTGGATAACAAACAATTCCTATTTTCATTTACTAATTGTATTTTTTTTGAACAGATGTAAATATAATGGTAATCTTACAAATAACTTTATAACTGGAGTTATAAATAGCTTAAAATTAAAAAACCTCTTTCATAATTAATTATAAAAGAGGTTTTTATAGTTTTTAATATCAAAAAAATGATGTTATTTTGAATTTTATACTAATAATCTCCTAAAGTTTCAGGATTTTGATTTAAAGCAATTTCCAATTGAGCATCATTAGGAGCTTTTCCGTGCCATGCGTGTGTATGCATCATAAAATCAACTCCATTACCCATCATCGTTTTTAATAAAACACATACAGGTTTCCCTTTTCCTGTTAATGATTTTGCTTCTGCTAAATCATTTTTTATACTTTCAATGTCATTACCTTTTTCAACTTCTAAAACAATCCAACCAAAAGCTTCAAATTTAGCTTTCATGTCTCCCATTGGTAAAACATGATCAGTTGAGCCATCAATTTGCTGGCCGTTATAATCAATAGTTGCAATATAATTATCAATCTTTTTACCAGCAGCATACATAATCGCTTCCCAGTTTTGACCTTCTTGCAATTCACCATCTCCATGCAAAGAATATATTAATTTAGTATCTCCATTTAATTTTTTAGCCTGTGCTGCTCCAATTGCAACGCTCATTCCTTGTCCTAAAGAACCAGATGCAATTCTAATTCCTGGTAAACCATCATGAGTTGTTGGATGACCTTGTAAACGAGTATTTAACAATCTAAAAGTAGCTAATTCTGAAACTGGAAAAAATCCGCTTCTAGCCAAAACACTATATATTGCAGGTGAAATATGACCATTGGATAAAAAGAATAGATCTTCGTTTTTACCATCCATAGTAAATTCAGTTGAATATTCCATCACATCCTGGTAAAGCACTGTTAAAAACTCATTACATCCTAAAGAACCTCCTGGATGCCCGGAATTTACAGCATGTACCATTCTTACAATATCTCTTCTTACTTGTTGGGCAAAATCTTGCAGTTGTTGTGTTGTTGACATTTTTATAATTTAAATTTAAAAAGCAAAAATAGTATTTTAGATTTTGGTTTAACTAAAAAGGCAAAAGAAACTTATTTGTGTTTTATTAACATTATTTATGTTTTTTGCTTTTTCTTTTTGGCTGCAGGAAACAATACATTATTCAGTATTAATCTGTATCCAGGTGAGTTTGGAAATAAATCAAGTTCGGTTTTAGCATCACCTACTCTATGCTGATAATCTTCAGGATCATGACCACCATAAAAAGTAAACATACCCTTTCCTTTTACACCATGAATGTATCTAGCTTCATTATTTGATTTAATTTCTCCCATAACCAATACGTTAGATTTTATTTCATTTCTATTAAATGATGTAGTTTGCCCCATAAATCCTTTAATTAATTGGGTATGATTTTGACACAACATGGTTGGCACAGGATCCCATTTAGCAGAATATTCTTGCAAAGAAAAATAATCAGAAGTTCGCTGAATATCTCTTTTGGGAGTCATATCAATTGATGAAAACTCATATTCAACAGGATTTCTTACTAGTGTAAAATCTTTAAAAGCAAACGTTTTATTAAAATCTAACTTGTTTTGATAATCTATTTCAGAAGGATCACCATCAAACATAGTTTCGCAAATATCAACTCCTTCAGCAGCCAAAGCAATATCAAAACTATCCGTTGCAGAACACATTGCAAACATAAATCCACCTCCAACAACAAAATCTCTAATTTTTAATGAAACTGCTAATTTTGCTAAAGAAACCTTTTTATAGCCTAATTTTTGAGCAAGATCTTCTGCTTCTTTTTTTTGTTCAATATACCAAGGAGCAGCTCTATAGCTGCCATAAAACTTACCAAACTGGCCAGTAAAATCTTCATGATGTAAATGCAACCATTCATATAAAAGCAATTTTTCTTCTATAACATCTTCATCATAAACAACATCAAAAGGAATTTCAGCATACGTTAAAACCATTGTTACCGCATCATCCCAAGGTCTTGTGTTTTTGGGAGAATAAACTGCAATTTTAGGAGCTTTTTCAAGAATAACTGCATCCATGTTTTGTGATGGACTGCTAATTTCTTCTAATATTTTTAAAGCTTGAGTATCTGAAATAATTTGAAAAGTGACTCCTCTAATTTTACATTCATTTCTGGTAGCTTCATTATCTTCCAATAAAAATGATCCGCCTTCATAATTTAGCAACCATTTTGCTGTACTACCTTGACTTAGTGACCAATATGTAATTCCATATGCTTTTAAATGATTGGTTTGAGTAACTTCATCCATTGGAATTAAAATAAATGAAGCTGCTATATTTTGAGAACATATAATTGCAAAAAACAGCATCAACTTCAAGTTTGATACTGTTTTAACTATGTATTTAAATTTTATTTTATTTTTAAAATGGCACATCATTATCATCAAAATTGTCAGGCGAACCAAAGGCATCTTCTGCTGAAGGAATACTACTTTGAGGAATTGAATTGTTCATTTTAGAATGAAATTCATTTCCATAATCTTCATCTAAATTACTAAATTGAGCTAAATGCCCTGTAAATTTCAAACGGATATTATCTAAACCACCATTTCTGTGTTTTGCTACAATAAACTCTGCTTGTCCTTCACAAGGTGTTCTTTCCTCATCATCCCATTCCGTAAGTCCGTAATATTCAGGACGGTAAATAAATGATACAATATCTGCATCTTGCTCAATTGCTCCAGATTCACGTAAATCTGATAATAAAGGCCTTTTACTTCCTCCACGTGTTTCAACAGCACGGGACAATTGCGAAAGCGCAATTACCGGAATACTTAATTCTTTTGCTAAAGCTTTTAAATTTCTCGAAATTGTCGAAATTTCTTGCTCTCTGTTTCCACCACCTTTTTGTGAAGTTCCAGCAGTCATTAATTGCAAATAGTCAATAATAATTATTTTAATACCATGTTGAGATGCTAAACGACGTGCTTTTGCTCTTAAATCGAAAATTGATAAAGATGGTGTATCATCAATAAACATAGGAGCTTTTGATAAGTTTTTAACTTTTACATTTAACTGCTCCCATTCATGAGGCTCTAAATTACCTTTTCTTAATTTTCCTGAAGAAATCCCAGTTTCACTTGAGATCATACGAGTAATTAACTGAACAGAAGACATCTCTAATGAAAAAATTGCAACTGGTTCATCAAAATCAATTGCCATATTTTTTGCCATAGACATAACAAACGCTGTTTTACCCATACCAGGTCTTGCTGCTAAAATCACCAAATCTGAAGGCTGCCAACCAGAAGTTAACTCATCTAAGCGTGTAAAACCAGTAGCAATACCGCTCATTCCTTGCTTATTAGAAATTTCTTGTATTTTTTTAATAGCTTGACTAACAAGTCCTTGAGCGTCTTCAGATCCTTTTTTTAAGTTTCCTTGTGTAACTTCAAATAATTTAGTTTCAGCAGAATCCAACAAATCAAAAACATCAACAGTTTCATCATACGATTCTTCAATAATTTCTGAAGAAATAGAAATTAATTTCCGCTGAATATATTTTTGTAAAATAATACGTGCATGAAACTCAATATGAGCCGAAGATGAAACTTTTTGAGTTAAACCAACTAAATAAAAATCTCCTCCAACTTGTTCTAACTGACCTGTTTTGCGTAATTGATTTGCAACAGTTAATAAATCTGTTGGCTCAGAATTTTGAAACAATGCATAAATTGCTTCATAAATTAATTGGTGAGCCTCTTTATAAAAAGCTTCAGGATGTAAAATATCAATTACATCATCAACCCCTTTTTTATCAATCATCATTGCTCCTAAAACAGCTTCTTCTAATTCAATTGCTTGTGGTGGTATTTTACCTTTTTCTAAGCTTATAACAGTACTTTTTTTGAAAGATTTTGAAGGAATTGGCTGTAAATTTTTCACTTGTTCGTTTTTTCTAAATTATATCAATTTTTTGTATGGTTAAAATATACATAAACAAAGTGAATATTAAAAGAAACAAACACACTTAATTTTGATCTGATTTTAACAAAAGCAAATGTAAATTTTAATAGCTAAAATGAAACTACATTTTCAATTTAATTTTTACACACTTTTTGTTGACAAGTGCTATAATTGTTAATAACTAATTTTTTATTAAACTCAATTTTATTTCATTATTTTTGATTTATGGAACAAAAAAAAATAATTAAAATATTAGTTGTTTTATTAATTATGCAATGGGCTTTTGTTCAAATAATAGCCCAATTTCCTGACTTTGTAGAACGTTATTATTCCAACGGGTTGTATTATTATTTAACTAATTTATATCAATTATTAGTTGGTTGGATTCCACTTTCTATTGGAGATGTTTTTTACATACTAATCATACTATACATCATCAAAAATCTAATTTATACTATTAGAAATAAGAGCTTTAACTTTAATAAAACAGCTTGGAAGTTAGGTGCAATTATTTCAATAGTTTTTTTTGTTTTCCATTTTAATTGGGGATTAAATTATTATAGACATAGTGTTAATGAGAGGTTGAATTTTGAAATTCAACCTTATTCAAACCAAGAACTTGTTCAATTATCGGAAAAGCTAATAAAAAAATTAAATGAAATTCATTTATCAATTGCTAAAAATGACACTATTTTAATAGAAAATTATAAAAGCAAAAAAGAAATTACAGAAAAATCATATGAAGTATATGATGAATTTCAGCTAAAATTCCCTCAATTTTCTCATAAAAAAATTACTGTAAAAAATTCTTTATTTAGTGTTCCTCTTACTTATATGGGATTTGCTGGTTATTTAAACCCGTTCACTAATGAAGCGCAAGTAAATTGTCTTATTCCTAAAAGTGCATTTACTTCAACTGTTTGCCATGAAATAGCGCATCAAATTGGAATAGGTCCTGAAAGTGAAGCTAATTTTATTGGTTATTTGGCTGCTATAAATTCTAGTGATAGTTTTTTTCAATATGGAAGTTATTTAAATGCTTTGCGCTATTGCTTAAATGAAATTAATTATACCAATCCTGAAAAATTTGAAGAATTAAAAGAATCATTAAATATTGGTATTTTAAAGGATTTGCAACAAAATCAAGAATTTTGGGAATCATATCAAAATTGGAGTGAAAAATATTTCAAAATATTTTATGATAATTTTTTAAAAGCCAATAACCAAGAAGATGGTATAAAAAGCTATAGTAAAATGGTTGTGCTACTTATAAATTATTATAAAACCACAAATATATAGGTAATTTAAAATTATGTTTGCAATATGAAAAAAGTGATAACAAGCACCCAAAATTCGTATATAAAAGAAATATTTCAACTTATAGAAAAATCTAGAATTAGAAGGAAAACGCAAAAATTTGTAATTGAAGGTTTTCGTGAAATATCATTGGCTCTTAAAGGACACTATATAATTGAAACAATTTTAGTTGATCCATCTATATTAAAAGGAGGAATTTCAGAAGAAATATTACTTAAAAATCCAACAATTGAAATTATTGAAATTTCAAATGATGTTTATAAAAAATTAGCGTTTAGAAATACAACCGAAGGTATAATAGCCTTAGCAAATACGAAAAGTTTAGAGTTAAATAAATTAAATTTTAAAACAAAAAATCCATTAATTTTAGTTGCAGAAGCTCCTGAAAAACCTGGAAATATTGGTGCTTTACTTAGAACTGCGGATGCTGCAGGTATTGATGCAGTTCTTATTGCAAATCCTAAAACAGACATTTATAATCCAAATATTATTAGATCTAGTGTAGGCTGTGTTTTTACAACACAAATAGCTACAGGTACAACAGAAGAAATCATTGATTTTTTAAAAAATCATAAAATTAATATATATGGTGCAGCATTAACTGCTTCGGTTGAATATCAAACTATTGACTATACACTTCCAACTGCAATTATAGTTGGCACTGAAGCAACAGGCTTATCTGATTCCTGGTTAAAAAATACTACTAAAAATATAATAATTCCTATGCGCGGTGCTATTGATTCTATGAATGTTTCAGTTAGTGCTGCAATTATTTTATTTGAAGGAGTTAGACAAAGACACCTAAAAAAATAAATTATACAAATGAACCCAAACACTTTTTTTTATGTTTTAATTGGAATAATAATTGTTAAATATTTATTTGACACCTATATAGATCATTTAAACGCAACACATTTTAATAATCCTATTCCTGAAGAATTAGAAGGTATTTATAACAATGAAGAGTATCTTAAATCTCAATCATATAAAAAGGAAAATCATAAATTTTCAATAATTGTTAGTGGGTTTTCTGTGTTAACAACTGTTCTATTTTTTATTTTTGATGGGTTTGCCTTTGTTGATGAAATTTCTAGAAATATTTCAAACAACATTATAATTATAACATTAATATTCTTTGGAATTATACTTTTTGCAAGTGATTTAATTTCTTTACCATTTTCATACTATCAAACCTTTATAATTGAAGAAAAATACGGTTTTAACAAATCTTCAAAAAAAACATTTTTATTAGATAAAATAAAAGGATGGTTGATGATGATTTTTATTGGAGGTGGAATTTTAGCTTTATTAACATGGTTTTATGAAACTACTACGTCATCTTTTTGGATTTATGCTTGGGTTTTAATTGGTATAGTTACTTTATTTATGAATATGTTTTATTCTAAATTAATTGTCCCATTATTCAACAAACAAACTCCTTTAAATGATGGAGAATTAAAAACAGAAATTGAAAATTTCGGAAAAAAAGTGGGGTTCAAAATTGAAAATATTTTTGTTATTGATGGATCTAAACGTTCAACAAAAGCAAATGCTTATTTTTCTGGATTTGGATCACAAAAAAGAATTACACTCTATGACACGCTCATTAATGATTTAGAAATTGATGAGATTGTTGCTGTTCTTGCGCACGAAGTTGGTCATTACAAAAAGAAACATATTATTTATAATATTATCTTATCATTATTATTGACAGGATTTACTTTATTTATTTTATCATTATTAGTTAGTAATAATGTTTTATCTCAGGCATTAGGAGTTGAAACTACTAGCTTTCATATTGGACTAATAGCTTTCACTATTTTATATAGTCCAATTTCTGAAATTACTAGCTTCTTAATGAATATATTATCAAGGAAATTTGAATATCAGGCCGATGATTATGCTAAAAATAATTTTAACGGGCAATCATTAATTGATGCTTTAAAAAAACTATCTAAAAACAGTTTAAGTAATTTAACACCCAATAATTTATATGTTAAAATTCATTATTCGCACCCAACATTATTACAGCGAATTTTAAATTTAAAAAAATAGTTATTAACTATTGTTTAATTCGTTTAAAGTGTTATTTTTAATTTATGACATACAATATCAGTATAGAAGAAGAAAATAAAGAAATTGCTAGGCGCTACAAAGATCTTTTAAAAGGGGCCTATCAAACTTTTACTGATGAAGATAAAAAGGAAATTAGAAAAGCTTTTGATATTGCTGTTGAAGCACACAGTAGTCAAAGAAGAAAAACTGGTGAACCTTATATCTATCATCCAATTGCTGTTGCTAAAATAGTAGCTTATGAAATTGGGTTAGATACTTCTTCAATTGTTGCTGCACTACTTCATGACGTTATTGAAGATACAGAGTATACTGCAGAAGATATAGAGCGTTTATTTGGTGAAAATATAGCCAGAATTGTTGTTGGTTTAACTAAAATATCTCATTTAAAAAAGGATCAGGATGCATCAGTACAGGCCGAGAATTTTAGAAAAATGTTACTCACTTTAAATGATGATGTTAGAGTTATTTTAATAAAAATTGCTGATAGATTGCATAATATGCAAACAATGGATGCAATGCCAACTGACAAACAGCTAAAAATTGCATCTGAAACATTGTATATATATGCTCCTCTTGCGCATAGATTAGGTTTATATAATATTAAAACTGAGCTGGAGAATTTAGGTTTAAAATATACTGAGCCAGAGGTATACAATGAAATTCAAGACCAAATTCGAAAAAATAAAGATCTTCAAGATCAATATATAGAAGGGTTTTCAAATATAATAACAGAAGCCTTAGATAAAGAAGGTTTTGATTATTTTATTAAAGGAAGAAGAAAATCAATTTATTCCATCAGAAAAAAAATGCTTTCTCAGGGTGTTTCTTATGATGAAATTTATGACAAATTTGCTATTAGAATTATTTATAAATCATCAGAAAAAAATGAAAAATTTGATGCTTGGAAAATATATTCTATTGTAACAGATCATTTTAGACCAAACCCAAGTAGAATGCGTGATTGGATTAGCCAACCTAAATCAACAGGTTACGAATCTTTACATATCACCGTAATGGGTCCTCAAGGGAAATGGGTTGAAGTTCAAATTAGATCTTCAAGAATGGATGAAATTGCTGAAAAAGGATATGCCGCTCATTATAAATACAAAAACCAAAATGAGAGCGAAAGTGGATTAGATGATTGGTTAAATAAAATTAAAGAAACATTTGAAAATCAAGACAGTAGCGCAATAGATTTTGTTGAAGACTTTAAGTTAAATTTATATGCTAAAGAAATTTTTATATTCACCCCTAATGGAGATTTAAAAGCCTTACCAAAAAATGCAACAGCTTTAGATTTTGCATTTTCTATTCATACACAAGTTGGTATGAATTGCAGAGGAGCAAAAATAAACGGAAAATTAAAACCAATAAGCCAAGAATTATTTAGTGGTGATCAAGTTGAAATAATTACTTCAAAAAATCAAAACCAAATGTTGGGTGGTTAGATTTTGTTGTTACTGCAAGAGCCAGAACACGTATTAAAAGTGCGCTAAAAGAAGGACAAAAAAGTATTGCAGAAGATGGAAAAGAAATTTTAACTAGAAAGTTAAGACATCTTAAAATAACATTAAATGAAAAAATTGTTAATGATTTAGTTGTTTATTTTAAGTTGAGAACTAGTCAAGATTTATTCTATAGAATGGGCAATGGCTCTATTGACAATAACGAGCTTAAAGATTTTATTTCACATAGAAATAATGCATTTATGAACTTCTTTAAAAATAGAATAAAAAGAAGTTCGAAAAACCCTGAATTTATAGACAAAGATGAAATTGTTGATAAATATGATTTATTAGTATTTGGAAATGAAGAAGAGCGTTTAGATTTTAAAATGTCTCAATGCTGTAATGCAATTCCCGGAGATAATGTATTTGGTTTTGTCACAATTAATGAAGGTATAAAAGTTCATAAAAAAGATTGTCCTAATGCAATAAGCTTACAAGCAAATTATGCGTACCGAATTATAAATGCTAAATGGATAGATTCTACAAAACAAGAGTTTAAGGCAATTATAAAAATACATGGTGTAGATCATGTAGGTATGGTGAATGAAATAACTCAAATTATTTCAAAAAATATGAGTGTGAATATTTTAAGTTTAAACATTTCTGGAGTTGATGGTCTTTTTGATGGAAAAATTACAGTAAGTGTTCAAAATAAAAGCCAATTGCAAAAATTAAGTGATAGCATTAAAAAAATTGAAGGAATTGAAACAGTAGATAGAATTTATAAACATTAATTTATGAACAATTTAAGTTAATAAATATGCTTATTGCAAGTAAATTTTTAAAAAATTAGAAGTAACTTTGTTGTTTAGTTCTATAACCTAAAAGTTGAGTTATGAATAACGATAATCAAAAAATTGTGAAAAATGTTTTTGTTAATTTTTTAGAGGCAAATAGCCATAGAAAAACACCTGAACGCTTCGCAATTTTACAAGAAATATATGATCTTAATCATCATTTTGATATAGAATCGTTATATATTCAAATGAAAAACAAAAACTATAGAGTTAGTAGAGCTACTTTATACAATACAATTGAATTATTACTAGAATCAGGACTAGTTAGAAAACATCAATTTGGTCAAAATCAAGCACATTACGAAAAATCTTATTTTGACAAGCAGCATGACCACATAATTTTAACTGACACAGGTGAAGTAATTGAATTTTGTGATCCACGAATTCAAATTATTAAAAAAACTATTGAAGAAACTTTTAATATTGAAATTCAAAATCATTCACTTTATTTCTACGGAACAAAAAAACAAAAAAACAACTAACATATTATTAAAAAACCAAAATGGCTGTAAATTTATTATTAGGATTACAATGGGGGGATGAAGGAAAAGGTAAAATTGTGGACGTTCTTACCAAAAATTATGATATAATTGCTCGTTTTCAAGGAGGTCCAAATGCTGGTCACACACTTATTTTTGATGGGCATAAACATGTATTACATACCATTCCTTCAGGAATTTTTCACAAAAACGCTGTAAATGTTGTTGGAAATGGAGTTGTTATTGATCCAGTAATTTTTAAGAAGGAATTAGAAAACTTAGCTCAATTTAATTTAGCTTTTAAAGCTAAATTGTTAATTTCCAGAAAAGCACATTTAATTTTACCAACTCATAGATTATTAGATGCTGCAAGTGAAGCCTCAAAGGGCAAAGCTAAAATTGGCTCTACTTTAAAAGGAATTGGACCAACTTACATGGATAAAACAGGAAGAAATGGGATGAGAGTTGGAGATTTAGAATTAGTTGATTGGAAAGAAAAATATGCTGCTCTAACTGAAAAGCACATTAAAATGATTGAATTTTTTAATGTTGATATTCAATACAATTTAAAAGAATTAGAAGCTGAATTTTTTAATGCAATAGATACATTAAAACAATTAACATTTATTGATAGTGAAGAATATTTAAATAACGCTATTAAAAATAATAAAACAATATTAGCTGAAGGAGCTCAAGGATCATTACTTGATATCGATTTTGGAACATATCCATTTGTAACTTCATCAAATACTACAGCTGCCGGTGCTTGTACTGGTTTAGGTGTTGCACCTAATAAAATTGGCGATGTGTTTGGAATTTTCAAAGCTTATACAACTAGAGTTGGTTCTGGACCTTTTCCTACTGAATTATTTGATGAAGATGGTGCAACAATGTCTAGAGTTGGCATGGAATTTGGAGCAACTACAGGTCGCCCACGTAGATGTGGATGGTTAGATTTGGTAGCTCTTAAATATGCTGTTCAAATAAATGGTGTTACACAATTAATGATGATGAAAGGAGATGTTCTTTCTGGATTTAAAATACTAAAAGCATGTACTTCATATAATTATAAAGGAGAAGTAATTAACCATTTCCCTTACAATATTGAAGAACATAACGTAACTCCTATTTATACTGAGTTTAAAGGTTGGAAAGAAGATTTAACTACTATGACCAACGAAGGAACACTTCCTAAAGAGTTAAACGATTATATAAAATTTATAGAAGAGTTTGTTGAAGTTCCTGTGAAAATTGTTTCAGTTGGACCTGACAGAAAACAAACAATATTGAGATAATAAAAAAAAGCTTCAAAATTTGAAGCTTTTTTTTAACGTACATTTATAATTCTATAGAGATTTTATTAATTAATTTCGTAAAAAATTATACAATTGAAAAAAATATTTTTTCTTACTTTTTTAATCTTATTTAATTTTGGTTTTTCACAAACTAAAAGAATTAAAATACTTCAGGCAGATAACACTTATACTGACCCCCAATACCCTGGAGCTACAATTTCTTTAGGTAATGTTTTTGTTGAACATGATGGTGCTACACTTAGATGTGATAAAGCATATATTTATCAGGATATAAAATTGATAAAAGCCTTTGGAAATGTTATTTTGAACCAAGGCGATACTGTGTTTCAATATAGTAAATATGTAGATTATGATGGTAATAAAAAATTTGCTACTTCATGGGGAAAAGTTGTATTGAAAGATCCAATGATGACATTGGAAACTGACACACTTAAATTTGATAGAGAAAAGCAATTATTACATTATGTTACTGGTGGAAAAATAAAAGATACCACAAATGTTTTAAAAAGTAAAATAGGTTATTATTATTTGGAAACAAATAAATTTCAGGCCTTTACAAATGTTGAAGTTGAAAACAAAGAAACAAACCTTAAAACAAATCAATTAGATTATAATACGTATACTGGAATTGCTGATTTAACTGGGCCATCAACAATTACAAATGAAAAAAATTCAATTTATACAGAAAACGGTCATCATAATTCAAAAACAAATATTTCACATTTTTTAAAAAATTCAAAAATATTTTATGAGGACAGAACAATTTCTGGAGACAGTTTATATTATAACAAAAATAAAGATTTTGCGTCAGCAACAGGTAATATAAAAGTGATAGATACAGCAAACAGTTCTATTATTAAAGGAGGATATGCTGAATATTATAAATTATTAGATTCAGTTTATATTACTAAAAAAGCAGTAGCAATATCATTAGTTGAAAAAGATTCATTATACATTCATGGTGATAAGTTAATGGTTACAGGAAAAGTTGATGAACGTGTTGTTAAAGCGTATAATAAAGTAAAATTCTTTAAAATAGATTTGCAAGGGAAATGTGATTCTTTAATTTCAGATGAGAAAAATGGGTTAACAAAAATGTTTAGAAACCCTGTTATGTGGGCACAAGGAAATCAAATTACAGGTGACACTATCCACTTTATATCTAACATTAAAACAGAACAGTTAGATTCTTTAAAGGTTTTAAATAATGCTTTTATGGTTCAAAAGGACTCTTCGGGTTATAGCCAGCTGAAAGGAAAAAACATGTATGGTAAATTTATAAATAACAAATTGAAATCACTAAATGATGTTGGTAACAGTGAGGTTATTTATTATATGAGAGATGAAGCACAAGTTTTAATAGGTATTATGAAAATGCAAAGTAGTAGGAATATTTTTATTACTATGGACGAAAAAGAAATTGAATCTATAGATTTTATAAGTAAACCCGATGGAAATACCTATCCTCCTTCTCTATTTAAAGAAACTGATAAATTATTAAAAGGTTTTATTTGGCGTGAAGAAGAAAGACCTAAAAAGATGGAAGATATTTTTATAAGAGATGAAGAAATTAAAGTTGAAAAAGGGAACAAAGTAAAAAATGATGTAAAAGAAACTAGTAAAATTTGAAAGAAGACTTTTTAAAATATCAGGCTCAAACAAGCCCTTACCCTTTAGCAGTTGAAATTGATTCTGCTAATGGATGTTTTGTATATGACATCAAAGGAAAATCCTATTTAGATTTTATTGCAGGCGTATCTGCAAATACTTTGGGACATAACCATCCAAAAATATCCCAAGCTATAAAAGATCAAGTGGATAAATACACGCACGTGATGGTTTATGGTGAGTTTATTCAAAAACCTCAGGTTGAATTATGTAAGCTATTAGCTGAAAATTTACCTAAAAATTTAGAAACTGTATATTTAACCAATTCAGGTACTGAAGCTACTGAAGGCGCTTTAAAACTTGCCAAAAAATTTACTGGCAGAAGTGAAATTATAGCCGGAAAGAAAGGATATCATGGGAATACCCAAGGTTCTATGAGTGTTTGTGGAGCTGAAGAGCAAAATAGCGCCTTCAGACCATTAGTTCCTGGAATTAAATTTATTGAATTCAATAATTGTAAAGATTTAGAAAAAATCACTTCAAATACAGCTGCTGTAATTTTAGAAACTATTCAAGGTGGAGCTGGTTTTATTGAGTCTCAAAATAATTATCTTAAAAAGGTAAAGGATAAATGC
>Ga0102814_10001092_pt1 | contig 19300 bp, 17 predicted proteins | sample ColrivemetaGS741_FD_79112 | JGI IMG/M metagenome (GOLD analysis project Ga0102814, IMG submission 79112) | Estuarine microbial communities from the Columbia River estuary - Flood tide ETM metaG S.741 | ecosystem: Environmental > Aquatic > Marine > Intertidal zone > Estuary | place: USA...
ATTAGCCAGCGCGGTAAACATCTTGGTCGCAACACCTGCATGAGAACGCATCCCCACACCGACAATAGACACCTTGGCAATCTTGTTATCACTGATCACTTCACGCGCCTGCAGATCTTTACTGACTTGCTCCAGCACCTTGCAGGCCTGAGCATAATCATTGCGATGCACCGTAAAGGTGAAGTCGGTAGTATTATCCTCAGCAACGTTCTGCAGGATCATATCGACTTCGATATTAGCCTCACTCACTGGGCTCAAAATTTTAGAGGCTACACCAGGGATATCAGGGACACCCATTACAGTCAGCTTCGCTTCATCACGGTTAAACGCAATGCCAGAAATTACCGGTTTTTCCACGGTATCATCATCCTCTGTGGTGATTAGGGTTCCAGGCCCATCTTGAAAACTGTGCAGCACCCGCAGCGGCACATTGTATTTACCCGCAAACTCTACCGAACGGATCTGCAACACCTTCGAACCGAGACTTGCCATCTCCAGCATCTCTTCAAAGGTGATCTTGTCTAGCCGCCGAGCACCCTCAACCACACGAGGATCGGTGGTATAAACACCATCAACATCGGTGTAGATCTGGCACTCATCGGCTTTCAAGGCCGCCGCTAATGCCACTGCGGTGGTATCAGAACCACCCCGACCCAGAGTGGTGATATTACCAGCAGCATCAACGCCCTGAAAACCAGCAACCACTACCACTCGGCCAGCTTTAAGATCGCGGCGGATATTTTCATCATCAATGTTCTGAATCCGTGCCTTGGTATGAGACTCGTCGGTCAGAATACTGACCTGCGTACCCGTATAGGAGCGCGCCGGACAACCACTCTCGTTCAGCGCCATACACAACAAAGCAATCGTAACCTGCTCGCCCGTAGACACCAGCACATCCATCTCACGGGGAGTAGGCTCAGCCTGCATAGCCGTAGCCAAGCCAATCAACCGATTGGTTTCACCACTCATTGCTGACACCACGACGATGATGTCATCACCCTGGTCGCGGAATTTTTTCACCTTAGCAGCGACTGCCTTGATACGCTCAACCGTACCGACTGAGGTGCCGCCATATTTTTGAACTATCAGTGCCATTTGCGTATTAGATCCTTGTTGCTTAGCAGGCTTAGACCCGCTGCTCTACCCAATGTGTAACCGAATCCAGCGCTGCTGTCAGCGCTTGCGGGTCCGTACCACCGCCTTGGGCCATATCGGCCCGACCGCCTCCTTTACCACCGACCTGAGCAGCTACGTGCTGAATCAGCTCCCCGGCTTTAAACCGCCCGGTCAACTCCTTGCTCACGCCCGCGATCAGACTCACTTTGTCTCCATCTACAGTGGACAACAACACTACAGCTGAGCCGAGTTTATTCTTCAGCTGGTCTAGGGTATCGCGAAGCGACTTGGGGTCCACACCCTCGAGCCTTGCGGCCAGAAGTTTAATACCCTGGATGTCGATCGCCTGATCCAGCAGATCATTACCGGCACTGCTCGCCAGTTTGGACTTTAGCTGCTCCAGCTCTTTTTCCAACTGGCGATTACGTTCCAGCAGCGAACCGACTTTATCAGCTACCGTATCGCGGCTGCTCTTCACCAAACCCGCCACTCGATTCAATACGGCATCGGTCTCGGATAGCCACGCCAGAGCGCCCTGGCCAGTCACCGCCTCAACCCGGCGCACGCCCGCAGCAATACCGCCTTCGGCGACGATCTTACACAGACCGATGTCACCGGTACGCTTAGCGTGAACGCCACCACAGAGCTCTATTGATGCTCGTTTAGGACCCTGCCCCATACTGACCACGCGCACATCGGCATCGTATTTTTCACCGAACAGCGCCATAGCACCCTGGTTTTTGGCTTGATCGATCGCCATCACCTCGGTATTGACCGGCAGGTTGGCGCGTATCTGATCATTAACCCGCTGCTCTAATTGCTGCAGCTCCTCGATAGTTAAAGCCGCCGTATGGGAAAAATCGAACCGTAACCGGTCTGCATCAACCAAAGAGCCTTTTTGAGTGACGTGCTCACCGACGATATCGCGCAGCGCTGCATGCAACAGATGGGTCGCCGAGTGATTGAGTGCGGTAGCGTTGCGTTTGTCGGCATCAACAAACAGGTTCAGGTCCGCACCCACCTTCAGCTCACCCTCTATCACCTTGCCAATATGCAGGAACGCCTTGCCCTGCTTTTGGGTGTCTTTAACCAAGAAGCTAAAGCCGCAGCCGTTGATTACCCCCTGATCACCGACCTGACCACCGGACTCGGCATAAAAAGGCGTATGTCTCAATACCAGCGCGCCCTCCATGCCGTTAGCCAGGCTATCCGTCGCCACACCGTCTCTGAGCAACACTTCAACCTTGGCGCGACCCTCTAGCGAATCATAACCCTCAAATCGAGTTTCAATATCCAGATCCAAGCTATCGGTGTAATCGACACTAAACTGACCCGCTGCGCGTGCGCGCTCACGCTGTGCAGCCATGGCAACATCGAAACCGTCCATATCCAGACGCAGCTGTCTTTCACGGGCAATATCGGCGGTGAGATCCGAGGGGAATCCATAGGTATCGTAAAGTTTGAACACGACATCGCCTGGAATCACATCACCTTTCAGGCTGGCGATATCCTGCTCCAGAATCCGCATCCCCTGCTCCAGGGTCTTGGCAAACTGCTGCTCTTCACGTAGCAACACTTGCTCAATGCGTGAACTTTTTTGCAACAACTCAGGATAGGCCGCGCCCATCTCTTGTGCCAAAGGAGCGACCAGCTGGTGGAAGAACGGGCCGGTGGCGCCTAATTTGTTACCGTGACGGATAGCTCGGCGCATGATCCGCCGTAACACGTAGCCACGCCCCTCGTTAGAGGGCACCACATCATCGGCGACCAAAAAGGCACAGGAACGAATATGGTCGGCAATCACTTGTAGCGACTTGCTCTCCAGGTCGGACGTGGCAGTGACATTCACCACGGCCTTGATGAGCTGCTGAAACAGGTCAATCTCATAATTGCTGTGCACCGCCTGCATCACTGCGGCGATCCGCTCGAGCCCCATGCCGGTATCGACCGAAGGTTTGGGCAGCGGTGCCATTGAGCCATCCGCCGAGCGGACATACTGCATAAAGACGATGTTCCAGATTTCGATAAAGCGATCGCCATCCTCTTCAGGACTGCCGGGAGGACCGCCCCAGATCTGCTCACCATGATCGTAAAAGATTTCAGTGCAGGGACCACAGGGGCCCGTATCACCCATCGCCCAGAAATTATCTGAGTTATAGCGCCCGCCCTTGTCACCAATTCGGATAATGCGTTCAACCGGCACACCAATTTCGTCGGCCCAGAGCGCATAAGCCTCATCATCTTCCTGGTAGACCGTTACCGATAGCTTCTCTGGGGGGATCGCCATCCACTCGGGTGAGGTCAAGAACTCCCAAGCAAAACGGATGGCATTGCTTTTGAAGTAGTCTCCAAAACTGAAGTTACCCAGCATTTCGAAAAAAGTGTGATGACGCGCGGTGTAGCCCACATTTTCGAGATCGTTGTGTTTACCTCCAGCGCGAACGCAGCGCTGCGAAGTGACAGCACGATTATAAGGACGTTTATCTGTGCCTAAAAACACATCTTTGAACTGCACCATACCGGCGTTAGTAAACAGCAAGGTCGGATCATTACCAGGAACCAATGAGCTACTGGACACGACTTCATGCCCCTGCTGTTCAAAGTAATCCAGAAACGCCTGGCGAATCTGTGCACTGTTCATCTGTTTCATATCATTCAACCACTGACGCGATCCCCGCGGCTCTTTACGACCAATGCCTATTAAAGAAACCAGGACAACCACTTTATGCTTGCAAAATTGGCGCACAGTATACATGCGGCTTGGCTAACAGAATACTCTACACTTGACAAATATCTGACACAGGAGGTGCGCTACTCCGATTCTGCGGCACTGAGCGCATAACGCGTCTGATCCTGACTAAAGCCTCGATAGACTAAAAACCGCCACTGTTTGGCCTGCATCTTGGCATCCTCAGGAGGCTCAAGACCAAAGCGCCGCTCACGGACGCTGCGGGCCAGCTCAAACCAGTCTTGCTTACAGCCACACAATACCTCTTCTCTGATAGACTCATCGACGCCCTTGTTTCGTAGCTCTTGGGTGATCCGAAGCGGCCCCTGACCTCGGCTAATTCTGGAGCGCAGCAGGCTTTCGGCAAAGCGCTCATCACTCTGCAAGCCCTGCTCGCGTAAACGCTCCAGCACCTCTTCCAGCAACGGAGCCGCACCCTCTTGGCGCCCTAGCCGCTGCTCCAACTCAGCACGGCTATACTCTCTGCGGGACAACATCAGTAACGCCGACTGCCGTAGCTGAGCGATCAATTGTTTATCCACTGTATTATTCACCACTGCGTTTCCACTAGATTTACCACTAGGCCGCTGTCTTTGCCTTCATCTATAGGCACCGATAGAATAGCCGCCTTTCTGAAATAGAGCTTGCCAGACACAAGGGCTGCACATGAAACTTTCCGCTTTCGGTACCAAATTCACCACTGAATCAGGCATTCTCAGCCTGATGGATGATCTTGGCAATGCTCTGGCTGGCGATCAAAACATGATCATGATGGGCGGTGGCAACCCGAGCCATATTCCCGAAGTCCAGGCAATTTTTCACGACCGCGCCCGACGGATTTTGGACAATCCCAAAGAGTTTCAGCACCTGATCGGCGTCTATGACCCGCCTCAGGGCGAAGTTGAGTTTACCACCAACCTAGCAAAGCTGCTGCGACGCGAACTAGGCTGGGATATCACTAGCGCCAATATCGCCCTCACTAACGGCAGTCAATCGGGTTTTTTCATGTTATTTAACATGTTTGCTGGCGCATACAGTGACGGCCAGCAAAAAAAAATCCAGTTGCCACTAGCGCCTGAATATATCGGCTACTCTGATGCAGGCCTCAATCGGGATTTTTTCACTGCGGGGCTACCAAAAATTGATTTTCTTGACAGCCACACTTTCAAATATCGGATCGATTTCGACGCGATTAAAATCTCTGAGCAGACCGGTGCCATCTGTGTATCCCGACCCACCAACCCCACCGGCAACGTCATTACCGATGAGGAGCTAGCAAAACTCGACGAACTAGCCAAGCAGCACGACATTCCACTGATCATCGACGGCGCCTATGGCACCCCCTTCCCGAATCTTATTTTTACCGATGCCACTCCATTATGGAATGACAACATCATTGCCTGTATGAGCCTTTCTAAACTGGGCTTACCTGCAGCCCGCACCGGCATCATTGTGGCCAACGAACAGGTAATCCGCGCCGTCTCGGCGATCAATGCTGTCATCAATCTATCCACCGGTAGCTTTGGCGCGGTGCTGACTCAGGATATGGTCCGCAGTGGCGAGATCATCCGCATCAGCAACGACCTAGTAAAACCTTACTACCAGCAGCGCTCACAACTGGCTGTAAGCTGGTTCCGACAGGCGCTGGGCGAGTTACCCTATTACATCCATAAACCTGAGGGAGCGATGTTTTTATGGCTATGGTTTAAAGATCTACCGATCTCAAGCTTGGAGCTCTACCAGCGCCTTAAAGCCCGCGGAGTCTTGGTCGTGTCCGGGCATTACTTTTTCCCAGGCATCGCCGCTGATTGGCAGCACCAACATGAATGCATCCGCGTTACCTACACTCAGGAAGCCGATAAGGTTAAGCAGGGGATCGATATTATTGCCGATGAAGTTCGCCGTGCTTACCAGCAGGCCTGACGCAGTGACAGAGGGTCAGCAACCGTCCTGTTAGGATATAGCGAATGGGCAGCAGCGCTATCGACGAGCCCTTGGGCAATGGCATTAAGGGCGCGCCACTTGTAGGCGCACCATGTTGGACTGAGCAACAGATCAGCCTCGGCAGTTCCGGTCAACCGATGAAACACCAGCTCTGGTGGGCTGCGTCGAATAATCTCAACACAGGTCTCAACGTAATCATCAAACGTTACGCCCGAGTAAAGCCCCTGTTTCCACTGCCGCGCCAGCTGGGTACCTTTGACAATATGCAACGGATGCAACTTCAACCCCGCTGTACCCAATGCCATCACTCGGTCAAAACTCTCAACACTGTCGAGCGCTGATTCGCCCGGTAGACCGACGATCAGATGGGTACAGAGCTGCAAGCCTCGCTCCTGGCAACGCAACACCGCATCCTCATACTCTGCCCAACCGTGCCCCCGATTAACCCTAGCCAAGGTGGCATCATTCGCCGATTGTAGCCCAAGCTCCAGCCAGATTTCGTAACCCTGTGCTTGATAGTCCGCCAGCAGATCCAATACCGGGTCAGGCACACAATCAGGCCGCGTCCCCACTGAAAGCCCGATCACATCGGGCTCATTCAACGCGGCATCATACAGCCCCTTTAGATAGTCGAGATCCGCATAGGTGTTGGTATAGGCTTGAAAGTAGGCTAGATAGCGCTGCGCCCCGGTTCGCTTACGAATGACCTGCCGCCCCGCCTCGATCTGCTTGGCTATACTCGGGGGTTGCTTACTCATCGGATTAAACGAGGTGTTATTACAAAAAGTGCAACCCCCTATCCCCTTCGTGCCATCACGATTGGGGCAGGTAAAACTGGCATTGAGTGCCAGCTTGTGGACCCGGAAACCATATTTACGCTGCATATGGCCACCAAAGCTGTTCACAAGACTACCTAATTGCATTGAATACTCTAACGTTAACGAAAAACAAGGCCTACGGACGAACGACCTTTAGACCGTATGTTTTTTGCGGTAGCGCTGTATCGACTGCACCGGACCGGAAAAAGCATAAACCACGAAAATCAACCACAACAAGGTCGCGGGATCGATAGAAATGACAGCCAGTACCATAACGACTCCCAGCAACACCACAAAAGGCACTTTGCCTTTCAGGTCAATCTCCTTGAAGCTGTTATAGTAAAAGTTACTGACCATTAAAATACCGGATAATGCCACGATCAACGCAATCACTAACGCATACCGCGCGGCATCGATTTCAAACTGAGTACCCACCCACACCATGCCGGCCACGACACCGGCAGCGGCGGGGCTTGCCAGACCGATAAAATAGCGTTTTTCGACACTGCCTATCTGGGTGTTAAACCTAGCCAGACGCAATGCGGCTCCAGCAACAAAGATAAACCCAGCAACCCAACCTATTTTGCCCGCATCCTGAAGAGACCAAGAGAACGCCACCAACGCAGGCGCCACTCCGAAGGACACCATATCGGCCAAACTGTCGTATTGCGCGCCAAAATCACTCTGGGTATTGGTCATTCGTGCGACGCGGCCATCAATACCATCCAGCACCATCGACACAAAGATGGCGATAGCGGCTTTCTCAAAATCGCCATTCATCGCGGCAATAATGGCATAGAACCCGGAAAACAGTGCGGCGGAGGTGAAGAGATTAGGCAGTAGGTAGATCCCGCGATTACGGGCTTTAAGTGTGTTATCGCTGACGGCATCAGCATCGCAAACACCCTCTAACTGCTGGTCCTGATCCGGCTCTCTCATGTTCAAGTACGCCTTATATTAAGTACAAAAAGGTCTCTATGGTACAGTAACCATCGTAACGCATCCTGCAAAACGGCGCCCCGCAAGGTGCTTATCACGTTCGGCTTTCAACCATCAATTTGGTAGCCATCTGCTGTGCCGCTTTAACTCCTGCCCCAAGATCATCACACTCCATACCCTCGATCGCGGCGCTATATACGCTTTCGGCCATCGCTTTATCACCGCCTTGGCTAACCTCATCGAAAATACTTAAAAAAAGATAGATCGGTTGTTTTCGCAATTCTTCCAAGCTCGGCGCAGTTTGACACCGCGAAAGCAGAGCACCATGGATCTGGTTAAGAATCACCTGGCAACGGTCACAGCCTGACACTTGAGCAGCTTTTGTTTCAGAAGCCTCAGACTGACCGGCCTGAGCCACCGACAGTAAAGAACACAGCACAACAGCAATTAAAGTAGTTCTCATAGCTTAGCTCCTCTAATCCTTGAGTAATATCGCGCTAGGACGATACACCAAATAGATCTCGGCTCATACTCCTAGAGCCCACCTACAGCGCCAATACCTAAAAATCTTGCCTTATGGGCAATCGCCTCGGCCCGGCTATGGGTGGATAGTAAAGAGGATAAACATCTCAAATACTGGCTTCAAATAAAACCAGCGGGCCTTCGGCTTACTCGCAAACCGTGACTGCCGCGGCCTTTCTTATCGGCATTAAACTGCCGGTCTATAACGGAAAAGCCACCCTGCCAGAATAGCTATGGCAGGGTGGCTCTGTAGCTCCAGCGCTGTCACCTCGATAGAGTTAGAACTCTATTTCACCCGTCACCGGATCAGGAGCTTGCTCTTTTGCTTTCGGCTTGGGCATCAGTTCAGTCCGCAGCAACGCTTCAATCTCATCTGCCACCGCGGGATTGTCCGTCAAATATTGTGCAGAGTTGGCCTTGCCCTGCCCAATTTTATTGCCCTTATAGGCATACCAAGCCCCTGACTTGTCGACTAGGCCTTGCTTGACGCCTAAGTCGATTAGCTCGCCCATTTTATAGATCCCTTGGCCATACATGATCTGAAATTCTGCTTGTTTAAATGGCGGGGCGCATTTGTTTTTAACGACCTTGACCCTTGTCTCGTTGCCAATAACCTCATCTTTATCTTTTACTGCGCCGGTGCGACGAATATCCAGACGGACAGACGAGTAAAATTTCAGCGCGTTGCCTCCGGTAGTGGTTTCGGGCGATCCGAACATCACCCCGATCTTCATCCGAATTTGGTTGATGAAGATCACCAGACAGTTGGCGTTCTTAACGTTGCCGGTAATTTTACGCAGCGCTTGGCTCATCAGTCGAGCCTGGAGCCCCACGTGAGTATCTCCCATCTCTCCTTCAATTTCGGCCCTCGGGGTCAACGCGGCTACCGAGTCGATCACGACCACATCGATAGAGTTGGAGCGCACCAGCATGTCGCAGATCTCCAGCGCCTGCTCACCGGTATCAGGCTGAGAAACCAGCAGATCATCAATATTCACTCCTAGCTTTTCTGCATAGGAAGGATCCAGCGCGTGCTCGGCATCGACAAATGCACAGGTCTTGCCGGCTTTTTGCGCTTCGGCAATCACCTGCAGTGTCAGTGTGGTTTTACCAGAAGACTCAGGCCCGTAGATCTCGCAGATACGACCGTAGGGCAGCCCGCCTATACCCAGCGCGATATCCAGCCCTAGCGATCCGGTAGACACCGCAGGCATCGCTTCGCGCGGCTTGTCACCCATGCGCATTACTGCACCTTTGCCGAACTGACGTTCGATCTGCGCTAGCGCGGCGGACAGCGCCTTCTTCTTGTTGTCATCCATTGCGATACCCTTACACTGTGAATAATGAAGTTTCCAGAACGGTCGGGGCAGTAGACTTAACGCTGCGACCCGCACCAAAACAACTGTATATCTGAACAGTATTATTTCACAACTTTTATTAAACGCAACCCAGGATTGCTATTTATCCCTCCAACAGGGGTAACAATCCTGCAATCGCCTTCTCAACCGCTTGATCTCTAATAGATTGACGATTTCCATCAAAGGTAAACATTGTACTTTTACCGAGCCCATCAGCTCTCGCCCAGGCGATCCAGACAGTGCCTACCGGCTTTTCATCACTGCCGCCTCCGGGGCCGGCAATACCGCTGACCGCGACACTCAGTTGCGCCGGACTGTTAGTCAACGCGCCCTGCGCCATCGCCTCCACACAGGCACGACTCACCGCACCCTGCTGCTCGAGCAACTCGGCACTCACCCCCAGCAATCGCTGCTTCATCGCATTGGAGTATGTAACAAATCCGCCTTCCAGCCAGCGGGAGCTACCCGCCAACTTCGTTAGCCGCCATGCAATACCGCCACCGGTGCAGGACTCCGCAGTCACCAACGTCCATTGCCGTCGCACTAACGCCATCGCCAACCGCTCTACCAATGGCTGCATACCGCCTCCTCGTTGATTCATCGCACGCTTTAGAAATATGCCACAACATGCCGTAGAATACCCGGCTTTAACAGATAGCTGATCGGCGCTTTCGCACCTCACCATTTAGCAGATAACATTGACGCCCGTATGAGTAAAAACCTAGCCAAAAATAGCTCTCACACGCCGATGATGACCCAGTATTTCGGTATTAAATCCGAGCACCCCAACGAGCTGGTGTTCTACCGGATGGGTGATTTCTATGAGCTTTTTTACGATGACGCCCGCCACGCAGCCCAACTTCTGGATATCTCTCTGACCAGCCGCGGTCATTCTGGTGGAGAGCCGATTCCGATGGCGGGAATTCCCTATCATGCGGCAGAAAACTATATTGCTAAGATTGTTCGTGCCGGAAAGTCGGTCGCTATCGTCGAACAGTTCGGCGACCCGGCGACCAGCAAAGGGCCGGTTGAGCGCCGTGTGGCACGGGTCGTCACTCCCGGCACCCTCACCGACGAGGCGCTTTTGGATGCCTCTCGCGACAATCTATTGGTCGCCATTACTCGAGACCAAGGCACTTTTGGCATTGCCAGCCTGGACATCAGCGCAGGCCGGTTTCAAATCATGGAGATTGCGGGAGAATCCGCGCTGCTGAGTGAACTGGCACGCCTACAACCCGCTGAACTGCTGTTCAACGAAGCCGATGGTATTGACGAACTACTGACTCGTTTTAAGGGTTTACGCCGTCAGCCGCCCTGGAATTTCGAGTTTGATAGTGCCCATCGCTTACTGACGCAACAATTTCAAACCCGGGATCTGAGCGGATTCGGCTGTGAAACGCTGCCGACGGCACTGTGCGCCGCAGGTTGTCTGCTGCAATACGCCAAAGAGACACAACGCACCGCCCTGCCCCATATTCGCAGTATCACCGCCGAACGCCAAGATAGCAGCGTCATTCTTGATGCCGCCACCCGACGCAACCTGGAGCTAGATGCCAACCTGATGGGCGGTACCGATAACACCCTCATCTCGATACTCGACCGCACCGCGACCCCTATGGGTGGCAGATTACTGCGCCGCTGGCTGCATCGGCCGCTGCGCGACCTTGAAACCATCAAGCAACGTCAACTCTGCATCGCGAGCTTGCTTCAAGATTTTCGTTTTGAGGGCCTGCAGCCCGTCCTGAAACAGATCGGCGATGTCGAACGCATTCTCGCTCGTATCGCCCTGCGTTCGGCTCGGCCTCGCGACCTGGAGCGCCTTAAAACGGCACTGGCTTCGCTACCGGTTTTACAACAGTTGCTTATCCCCTTGCAGGCCCCACTGGCAATTCAACTGGGCACAGCCATAAACGAGTTTCCTGAGCTTGAGCAACTACTAAGCCGCGCAATTATCGACAACCCACCGGTAATTATCCGTGATGGCGGTGTGATCGCCGAAGGTTATGACACTGAACTCGATGAGCTGCGTTCGCTCAGTGAAAATGCAGGCGGCTACCTACTGGAACTCGAACAGCGCGAAAAGGTCCGAACCGGCATCGCCACCCTCAAGGTCGGTTACAACCGGGTGCACGGCTATTACATCGAGATAAGTCGTGCGCAGTCGGGTCAAGCACCTGCAGAGTATATCCGCAGACAGACGCTTAAAAATGCCGAGCGTTTTATCACCCCTGAACTCAAGGAGTTTGAAGATAAGGCACTAAGCAGCAAGAGTCGCGCCCTGAGTCGAGAAAAAATGCTCTACGAAACGCTGTTGGAAGAGGTAGCCGCTCAGCTAGCACCTCTGCAAGACAGTGCCGCCGCGCTAGCGCAACTGGATGTCCTTAACAATCTCGCTGCTCGCGCGGACCGCTTAAACTACTGCGCCCCTACCTTATCTGAGGTGCCTGGAATACACATTCAGGAGGGCCGCCATCCAGTCGTCGAGCGGGTCTCGGACAGCCCCTTCGTCGGTAACGATCTCCAGCTGGATCCCGAGCGTCGCATGCTGATCATTACCGGTCCCAACATGGGGGGTAAATCGACGTTCATGCGCCAGGCCGCACTGATTGTACTGATGGCGCATATCGGCAGCTATGTCCCAGCAGCACAGGCCCAGATCGGCTTGGTGGATCGTATTTTTACCCGCATGGGTTCTTCGGATGATCTCGCCGGGGGACGCTCAACCTTTATGGTGGAGATGACCGAAACCGCTAATATTTTGCATAACGCCACCCCACACAGCCTGGTGCTGATGGACGAAGTAGGCCGGGGTACCAGTACCTTTGATGGACTGTCGCTCGCCTGGTCCTGCGCCCGTCATCTGGCATCCCAGACACGCGCGTTCACTCTGTTTGCTACCCACTATTTTGAGCTAACCGGCCTACCCGACACCGAGCAAGGGGTCGCTAACATCCACCTGACGGCGACCGAGCATAACGATCATATTATCTTCCTGCATAGTGTCCATGAGGGCCCCGCCAGCCAGAGCTACGGCCTGCAGGTGGCCAAGCTTGCGGGTGTTCCAATGGGAGTGATCGACGAGGCCAAGCAAAAGCTCAGGCAGTTGGAATCGACCTCCATCCGCGAGGGCCTGACTCCGTTACAGGCCGACCTGTTCAGCCACCCCGAACCGACCAAGATCAAGCCCAAGCGCCCAAGCAAAGCCACTCCGCATCCATTAGAAACCGCGTTGCAGGCGATCGATCCGGATAACTTAACCCCACGACAGGCGCTTGAGCATTTATACCGACTCAAACAAACCCTTTAATAGAGCCTATACTGGGGCTCTAGTTCCTAGTTTGGCGCTGCTTTTGGCTAAAACTCTACACGCGTGAGAATCGATTATGACTTTTGTTGTTACTGAGAACTGCATCAAATGCAAATACACCGATTGTGTCGAGGTTTGTCCGGTTGATTGCTTCTATGAAGGCCCCAATTTTTTAGTTATCCACCCAGACGAATGTATCGACTGCGCCCTGTGCGAACCGGAATGCCCGGCCGGTGCCATCTTCGATGAGGGTGACGTCCCTGCAGATCAGCATGATTTTATTCAGCTCAATGCCGAACTGGCTGAAATCTGGCCCAATATTTCAGAGATGAAGGCCGCGCCTGATGATGCCAAAGACTGGGACGGAAAGCCGGACAAAAAAAAGCTGCTAGAGCGCTAACCCCAACAGCAGTCAAACAGAAAGTCACTGGAACCCTAGGCCTATTCGAGTAGGTCCGCCCCCGTCAGGCCGTTATTCTCAACGATGTCACGCAAGCGCTTTAACGCTTCAACCTGAATTTGGCGGACCCGTTCTCGGGTCAAACCTATCTCACGGCCGACCTCTTCCAACGTGCTGATCTCATGCCCATGCAAGCCAAAACGGCGCATCAGCACCTCTTTATGTTTCTCAGGCAGGGTCTCCAACCATTGATCCAGACGGCCGATTAAATTGGTATTTTGCAACCAGGTTTCAGGATCGGCGGCATCATTATCGGTAAGGGTCTCGACCAGCGTTTTTTCGGAGTCTTTGCCCACCGGCACATCCATGGAGACCACGCGTTCGTTAAGCCCCATCATCCGCTTGATATTCTCAACCGGCTTATCAAGCATCTCCGCGATCTCTTCGCAGGTGGGTTCATGATCCAGCTTCTGGGCTAGAACCCGCGCCGCTCGAAGATAGACATTGAGTTCTTTAACGACATGTATCGGCAGCCGAATGGTGCGGGTCTGATTCATAATGGCGCGTTCAACGGTCTGCCGGATCCACCAGGTCGCGTAGGTAGAAAAACGGAAGCCACGCTCGGGGTCAAACTTTTCAACCGCTCGAATCAGACCTAGGTTGCCCTCTTCGATCAGATCTAACAGGGTCAGACCTCGATTGATGTAACGTCGAGAAATTTTAACAACTAGGCGCAGATTGCTCTCAATCATCCGCTTGCGAGATGCCTCGCAACCGCGCAGTGCCTTACGTGAGAAGAACACCTCCTCTTCGGCACTTAACAACGGCGAGAACCCGATCTCGTTCAGATAGAGCTGGGTGGCATCCATATTTCTGGCCTTTACCAGATCTTTACGGACCTCGCCCCGCGCTTTATCCATCACCTCATCATCGGCGTCTACATCCGCATCTGCATCCATGAGATCCATGTCATCGGTGATATCATCAATAGTCATCACAGTATCCGCAGTCTGCTTTTTTGCCTGTCTGTGCGTTGCTCGCCTCGGCCGAATAGCCGCTGTTTCATGCGTGTCCATGGCAACAATCTCCCTGCTGACAAACCCGTTCCCGAGGTCGTCTAATTGCTATCGCGGCGGCAAGTAGCGAATAGGGTCGACCGGCTTACCTTCCTTGCGAATCTCAAAATGTAGCATGATCTGGGTAACACCGCTATTGCCTATCTCCGCAATTTTATCCCCAACATCTACCCTATCTTGCTCTTTTACCAACAGTTTATCGTTATGCGCGTAGGCGCTTAGATAGGTTTCATCGTGATTGATAATCACTAGATTACCATATCCTAATAAACCATTGCCTGCATACACTACCACACCGGCAGCGGCCGAGAATACCGGCTCCCCTCTGCGGCCAGAAATATTTAAGCCGTTACTATCCTTACCCTTGGCACCAAAACTCTGGATCACTCGACCTCGTGCAGGCCAGCGCCACACCAGCGGACCGTTCTTAGCGGCGGCCCTGTGAGGGGCAGCCGAGGTAGCAACGGGTGCAGGGGTTGGCGGGCTGGGCGGGGTCGCTATGCTAGTGGTTATGACGGGGGAAGTATCAACAGGCTGAGCCGCAGTCTTAACCGAGGAAGGCTCCAGTGCGTCAGTGATGCTTACTAACTGGCCCGGATAGATCCGGTAACTGGCATCAATATCATTGGCTCTGGCCAGAGCACGATAATCTTTATCGTAGCGCCAAGCGATGGAATAGAGGGTATCGCCAGACTGGACTCGGTAATATCCGGTAGGGGTGGATGACACCGGAGCACGCTGCGGCTGAGGCGCATTCAAAGAGTAATCACTGACAGGCGCCATATGCCCACCGCAACCTGATAACAACAGGCTGACCAGCAGTAAGGCTCTCACTAACCTATCGCTGTTACTTGTTATCCTTGGTCGCAAATCTAACCATCCTATTGACGTCCAGCGCCTTTGCGGCCTAGCTCGATACTCAAACAATACGGGTGGTAAACATTAACCTTTACTACCGTTACGCTCCAGCATATAGACCGCCAATCCTCCCAGCAACATCAGTAACAGCGCCCCCCAAAGCATGGCATCCTGCCCCGTCAGGGCCTGGTAACTGATGGGCAGTACATTATCCTGCAATAAGGGCACCGCGTCGCCATGACTGTTGATTCGATAATCAGTCGTGTACTTCCAGGGCCAGACTTTGTTTAGAGAACCCAGCATCACCCCGATAAGCAACGCCAATGTGAGATCATGGTAGTGACGGAACATCCATGCCAACAGGTGTGAAAAACTTAGCAAGCCCAGCGCACAGCCGAGCATAAACAGACCCAACACCTCGAAATCAAAGCTTTTAATAGCCCCCATAATAGGGCCATACAGCCCCAGCAGCAGCAAAATAAAACTCCCGGAAATGCCGGGTAAAATCATCGCACAGATGGCAATACAACCCGCACTAAACACAATCAACGAGGTCACTTCAACTTCGACCGGCGTCATCACCGTAATAATATAAGAGCCTACGACCCCCACCCAAAGCGCGATGCCCGACACTAAATTCCAGCGCCTAATTTGAGACATCATCCAGATTGAAGAACTGACGATGAGGCCAAAAAAGAACGCCCACAGCAGGGTCGGGTACTGTTCCAACAGATAGATGGCTAGGTGCGCTACCGAGGCCAGGCTCAGCAGCACCCCAGACAACAACACGACCAGAAAGTTGCCGTTGATATACTTCCAAAACGCCCCTGGCCCCTGTCGCCCGAGCAATACCAGCGCCTGAGGAGAGATCCTGCGAATAGAATCGAGCAGCTCTTCATAGATGCCGCTAATAAAGGCCACGGTTCCACCGGATACGCCAGGAATCGCATCGGCGGCACCCATCGCCGCACCCTTGAAAAATAGCGACACCCAGTCGCCAAGCGTTCTGTTCATTTGGCGCTCCTTAGCCAACAGAACCGCTGAGCATCGGCACAAACTTCACCGCTTCCAGCACCTGGTGGTCATAGTCTGTTTCACTGGTACGAATCACCAAGCGCAACTCCTGTTTGTCACCGCCCACAGGAATAATCATCCGCCCACCGATCGCCAATTGAGGATACAGCTCAGGCGGTATCTGCTCGGGAGCCGCCGCGCAGGTGATGGCATCAAAAGGGCCTTTTTCTGGCCAGCCAAAACTACCATCGGCATGCTTAAAATAGACATTGCGCAACCCCAGCTGACTCAAACGGCTGCGGGCTTTTTGCTGCAACGGCTGGATCCGTTCGACACTGAACAGTCTATCGACCAAACACGCCAAGACCGCTGACTGGTAGCTGGCCCCGGTGCCGATCTCCAATACCCGCTCAGGGCGACCGCCATTGAGCAGAATCTCGGTCATCTTAGCGACAATATAAGGCTGAGAGATGGTTTGGTTGAAGCCGATCGGCAGCGCCGTATCTTCATAGGCACGATGCGACAGCGCCTCATCGACAAACAGATGCCGCGGCAGCTCCCGCATCACCTCAAGCACTCGCTGATCCTGAATACCTTGCTCGACCAACCGTGCGATCAAACGATCACGGGTTCGTCTTGAGGTCATGCCGATACCCTGAATATCGAACTTATTCACTCCAACTCCTCAAGCCAACTGGCCAAATTATCAAACCCTGAGTACTGCGTCATATCAGCCTGCAGAGGGGTAATAGAGACATAACCTGCAGCCACCGCATAAAAGTCGGTACCCGGACCCGCATCAGCGGCGGCACCCGCAGCGGAGATCCAAAATCGCTCCCGACCTCGCGGATCGACCGATAATACGGGCTGATCCGCCAATTCACGATGCCCTAACCGGGTCACATGAATCCCTTTAATTTGCTCTAAAGGCAGATCGGGGACATTGATATTCAGCAGAGTGCGCGGCGCCAAATTAAGACAGTGCAATTGCGGCAATAACTGGCTGACCACCGCTGCCGCCGAGGGGAAGTGCTGCTGCCCAGACAAGGACACAGCAATCGCGGGCTTATCCAGATAACGGCCTTCCATGGCCGCGGCCACGGTACCCGAGTACAGTACATCATCACCCAAATTGGCACCGCTATTGATACCCGCGATCACCATCTCGGGTTCAAACCCCAGCTTTCCAGAGATCCCTAGGTGCACACAGTCGGTCGGGGTGCCGTTAACGCTGACAAAACCATTAGCCAACGTCTGCAGTTCGAGCGGTCGATCCAGGGTTAAGGAATGACTCGCCCCACTGCGGTCACGGTCCGGCGCCACCACCAGGGTCTGAAACTGCTCAGCCAACACTGTCGCCAGCTCTCGTAAACCCGGCGCATGCACGCCATCGTCGTTGGAGATCAATATCCGCATTAGGCCTCCGCCTCAGTATCTTCGGCAGTGGCAGCGGCAGCCCCCTGCCCAGCGGCGACCTGATAGTGGCAAATCTCACGCAACACACTGGTGGCGTAAGTGCCAGGGGGAAGTTCAAAACTGACTTCCAGCAGATCCGGCGCTAACTGTTGCCAGCTAAAATGCTGCGGCAAAAAGCGTACCGAGCGTCGCTCGCGAGCCTGCCCTAAACGCTCAAAGCCCTGACACCAAGACTCAAAGCCCTCCAGCATAGACTCTTCCAGCGCCAACGCCTGATCTTCGACCAGCGCCCGACCTCGTCCCATCAGTGGTGCAGTGGGATGCAACTCCAGTCGCTCGATGCCGCTCGCCAGCAAGGTGGAGTCCGGTTCATGACTAAGGTTGCTGGAACCACGGATCACCGGCCGGTCGCCCGCCAAATAGGTATCAAAATAACCCCGCCGAATACGTTCTGCTAACACCCGGTTAAAAAGATAGGAGCGCGCCGCAGAGATCGCCATGCTGCGTTTGTGCCGATCACGGATCTTAATCTCGCCCTTGAACAACTTATCGGCCTGGGTCAAATTGCCCCCCAAATGACCAAAACGCTGCTCACCAAAATAGTTGGGGACGCCGCGATCACGGATCGCTTGCAGTCGCTGCTCCAGATCACCATTGAGCTGCAGCTCACGAATCCGTAATACGAAACGGTTACAGCGATGTCCGCCACGCTTAAGCTTGCGACTGTGACGCGCGGTTTTCAGCACCGACACGGTATCCGGCAGGCCACTCAAGTCAGGATCAGGCTGACCCGGCAGCCATAAACTAAACCACTGGGTGGTCACCGCATGACGATCTTTGAGTCCCGCATAGTTAACATCCACCGGTTTGATACCGGCCAGTTCGGCTAACTGGCGGGCAATCCACTGGGTATTTTCACCCCGTTTGCGCAACAGTACGAACAGATGTTCGCCGCGCCCCTCAGGCTCAAATCCAAGCTGTTCATCCACCTGAAAGTCTTCCGGCAGTGAACGAATCACGCCTGTCGCGGGGGGCGCACCGTGGAAACGAGGGAAATCAAGATCATACGGATTCAAGGGTTATTTCTCTTCGGGAAGCAGAAAGAAGGTCTCGCCACGCTTAACCATCCCCATCTCACTGCGGGCGCGCTCCTCCAGTGCCGAAGTTCCCTGTTTCAGGTCATCTACTTCGGCACGCAGCGCGTCATTACGATCGATGAGTAGCTGATTGGCGGCTTGCTGCTCAACGATGCTGTTTTGCAGTGACCAGACTGAGGGGAGGTTGCCATCACCGAACCAAAGCCGGTACTGCAAACCAAACAACAGCACACTGAGTATTGCCAGCAGCCACTTCATCACCCAGCCCTCGCTCTAAACCTCGACCCTGCCAGGCGGGTATAACAAGGGGGAGACAGGCTCCCCCTGCGTGTTATGCCTGACCTTTAATTTCGGAGCGGCCGTTGTAAGGCGCTTTGCCCTGCAACTCGCCTTCGATACGCAGCAGACGGTTGTATTTGGACACCCGGTCAGAGCGGCATAGCGAGCCGGTCTTGATCTGGCCCGCTTTGGTAGCCACAGCCAGATCTGCAATCGTGGTGTCTTCGGTTTCACCGGAACGGTGCGAGATCACGGCTGTAAAGCCGGCATCTTGAGCCATTTTGATCGCATCCAAAGTTTCGCTGAGGGTGCCGATCTGGTTGAACTTGATCAGGATAGAGTTACCGATCTGCTGCTCGATACCGCGCGACAGAATCTTGGTGTTGGTCACAAACAGATCATCACCGACCAACTGCACCTTATCA
>Ga0102814_10001093_pt1 | contig 19291 bp, 20 predicted proteins | sample ColrivemetaGS741_FD_79112 | JGI IMG/M metagenome (GOLD analysis project Ga0102814, IMG submission 79112) | Estuarine microbial communities from the Columbia River estuary - Flood tide ETM metaG S.741 | ecosystem: Environmental > Aquatic > Marine > Intertidal zone > Estuary | place: USA...
AATTAAAAAAATAGAAATAGAATTAAAATTAATTAAAATGGAAATACCAAATGTGATGACAGCCCAAGAAGCTGTGAAATTGATTAAATCAGGAGATAGAGTATTGATTCAAGGAGGTTCAGCCACACCTCAAACTTTAATAAAAGCTATGGTTGCAAGAGCACCTGAATTAAAAGGAGTAGAAATTTGTCATTTACACACCGAAGGTGAATGTGGTTATATTGCACCTGAATTGAGAGAAAGTTTTCATACAAGCGCATTCTTTATTGGAGGAAATGTTAGAAAAATGGTTGGTGACACAGTAGATTATATTCCAATTTTTTTAAGTGATATCCCAAGTTTATTCCGTTTAGGACATATGCCATTAGATGTTGTATTAGTGAACGTTTCTCCGCCAGACCAACATGGATTTTGCTCATTAGGCGTTTCTGTTGATATTGTGCTTGCAGGTGTTGAACAAGGAAAAACTGTTATTGCACAAATAAACCCTAGTATGCCACGTACATTTGGTGATGCTCAAGTTCACTTTAGAAATTTTACCGCTTGTGTTGAAGTTGATGAAGAAATTCACGAAATGAAATTTGTAACTCCTTCTGACGAAGAAAAAGCAATTGGTAAAAATATTGCTGCAATTATTGAAGATGGAGCAACACTACAAATGGGTATTGGTGGTATTCCTAATGCAGTTTTAACATACCTTACTAACCACAAAAATTTAGGTGTACATACAGAAATGTTCTCTGAAGGAATTGTAGATTTAGTTGAAAGAGGTGTTGTAAACGGTTCTCAGAAAAAAACAAATCCATATAAAATTGTATCTGGTTTTGCAATGGGAACTAGACGTTTATATGATTTTATGGATAACAATCCTGAAATTGAAATGAGAGATATTGCTTATGTAAACGATACTGCAGTTATTCGTCAAAATCCAAAAGTAACAGCTATTAATTCTGCTATTGAAATTGATATTACTGGACAGGTTTGTGCTGATTCTATTGGTTCAAGAATGTTCTCAGGAGTTGGTGGTCAAATGGACTTTATGCGTGGAGCAGCGTTATCAGTTGGAGGAAAACCTATTATTGCAATTACTTCTGCAACTCAAAAAGGTGTATCTAAAATTGTCCCAATGTTAAAGCATGGTGCTGGCGTTGTAACAACTCGTGCTCACGCAAGATTTGTAGCAACTGAATATGGTGTTGCTGAATTATTTGGAAAAACTTTAAAACAACGTGCAAATGCATTAAGAGACATTGCTCATCCTAATCATCAAGAAGAACTTGACAAAGCTATTTTTGAAAGATTTGGAAGCAGTATAATGGTAAAATAATTTTATTTAAATTGCTTATAATTGCAAATATATTATAAACAATTTACCATATCTTAATTAATATAAAATATTATGAACGATACAAATAAACCACTTTTTCAAGATTTTAAACCTGCAACAAAACAGGAATGGATTGAAAAAGTAAACATTGATTTAAAAGGATCAGATTTCAACAAAACCTTAGTTTGGAAAAACTTAAGCAAAGTTGATTTTCAACCTTTTTACACGAAAGAAGACAACCAAGTTTTATTAAATAATACTGGTAAAAACTCTGAAGCATTAATCAATTTCAGAAACATTATTGTCACTACAATTGAAAGTGCAAATGCATTGGCTTTAAAAGCCGTAGAAGAAGGAATGACAGGATTACTTTTTAGTATAAGTTCACCTGTTTCAGCGGCACAACTATTAAACGGAATCAATTTAAATGAAGTTACTGTTTCATTTAACTTAAATAGCCATACTGTAGATTTTGCAAATGATTTCATTTCATTTGTTGATGCTTCAAAAGTAACAAATCTTAATGGTTACATAAATTCCAATTTAATAGCTAATTATGTCTCAACTGGTAATTTAGATGAAAATCATTTTAATATTGTTGCTGATTTAATTAAAGCAACAGCTAAATATCCAAATTTTAAGGCACTTACAGTTTCTGGAAATGAATACTTAAATTCTGGTGCAAACCAAGTTCAAGAAGTTGCCTACACATTAAATTCTCTAATTTTCATTATTGAAAAATTAATAGAAAAAGGAATTTCTGTTCAATCAATTTTTGACAATCTTAACTTTGATTTTGCTATTGGATCGGAATATTTTATTGAAATAGGTAAATTTAGAGCTTTCAACACATTATTAAGTGAAGTTGCTTTAAAATATGGAATCAGTAAATTTTCACACACAATAATTGCAAAAACATCTGTTTGGAATAAATCAATTACTGATGCACATACCAATTTATTACGCGCAACAACAGAAGCAATGTCTGCAATTTTAGGGAATGTTGATGGTGTTTTAATTGATGCATACGATAAAGAATTTAAAAATCCATCAGATTTTTCAAGTAGAATAGCAGGGAATATTTCAACTATTTTAAAAGAAGAATCATATTTTGGTAAAGTTTCTAATCCTGTTGATGGTTCTTATTATATTGAAGAAGTAACTGCAAAAATTGCAGAAAAAGCTTTGGAACTTTTTAAAGCAATAGAAACAAACGGTGGCTTTTATACATCTTTTGAAAGCGAATTAATTCAACAACAAATTGCTGAAATTCGTCAAGAAAAAATAAAATTATTAAGTCAACGCAGAATGATAATGGTTGGAGTTAATAAATATCCAAACCTTATGGAAAAGATTACTTCATCAGTACTTTCAAGTGGAGATGATGTTACTAATTCTAAAATATTAAAGCCAAGAAGAGCTGCTTTAGAAATTGAAGCAATTAGAAAAGTAACTGAAGAATTGGTTGAAAAAACCAATATTCGACCAACAGTTGAATTAGCTAGTTTTGGAAACTTAACAATGCGTAAAGCTAGAGCTGCTTTTGCATACGATTTTATTGGTGTAAGCGGATTTAACGTTCAACAAGAAAAAAGTTTTGCCAGTGCTAAACAAGCAGCTGAAGAAAGTGCAAAATCAGATTCTCACGTTGTTGTTATTTGTAGTTCAGACCAAGATTACGACGAAAGTGCAGTTGATTTTATTAAAACTTTTAGAGCAATTAATACTTCTAAAGTGTTATTATTAGCAGGTGCTCCAGCAAATATGGATGAATTAACAGAAGCTGGATTAGATGGATGTGTAAATTTGAGATCAGATGTAATTACTTCTATTTCAAGCATTCAAAATAAAATTCAGAAAACAATTAAAGCCTAAGAAGTATGAAACCAGATTTTTCAGATATAAAACTAAATTCAGCTGTAAAACAAACAGCAGCTGCTTCAGAGAATAAAGACGTTTGGAATACTCCTGAAGGAATCCCAGTAAAAAAACATTTTACAAAAGAAGATATTTCAGAAGCAGAACATTTAGGTTTTGCAGCAGGTTTACCTCCATTTTTAAGAGGACCTTATAGCACAATGTACGTAACACGTCCTTGGACAGTTCGCCAATATGCTGGATTTTCAACTGCAGAAGAGTCAAATGCTTTTTACAGAAGAAACTTAGCAGCGGGTCAAAAAGGATTGTCAGTTGCTTTCGATTTAGCTACTCACCGTGGTTACGATTCAGATCACCCACGTGTTACAGGTGATGTTGGTAAAGCAGGTGTTGCAATTGATTCTATTTTAGATATGGAAATTTTGTTCGATCAAATTCCATTAGATAAAATGTCGGTTTCTATGACAATGAACGGAGCCGTTTTACCAATTATGGCATTTTATATTGCTGCAGCAAAAAAACAAGGTGTTGCGTTAAATCAATTAAGTGGTACTATTCAAAATGATATTTTGAAAGAATTTATGGTGCGTAACACTTATATTTATCCGCCACTACCTTCAATGAAAATTATTGGTGATATTTTTGAATACACCACTAACAATATGCCAAAATTCAACTCTATTTCAATTAGTGGTTACCATATGCAAGAAGCTGGTGCAACTGCTGATATTGAATTAGCTTACACGTTGGCTGATGGTATGGAATATATTAGAACTGGATTGGCGTCTGGATTAAAAATTGATGAATTTGCTCCTAGATTATCATTTTTCTGGGCTGTTGGAATGAATCACTTTATGGAAATTGCTAAAATGCGTGCTGCACGTATGTTGTGGGCAAAAATCATTAAGTCATTCAACCCACAAAATCCAAAATCAATGGCGTTGCGTACGCACAGTCAAACTTCTGGATGGAGTTTAAGTGAACAAGATCCATTTAATAACGTAGCTAGAACTTGTATTGAAGCAATGGCTGCTGGCTTAGGTGGAACACAAAGTTTACATACAAACGCATTGGATGAAGCTATTGCTTTACCTACAGATTTCTCTGCACGTATTGCACGTAATACGCAAATTTTTATTCAAGATGAAACGCAAATAACAAAAGCGGTAGATCCTTGGGCAGGAAGTTATTATGTTGAATATTTGACTCAGGAAATTGCTAAAAAAGCTTGGAAATTAATTGAAGAAGTTGAAGAACTTGGTGGAATGGCGAAAGCTATTGAAACTGGTGTTCCAAAAATGCGTATTGAAGAAGCTTCAGCACGTAAACAGGCTCGTTTAGATTCTTGTCAAGATATTTTGGTTGGAGTAAATAAATTCAAAACTACCGAAAAATCTAATATCGAAATTCTTGATATAGATAATACTGCTGTAAGAGATTCTCAAATTGAACGTTTGAAAAAATTAAGAGCAAACAGAGATCAGGTTGTAGTTGATAAAAACTTAGCAGAACTTTCAAAATGTGCAGAAACTGGTAAAGGTAATTTATTAGCTTTAGCTGTTGAAGCTGCTGAAAATTTTGCTACTTTAGGTGAAATTTCTGATGCTTTAGAAGTTCATTTTGGAAGACATAAAGCTGATACTAAATTAATAAGTGGCGTGTATAGTAAAGAAGTAAACAACGATAGCACTTTTGTTAAAGCGCAAAAATTAGCTGATAAATTTGCTGAAATTGAAGGTCGTAGACCAAGAGTTATGATTGCAAAAATGGGTCAAGATGGTCACGATAGAGGTGCAAAAGTTGTTGCATCTAGTTTTGCTGATTTAGGTTTTGATGTAGATATGGGATCATTATTCCAAACTCCAGAAGAAGTTGCAAAACAAGCTGTTGAAAACGATGTGCACTTTGTAGGTGCATCAAGTTTAGCGGCTGGTCACAAAACCTTAATTCCTCAATTAATTGGTGAATTAGAAAAATTAGGAAGACCTGATATTATGGTGTTTGCTGGTGGAGTAATTCCAGCGCAAGATTACGATTATTTATTAGAAAGAAAAGTAGCAGCCATTTTTGGTCCTGGTACTGTAATTTCTGAATCGGCCATAAAAATTATGGAACTATATTTAGAACAAGATTAAGTTACTTTGTAATTAATTATATAACCCGAACACTTCTGTTCGGGTTTTTTGTTTTATTATCAAATTAAACAAAAATCAATACAATAATACTATTTTTGCATTTCAAAATAACCTATGGATTATTCAAAAGTAAAATTAGTTGTTACAGATATGGACGGTACGTTACTAAACTCCAAAAGTGAAGTAAGTGACCGATTTTTTTATCTTTTCAACCAATTAAAAAAGCAAAATATTCAATTTATAGCAGCAAGCGGACGACAATATTACAGTATAGTTGATAGATTTGAAGATATAAAAGATGAAATAACCATTATTGCTGAAAACGGCGCTTTTGCTAAACATGGAGATCAAGAATTGTTTTCAACTGAATTACCTTTTGAATCTATTTCAAAAAGCATTAATATTTTAAGAAAACTCAATAATGTTTATATTGTTTTATGTGGTAAAAATGCAGCTTATATTGAAACTACAGATGAGAAATTTATTAATATGTTTAAAAATTACTACTCAGAATATAGGATAGTAAATAACTTAAACGATATAAAAGAAGATACATTTTTTAAAATTGCAGCTTACCATTTTGATTGTTCTGAAACTCATATTTATCCCGCTGTAAAGCATTTAGAAAATGAATTACAAGTAATTGTCTCCGGTGAACATTGGTTAGATATTTCGCACAACAATGCTAATAAAGGTTTTGCTTTAAATATACTTCAGCAAAAATTGGGCATTACCAAAGAAGAAACAATGGCTTTTGGAGATTACAACAACGACTTAAAAATGCTTGCATTGGCTGATTTTAGTTACGCCATGGATAATGCACATCCAAATGTAATAAGTGTTTCAAATTTTAAAACCAAAAGCAATGATGAGTTTGGTGTTGAATTGGTGCTTGAACAATTGATAAATTCGAGAAAAATTTAAATCGATTTTTTAAATTCTTGAATCATTATTTCAGCTGCTTTAACAGGAGAAATTTCAGCCGAAATAATTTCTTTTTCCAATACTTTTAAATGGCTTTTAATATTTTTTGAACCATAAAACAAACGTTTTAATTCTTCATTGATATTGTTGTACATCCAGTCTATCTGCTGGTGATTTCTATTTTTTAAAAAATAACCATTTTCATCAACCAGCTTTTTAAACTTTTCAATTTCATCCCAAACATTAGAAATCCCAATATTTTTTATAGCTGATGCAGTACTAACTACAGGACTCCAACCAGATTCTGATTGCGGAAAAATATGTAATGCGTTTTGATATTGTAAACGAGCCATTTCACTCATACGAATATTATCGCCGTCTGCTTTATTAATCACCACCATATCGGCCATTTCCATAATACCTTTTTTAATACCTTGTAATTCATCACCCGCACCAGAAAGCATTAACAATAAAAAGAAATCTGTCATACCATGAACGGCAGTTTCACTCTGTCCTACTCCAACGGTTTCAATTAAAACAACATCGTAACCATTTGCTTCACACAAAAGCATTGTTTCACCAGTTTTATTGGCAACACCTCCTAAAGTATCTCCAGATGCTGAAGGACGAATATAAGCTTCTTCCATATTAGCCAAATCTTCCATTCGGGTCTTATCACCTAAAATACTTCCTTTTGAACGTTGACTACTTGGGTCAATTGACAAAATGGCAACACGCCTACCTTGAGTAATTAAATATTTCCCAAAAGCTTCAATAAAAGTACTTTTACCAACACCTGGAACACCTGTTATACCAATTCTAATAGAGTTTCCTGAGTGTGGAAGAATAGATTGTACAATTTCTTTAGCTAATACTTTATCAGTTTCTAAATTGCTTTCAATAATAGTAATTGCTCGAGATAAAAGAACTCTATCTCCTTTTAAAACACCATCAATATATTCTTTTGCGGCAAGCCTTCCTTTTGGTTTGTAGTTCTTCATTAATTTTAGGGTATATCAGCTATTATAAAATAGCTTATGATATGAAATTTGACGAATACAAAGATAAGCATATTCATAAAAACAGTTAATTATTTAATGAAATTCTTATAGTGAAATTTTATGTTGCTTTACTTTCTGTCTCCCAAAATTCTCAATAAAAACAGGAATAAATTAATAAAATCTAAGTATAAAGTTAAGGCTCCAAGAATGGCACTTTTCTCCATACTTTCTTCATTTTCGAAACCGTTTATTGCAATGCCTTTTAATTTTTGAGTATCATAAGCCGTTAGTCCAATAAATATAGCAACTCCTAAATATGAAATAATCCAAGACATCATTTCACTATTCATAAACATATTTACAACAGAAGCTATAATAATACCAATTAATGCCATAAATGCTAAACTTCCTAATTTGGTTAAATCACTTTTAGTATAATAACCATACAAACTCATAGCTCCAAAGGTTCCTGCAGTAATAATAAATGTAGTAGAAATAGAAGATGAAGTATAAGCCATAAAAATAACTGCCATTGTTAAACCATTTAAAACGGCATATGCTAAAAATAACAATGTGGCATTGTACAAACTAAGCTTGTTAATTCTTGCTGAAATATAACCAACTAAAGCTAGTTCGCCAATAATTAATCCAAAAAACAGTATTCTATTTCCAAAAATTGCCTGAATCATCATTTCTGATTGTGCCGTAAAATATGCAACTGCTCCAGTTAACAATAAGGCAATAGCCATCCAGTTATACACTTTTGTTAAATAAACTGAAATAGTATGACTTATGTCTAGTTGCTTTTGACTAAAATTTGAGTCAGGTAAATTATTTTCCATAGTGTTTTAAATTTATTTGCAACAAAAATAGTACTCTCATTTATTCTAAAGAAATAATTTTAAAAATCTTTATTCTTTAATTTTAAATTCATTCTAATAACAGGAATTAACACCCATAAAACTAAAATTGACATAGAAAGTACCATTCCTAAATTGGTTCCAAAAAATTTTCTAAACACAGCTCCAGTATATCCTAAAAGTGCAGAAATATCTAATTTTAATAAAATAAGAATTCTAGACAAATCAATTGGGTTAAACATTGTTGCGATAAGCGAAAACTTATCTAACGGATATTCATCAAACATTACTAGAGAAATTAGAAAAACACCATCGTAAATTACCGCTAAAAATAACCACATTAAAATTGCGTACCCAAATCCTTTTATCTTATTTTCAGTTGAAAGCGCAATGTTATATGATAATGCAACAAAAATAAAGTTTAAAAAAGAACCTACAACTAATAACAATCCGAAGTTAAAAATTGCTGTTGATTTAAACAAACCATATAACATAAATGGAATTCCTAAACCCAATACTAAACTTAGCGTTAATGAAATAGAAATACCCAGATATTGCCCCATAAAAATCTTCTTTCTATTAATTGGTTGGGCTAATAAAAGTTCAGTAAATTCTCTTGAATTGTAATAGTACATAACGCCAAAAATAGTTCCAATAAGTGGCGTTAACACAATTATAATATTCATTAAGGTTATTACAGCTTTGTTTACATCATTATTTAAAAATAATAGTACAAATCCCAATAATAAATAGAATAAAAAATACACATAACTCCAACGGCTGCGCATTAAATCGTAAAAACTATATTTTAATATTTTAAGCATATTGTTTGGCAATTAAATTAGCAATAGCGTGTTCTAAATTGTCATTATTAGTTTGTTTTTTCAAGGCATCTACACTTCCTTTAAAGTAAATTTTACCATCTAAAATAAACACAATTTCATCGGCCATTTCATCTACAAAACTCATAATGTGTGTAGTAATTAAAATGGTTTTTCCTTTTGCTTTTTCTTTTAGAATTAATTCTTTTAAATGAATTAAAGCAATTGGATCTAGCCCATTTGTTGGTTCATCTAAAATTATTAAGTTACTATCAAACATAAAGGTGAGTACAATATTCACCTTTTGTTTTGTGCCTCCAGAAAGATTTCCTAATTTTTTTTGAAGTGAATCTGTTAATCCAAAAAGCTTAATTAAATCTTGTTCATTAGATTGTTTTGGTCGTAAATTTTTCACCATTTCAATCAACTCAACAACAGTGAGATTGGGTGGAAAATTGGCAATTTGAGGCAAGTAATTTAAGTCGTTTCTATAATCCCATTTTCTCAAGACACTATTACCTTTATAAGTAATAGTTCCTTCATTTGGAATTACCATGCCTAGCAAGCATTTGATTAAAGTGGTTTTTCCGGAACCATTGGGACCTAAAATAGCAAAAATTCCGCCTTCTTTAATATTTAAATCAAGACCATTGAGAACAACTAGTTTCCCAAATTTTTTATGTAAATTTTTAAAATCTATCATTTATTTTATTCATTATAGGTTTTTTATCCATCAAATCATCTGGAGTAAAAACAGGTGAAACTTTCTCTGAAAAATTGATGATATCAACAAATAAACTTCTTAATAAAACCAGCGCTTCTGGTGTTCTATTTACAATATAAGAAAACAATTTTACAGGCCTGTAAGGTATATCTCCAACACCGTCTTTATCCAAATCGTAACCCGTATATTCACTCCAATGATTATTTTCAAATTTATTGTCGTTCACTTTTGTATTGTATGCCAAATCTAAAGAATTATGCATAAAATCATTCTTTTCAAAAATATTTGCATAACAAGCTCCAGCAATTTTAATTGCCCAGCCATTGCGTAAAAAAGTGTTATTTTTATAATTAATTCGGGTGCAGCCTTCACCTTTAATTCCAATAGTATTTTCCTGAAAAAGATTGTTATAAATCTGTGTATCATAAATCTCTTTTAATAACAATCCGTAGGATGCAGACCCCCAATTGTTTAAAAATTTATTTTGATACATAGTTATAAATTTTGAAAACATAACTGCTACTCCAGCGCCATTATTTTTAAATTCATTATTATAATATGTATCATTATTTGAAAACATAAAGTGCAATCCATATCTAACATTATCATGGCTATTATTATTATGAACCTTGCTTTCTGTAACAAATTCGAAATAAATACCGTCACGCATTCCAAAAACCTCATTATTGTCAACTATCATATTGGAACTGTGCCAAATATGAATTCCATTTCCAGAATTTGCTTCATCTTTTGCCGTGCTTGAAAGTTTGTTGCCAATAATTTTTCCGTAATGTGATTTTTCAATTAATATCCCAAAAAATATTTGATCCAGGACAATATTTTGGATAGTAAAATTTTTACATTTTACTACTTTTACTGCGGCGAAATCTTTAGTATAACTAACACCAACATTTATAATTTTAATATTTTTTAATACAAAATTATCTGAAGTTATATGTAAAATGCTCCCTTTATTGTCTCCATCAATTACAGTACCCTCTTCTCCTAAAATTGTAACAGCTTTATCTACTTCAATATCATTTTCTTTATAAATACCTTTTCTAATGAAAATTTCATCTCCATTTTCAGCCAATTCTAGAGCATTTTTTATAGTTGAAATTTCACAATTTTTACAAACCTCTATTTTTTTTGCATAAAGGAAGGTAATACTGAAAAGTAAAAGGAATAAAGTGACTTTTTTCATTTTATTTATCTGAAAGTCGTTGTTTAAGTTTTTTCCAAGTATAAATATCTCCTGAAAATTTTTGCTGTAGCTCCTCGGCCTTTTCCAATGATGAAACTGCAGAAAGGTTTGCTCCCATTGGGCTTTTTATTTCTGAACTAATTAAATATTTGGCTGTTTTAGCATCTATCATTTCTCCTGGATTAGCATAATTTGCAACCAATACAATTGCCAAATCTTCTTCATTTTTTTCAGTTAAATCATTTACCATACATTCTATAGCATCAAATTTAAACTGTTTTCCTTTTTTAGTTACGTATTGTGAAGCGTGCGTTTTATCAACAATATTCATAACACAAAAACTACATTGGTCTTTACCAAAATCAATAGTTTCTGGTTCAATTTTACACGAAATTGTAAGCAATAAAATACCTAAACCAATAAATGGTTTGTAGAAATTAGTTGTCATTATTTTCGATTTTTTTAGGTTATAAATATACATTAAAACGAATATAAAATATTATTATATATTCGTTTTAACATATAATTTAATACACGTTATTTAGAATTTACCTCTTTTTTTCCAACAAAAAAGGCTATAAAAGTTAAAAACATTCCAACAAACATAAAATAAGCACCTAGCCTTGGATATGAATGTGCAGTAAAATTAAGAATGTGTTTTGTTCCAAAAAGTGGGGGTTGAAATCCCATTATTGAGCCATCTGGGTTTGTAAATTTCATAATGGCTTTTGGGTTTAAATTATGACCATAATCATATTCCCACATATAAAAATCATACATTCCTGCAATTCCTAATAAAGCCATTACAACAAACCATACTAAAAACAATTTATAATTTCCGAAGAACCCAATTATAACACCAAGTGCTGCCATAATTCCAATTACCCAAGGAAATATTTTAAATTCAGGAATAGCTTCAGGAATATATTGCATTCCAACATAATGATTCATTAAATTAATATTTTTAATATCAAATTCGTGCGTATCCACAAATTTAGAAATATGAATATCCATACCTAAAGGAATTGGATATTGTGGTGCTTCTAAAGTAATATTCCAAAGTGGAAATACAAATAGACCTAATAATAACAGAGAACCTATTATCATTAATATTTTAGATTTTTTCATTGTTTTTTTATTGTTTTAAGTTTTAATATAAAATCTGCTGAAAGTTAATTTTAAAACTTTTTTTTAAAACAAGTAATCCTTAAAATTATTTTTATTAGAAACGGGCAAGTTGAAATTTCTTGCCCGTTTATCATCCTTTAAAATCAATCAAAAAAGAATATTATTCTGCACCAATTGGGTCACCATCTAGTGTATAAGTTACAGGAACAGTTGATCCTTTTGGAGAAACTCTCACATAACCTTGCATTTCTTGGTGTAATGCTGAACAGAAATCTGTACAGTAAAATGGCCAAACACCAACTTGTTTAGGTTCCCAAATAAATGTTTCAGTTTGTCCTGGCATAATTAACAATTCAGATGTTTGAGCGCCAATCATTGAAATTCCATGAGGAACATCATAATCTTGCTCTAAATTAGTTACGTGGAAATATACTTTATCGCCAACTTGTACACCTTCAATGTTATCTGGAGAGAAGTGAGAACGAATCATTGTCATATAAATATGAACTTCATTTCCTGTTCTAACAACTTTACTATCAGCTTCAGATTTTGTAACAAATTTATGTTTGTTCTCTTCTAGTTTATATATTTTTTTAGAACGTTCTTTAATAATACTAGCTGGAATACCTGCAGCATAATGTGGCTCTCCAATTGTTGGGAAATCTAATAACAATTCCATTTTTTCACCAGTAATATCATATAACTGAGCAGATTGAGTTACTTCTGGACCTGTTGGCAAATAACGGTCTTTCGTAATTTTATTCATTGCTAACACATACTTTCCAAATGGTTTTCTTGAATTTCCTCCTGGAATCATTAAGTGACCAACTGAATAGTATGTTGGTTTTCTATCAACAACTTCCCAAGTTCCTAATTTCCATTTTACAACTTCAGAAGAAATAAAGAACGTAGTATATGCATTTCCTTGTCCATCAAACTCTGTATGCAGTGGTCCTAAACCTGGTTGTTTTACTGCACCTGCTAAAACTTCTTCATATTTTAAAATTGGAATACCATAAGCTTCACCATCAAACTTTTTACCTTCAATAGCTGCTAACATTTTTGTAAATGAATGAGCAGTTAACTCAGCTGCTAATTTTCCACTACCAATAATATATTCCCCAGAAGGATCTACATCACATCCATGCGGTGATTTTGGTGTTGGTAAGAAATAAATTGCACCAGGAACATCCGAAGGATTTACAATTAAGATTTCCTTTTTCATTGTTGAAGTTGCACTATGTGTTTCATCACTATAAACGTTATGAGCATAGTTTGTAGGGGCCTTTGTACCACCACCATTATTTACATATTCTTCAATTTTTTTCCTGTTAATTGCAGCAATAAAATCTTTATCGTTTTGAGATGCATTTACTTCTAACAATGAGTTTGCCTCTTCTGTATTATAGGTTGTAAAAAAGAACCATCCGTGAGATTTCCCTCTTCCTGGATGTGATAAATCATAATTAAAACCTGGCATCATAATTTGAAACTTAATATCCATTGCTCCTGTTTCAGGTGCAACACTTATAAAAGTTAAAGCTCCTTTAAAGTTACCTTTATACTCTTTTATTGGTATATCTCTTTGAGGATAAGGCACAGAAAAACGAGTACCAGCTACAACATATTCAGTATTTTCAGTAACAAAAGAAGAACTGTGGTTACCAGCTGAATTTGGAATCTCAATAATCTCAGTAGTTTCAAAAGTAGATAAATCAATTTTTGCAATACGAGGTGTATTGTTTCCATTAATAAATACATAACGACCATCTAGTTCACCCGCTGTTTGCGAAATGTCTGGATGATGTGAATCATCCCAAGGGATAAAACCATGAGAAGTGTTTAACATTGGTTTTGTTTCTTCATTAAATCCATATGCTTTTTCAGCATCTACTGAAAAAACAGGAATAACTTTGAATAAACGACCAGATGGAAGACCATAAACAGCTAACTGCCCACTAAATCCTCCTGACACAAATGCATAAAATTCATCGTGTTCACCTGGAGCAACATATACTTTTTCTGCAGCAGAACCTGATAATGCTCCCTGCTTTCCTTTGTCGCCTCCGTTACCACAACTACTTAGTATTGTTGATACTATTGTTAATGCTAATAAAGATTTAAAAATTGTTTTCATACTATTATTTGTTTGTTTGTTGTTTTTCTTTTCTACTTAAAGGCTTATTCTGCTACCTTTAAAGTTCTAAAGTATTCTAATATTAACCTTGCTTCTGGCTCAGTTAAACTTTGATTTGCCATTGGTGATAAATATTCTGCTAATAATTGTTTAGCAATTGGATTTTCAGCAACCATTCCTTCAGGGTTTAAAATCATATTCATAATCCATTCAGGAGTTCTTCTTTCTGTTACACCTGCTAAAGCTGGTCCAACAAACCGCTTATCTTCTTTATGACAAGCAGAACATTTAGCTTTAAATAATTCATGACCTTGATCTGCCATTGCTTGATCAATTTCCCCCAAAGTAACACTTTTAACAGGTCCAATTCCTTTATCTTTCATTGGGTCAACCTCTATAGCTTCTACTTTAGATTCCTCTTGAGGTTGGGCAGTTTTATCATCTTTTTTTCCATCACTTCCACAGCTTGCAACTAATGCTACAATTCCAGCTAATACAAATACTTTTAATTTCATGTTACTTTTTAATTTAATTTTTGATTTATTTAATTATTCAATTGGAACCAATACGTTATCAATTACGTGAATCCAACCATTACTTACTTGTACTGTTTTTAATATTTTTGTTCCCCCTACATAAATTCCATCTTCCTTTTCTTCAACTACTAAATATTTTCCCGAAGCCATATACAACTTTCTGCCTTTTTTTGCTTCTTTAGATAATTGAGTATCTGGATAATTTGCTGGAGCAACATGGTTAGTTAATATAAAGGCTAATTTTGCCTTATTTTCAGGCTTTAATAAATCTTCAACTGTTCCAGCTGGCAATTTATCAAATGCAGCATTTACAGGCGCAAAAACTGTTAATGGGCCAGCATTTACAAGTGCATCTTCTACACCTGCTGCCTTTACAGCTATAACCAACGTTTTAAAATCGTCTAATGATTGAGCTACTTGGAGTACGTTTGCAGCAGAAACTGTATCTTTAACTGCTGATTGACCAAGTCCTGTTTCTACAACTTCAGCTGCTGTAGTTTCACTTGTTTGTTTTTTCTCCCCTCCATTGCATGATGTAAAGGAAATTGCTAATACTGCTATAAGCGTGAAGATTAAATTGATTTTTTTCATAAAATATATTATTAACGTTAATGAATAATTCAACAAATATAATGTTCGACAATCATTTGAAATATGATAAAAATCATTTTTTAAGAATAAAAGATATTTTTATCTTTTATTCTATGACTTTCACACGTCAAAATCTAATCTTAAATTCGCCTAATTATTGTATAGATCAATTTTTATGTAAGTTTTTTACAAAAAATAGACAAATAAGGACTTAAATTTATAAAAAAAAAATGAATAACACATTAATAAAGAATAGTTTATTAAAAGGCATAACCTATTCTGATTATAGAAATAAAATTAAAAATTTACTTTCAAAAGGCCTATCAACAGGGATTGAGCAATCTGAAGCATTGTTTGATTATAGTTTATTAAATGACAAAAGAATGGATAGACTTGATAAAACTTTAAAAGTATCTGAAGATACTCTGAATTCTCTTAACCAATTAAATGAAAATTTCACTTTTCTTGTAATTGCTGAAGGTTGGTGTGGTGATGCTGCACAAATAGTTCCTATTTTAAATAAGATTGCAGAATCCTCTTCACATATTGATTTAAAAATTGTTTTAAGAGACGAAAATGAAGAGTTGATGAATCAGTTTTTAACAAATGGAAGTAAATCTATCCCAAAAACATTAATTATTGATAAAAATAATAAAGTAATAAATTCTTGGGGACCAAGACCTTCAATTGCAACCAGAATGGTTATGGATTATAAAGAAAAAACTGGCGTATTAGACGCTGAATTTAAAAAAGACCTTCAGATTTGGTATAATAAGGATAAAGGAAACAATACTCAAAAAGATTTAATAGAACTATTAAATGCGTCTTAAGCTATACTAGTTTATTTTTGAATATCTTTGTTGCTCAAAACACATAAATGATAGTAGGTTTTAGCACCATACCAGAAGAAGCGAAAATTTGGGTTTTTCCTTCAAGCAGAAAATTTTATCCGCAAGAAATTGAAGAGATAACAAAAACATTGGAATCTTTTTTATCAAGTTGGAAATCCGATAGAAATGAAATTGAATGCTCTTATTTAATTAAGCACGACAGATTTATTCTAGTTACTGCAAATGACACAGAAAATTCTATTAGTCTTGAGGCACATGATGCTTTAACTTCATTTATAATGGAGCTTGAGAAAAAACTTGAAATTATTTTATTAGATAAAATAAATGTTTGTTACAAACAAGGGGAATTTGTTCAATACAAAGATATTATTGAATTTAAAAAAATGATAAAGTCTAAGGGAGTTTCTGAAAAAACCATTGTTTTTAATAATATGATTACAGTAAAAGAAGAACTTAGATACAATTGGGAAATAAATATTATGGAAAGCTGGTTAGGGCGTTTGGTAAAATAAACTGATTAACTTAAATACTTATCTATATAGTCCAAAGGCTCTAAAGCATTTTTAACTTCAAAATTACCTATTTTGGTTCTTCTCAATTTTGATAAATAACCGCCCGAATTTAGAGCTTTACCAAAATCATAAGCTAATGATCTAATGTAAGTTCCTTTACTACAAACAACTCTAAATTCTATTTTTGGTAAATTTATTTTAGTGATTTCAAATTCAGAAATTGTAATGTTTCGAAATGGTATTTCTATAGATTTTCCATCACGTGCCATATCATATAAACGCACACCATCTTTCTTTAAAGCAGAAAACATAGGTGGTTTTTGTTCAATTTCACCTAAAAACTGTTTAACTGTATTATAAATCAATTCAGAAGCAATATGACTTGTTGAAAATGTTTCATTTACTTCAGTTTCCAAATCATAGCTTGGCGTAGTTGCTCCCAAAGTTATTTCACCCGTGTATTCTTTAATTTGACCTTGATATTCATCAATTTTTTTAGTAAAGTTTCCTGTGCAAATAATTAACAAACCACTTGCTAAAGGATCTAAAGTACCTGCATGGCCGACTTTAATTTTCTTTAAGTTAAACTTTTGACGAATATGCCATCGCAATTTATTAACCACTTGAAAAGATGTCCACTCCAAAGGTTTATCTATTAATAAAACTTGTCCACTTTTAAAATCTTCAACAGTTAACATTAAATAATAGATAAAGGATATATAAAATAGTGAATAAGTAATAAAGTAACTCCTAAAACAATGCGATAGTAACCGAAAATTTTAAATCCTTTTTTACTTAAATAATCTATAAAAGATTTTATGGCAATCATAGCAACTATAAATGCAATAATATTTCCAATAATTAAATAGTTAATTTGTTCATTGGTTAATACAAAACCGTTATTGAAGTAATCGTATAATTTTTTTGCTGTTGCACCAAACATAGTTGGCACAGCTAAAAAGAAGGAAAACTCAGCAGCTGTTTTTCTATTTAATTTTTGAGTCATTCCACCAACAATTGTTGCTCCACTTCTAGAAGTTCCTGGAATCATAGCCAAGCACTGAAAAAAACCGATTTTAATGGCTGTTCCATAGCTAATTTCAGTGTGTGAATCTGGATTTTTAATGTCAATTTTCTCATTAGATTTAAACCATTCATCAACTTTTAACAATAAAAACCCGCCTAAAATTAATGAAATTGCTACTACTAATGGGCTTTCCAATAACTCATCAATAACATCATTCAACAATAAACCAAATACGACGGCAGGTATAAAAGCAACTAATAGTTTAAAATAAAAATCTAAACTTTGAAAAAAGCGCTTCCAGTATAAAGCTAAAACAGCTAAAATAGCTCCTAATTGTATAACAATAGTAAATAGCTTGGTAAAATCATCATTTGCAATTTTCATAAATGACGACGCTATAATCATGTGCCCTGTAGAAGAAACTGGCAAATACTCTGTAATCCCTTCAATAATAGCTAAAATAATGGCTTCAATAAAATTCATTCTTATTTTTTATATTTTGCCATTATTGCATAAATTTCAATAGCTAAGCCAATTAAAACAAGCGTTGGAGCCAATCTTATTCTTTGAAAATTATAAATTTCTTCATTAAAAACTTCAGGATTATCACTTCCTCCTCCGGCCATTAAAATAAAACCTACTACTATAAAGCAAATCCCAATTAACATTACTATATAGTTTTTTTTACCAAATAGAAATTCGTTTTTAGTATTTTGATTTTTTTCTTTCATATTTTTAATAATATAATTCGTCTGTTCTTAAGTTTAAAAACCGTTGTGTAGCAAAAAATGTACTTATCCAAGTTATTAAAATCCCAAGTCCAATAATTGCTGAAAATAAAATTGCTAAAATTTTATAATCAGATAAAAGTTCAATTTCTGGAACCATTTTATTAACATACATTATAAAAATTAGCAACCCAGCTATTGAAACAATTGCTCCGAGAACACCTAATTGAATACTTTTTATTATAAAAGGAATTCTAATAAAACCTTTCGTTGCACCCACCATTTGCATGGTTTTAATAGTAAAACGTTTTGAATAAACTGATAATCTAATAGAACTATTTATTAATACAACTGCAATTAACGTAAATAAACTACTGAAAAGCAGCATCCAAAAACTTAGGCGTGTAATATTTTTTGTTAATAATTCAATTAAAGGTTTATCATATGAAACTTCAGCAACAACACTTCTTAGTTTTAATTGCGTTTCAATTTCAGCCATTTTTTCAGGTGTAACAAAATCTGATTTTAAGGATACATCAATAGCATCTTTTAAAGGGTTTTCCCCTAAAAAGTCTAAAAAGTTTTCTCCAATTTCTTCACTATATTTTTTTGCAGCATCCGTTTTTGAAATAAATGTAACGGATTTTGTGTATTCAGCTTTCTTTAATTCAGCCTTTAAAATTTCTACGTCATTATTTTTAGCATTGTCATTTAAAAATATTGTTATAGCTACTTTTTCTTTAAAATGTTTTGTTATACTATTGGTTTTTAACACAATAAGCCCTAAAATACCTACTAAAAAAAGCACCAAAGCTATACTTATTACAACTGAAAAGTACGAAGATCTTAATCGTCTTTTTTGATATTTTTCAAATGATTTATCCAAAACTTATTCTTATTAAATAGG
>Ga0102814_10001097_pt1 | contig 19277 bp, 19 predicted proteins | sample ColrivemetaGS741_FD_79112 | JGI IMG/M metagenome (GOLD analysis project Ga0102814, IMG submission 79112) | Estuarine microbial communities from the Columbia River estuary - Flood tide ETM metaG S.741 | ecosystem: Environmental > Aquatic > Marine > Intertidal zone > Estuary | place: USA...
AGCCGATACTGCCCGCCTGAGTGACTGCTGACGCGGTGAGTAGCGACGTTAGCAGGTAAAGACTGATCTGCAGTGGTTGAGGGTTGACTCCCAGTGCGCGAGCCTGCAGCTCACCTCGAACCAGTATGTTCAATGGCCGAGCCGCCGCCATGCTTAACAGTAGTCCCAGTCCCAACCACGCACTATTCCAACCCGGATAGCCACTATGGCTGAAATCACCCATCAACCAAAACAGCATGCCTTTGAGTTCGGCACCATCACTGATCGCTATCAAAAAACTCACCATTGCGCCCCAGCCTGATGCGATCACGATACCGGTTAACAATAACCTTCCTGATGACCACCGGCCGCTACGTTGCACCAAACCGAACACCACTAGCATGTTTAGCAATGCTCCCAATAACGCGGATCCAGATACCCAGAATCCGCCTAAGCCGAACATGATTGCCAGTAGTGCTGCCACAGACGCACCACCAGAGACTCCCAGCACATAGGGATCAGCCAACGGGTTACGTAACAGGGCTTGCATCAGGCAGCCCGCCAGAGCCAGTTGGCCACCGACTACCATTGCACTTAATGCCCGAGGCAGGCGTAACTCCATGACGACTGAGCGTTCAATGGAGGGGTCTTGCTGGATCAGTAGTGATCCAAGTGTTTGCCAGGAAATTGAAAAGCTGCCGACTCCTAGGCTTATCAAAAAGCTGATTAGCCCCAGAGCTAACAGCAGTAGCCCGAACATCTTGACGCGCAGTGGTATCGATAAAGGCAGAGACATAGTAGCGCTATGCCCTCATCACTGGGGTTGCAGGACCGCGCATACTTGGCGGACCCCTTCAATAATGCGTAGGGTAGGGCGTACCAATACATCCTGATTCAGAGCGTGCAGACGTGCTTTTTTGACCGCTTTGAGAGAACTCCAGCGTCGCCAATCGCTCAGCCAGTCACGATTGCTTTCACCGACGATCAGTACCTCGGGATCGGCTTTGAGTACCGCTTCTAGGTCGATGGGTGACGCCAACCGAGGCAGATCGACAAACAGATTTCGACCGCCACACACCTGCAGAATCTGATTGAAGAGATGATCGCCGTTAAAGGTCATCAGCGGCTCCTTCCAGACCTGGTAAAACACGGTCACCTTGGGTGAGTCTTGATAGCGTATCTGCAGTTGGGCAATCTCCTGTCTAAATGTCGCTGCGGCAGCATTAGACACGGTCGAGGTACCGGCCAGCGTGCCTATGCGCTCGAGATTAGATGCAATATCGGCAAAGTTACGGGGTTCGGTTAAATAGATAGGGATGCCGAGTTGCTTAATCTGGGCCAGAGCTGCTTGGGGGTTTCCTGATTTCCAACCGACGATCAGATCCGGCTTGAGTGCCAGAATCTGCTCCAGATCAAAGCGCTCATAACTACCGATTATCGGTATGCGGGTAGCCGCGGCTGGATAATCGCTATAGCTGACTACACCGACCACCTTGTCGCCCGCACCCGCGCTGAATAACAGCTCGGTGAGGTGGGGGGCCAGGCTGATGATTCGCTGTGCAGGTACTGCCAATGTTAGGGTGGTGCGCATATCGTCAACCACCTGAATCTCCGCCTTCGCTATTGTAGGCTGGAAGGCACTAAGCACTGCTAGGATCAGTGCGAATTGGATGTAAGCACATAAGGAGAGCGGGATAACGGGGCCCATATGGATTCCGACGAAATTTATGGCTCGGAATCATACGCGTTAACGCGATATTTCTGAAGCTATCTGCTGCAGTTATGAACTTCCATGAGTCGTTCAGGATCAATCCGTCACTCTAACAACCAGAACATCCGCTTGCAGGTGATCGAGCACATTTTCAGTGGTACTGCCGACAAATAAGCGTTGGGGCGTGTCTCGCTCCATACCGCCCATCACCACGATATCGGCATTGATATCAGCGGCGTATCTGGGCAGCTCGTGATGAACCTCACCGTTGGCCAGATGAACTTCAAGGGAGGCTTGTTCCAGACCATGCCCGGCTAGCAGGTCAGCCATAGCCTGGCGATGTTGCTCGGCTAAGCGACTTTGGAGATCCTCGAAATTAAGCATCAGGGTATCATCGAATACTACTGAGGTGGGTAATGCGTGGTAGGCACTAAACAGATGTAAAACACCGCCAATATGCTCGACTATCGATTCACCCGATCGCAGTACCACATTATCAAGATTTGCGGGGCGCTGCTTTTCTTGTAGCGGGTCGAGAGCCGCCACCACTGCAGGTGATGAGTTCCAGGGATTAGGTCGAATCAACAGCAATGGAACAGCGCAGTGCCGGACCAGTTGCCAATCTAAATTCCCAAATAAATACTCCGCTAAACGGTGGTGGTAGCGGCAGCTTTTAACAACAAGATCTGGGGCGTAGCGCTCTATTTTGAGTAGTATCCCCTGCTCTGAATCCACTTCCCAAACGGTATCTATGCTGACATCCACTCCAGCCTGTTCCAGCTGATCAGCAATCGCCTGAAGGCGTTTTTCTTCACCGTGCAGGTAACCTTGCTTGGCGTGGGCGGCACCTTGTGGATCAAATAGATAGCTAGAAACCAGGGGCCGACTATAGCAGCATTCAAATAGCTCTAATTTGGATCCGTATTTTTTTGCCATCAGCACGATCTTATCAAGCAACTCGGGAGCAGGTGGCTGCTTATCCAGCAATAATAAAATCTTGTTGATCGCATTCATGAAGTTTCTCCATTGGTGACAGCTCAACTATGATATTAGTCTGTTCATGGCATTAATTTGGGATCCGTGCCTAAATATCGACTATATTCAGGAGATGTCATGGTGACCAATATATCCATACCCCGTCGTATTTAAACCAAAGCGAATCCGAGACTTATTGTTTAGATATTATAAATAACGTAAATTGTCCTATAGTGAAGATTAAGTAGCAGTAGGAGCCCGCTGTGGATCAAGTCGCTAATCACCTAGAAGTACCTCACCAGACGCTTGAGGATATGCGTGATAACGCAGCTCAAGCAGCGCAATTCCTCAAGGCGATAGCCAATGAGAGCCGGTTAATGATTCTCTGCCATTTAGATGGCAAAGAGTTGTCAGTGACAGAACTTAATCAACACCTAAATCTCAGCCAGTCCGCCCTGTCACAACATCTAGCGGTTTTACGCCGTGATGGCCTGGTCAGTACCCGCCGTGCATCACAAACGATCTATTACTCGCTCTGTGGTGTCGGTGCTATTCAAATAATCCATACCCTGCGAGATATGTTTTGTCCTGATGCTTAAGTACTAGGCCTATTTCTTGCAATGTGACCTGTATTAAACTTTCTCTTCTGATGTTTAGCTTTGCTTGTAGTATGTCGCCGAACTCGTCAGCGACAGCCATTATTCAACATGCTTAATAGTAAGTGGCGGAAGCTATAGTGCGTCCCTATCCCGTTTCGCTCTAGAATCCGTTGCTGGGCATGGTCTGACTAATAAACCGCCACTACAACGAGTGGAGGGTGCTACGAAATCATCACAAAATCTTTGTTCGCATCGTCTCAACCAGTTGTTCTGTATCGGCTAGCATCTGGTCTGACATGGGGTAGAGCATTTGTTCTTCTTTCATATTGTGCTGTGAGATCAATATTTGCAGGGTATCCGTGCCGCCAAGAAACTCTTCTTGATCTTGGTGGGACGCAGCTGCCGTCATTTGGTGGATCAGGGCTCGCATTTGACTGTGTTCTTGGCGCATGACCGCAGTCGGGCCTTGGGTGTTACCTGTTTGGGCTTCAAAGGCCGGAAATAAAAATTGTTCTTCGCGCTGCAGGTGGTTTTCCAGCTCTTGGCAAAACCTTTCCCACGCTAGGGCCGCTACCGACCAGTCGTCATCCGCAGCGGCGTTCTCTGCTTCGGCAAACAGATCATCACAGTGACGGTGCTCTTGGGCCATATGCTCGGTGATCGAATGCATCTTAATCTCCTGTAATGTATTAAGTGGCGATTTTTGATTATGCGGGCTAGCCCTGTTCTTGCCTTGATCTATATCAGTTGTGGCGTGACCTTCCTAGATCCTGGTTAATGGTATTTTCTAAGGGGTAGAACATGCCCCGATAGGGGTATCTCTTAGCAATGGCCATCATTGCAGCGTTCGCTCTGACACCTCTGATATTAAGGTGTCAGCAGGTTAGCGACAGTGCGGGGTCACTAGCGTTACAGTACCTTGGCTGGAAGGATGACACTCGTTACCTCACCAAAACCAATGCGCGCGGTCCCGGATTTTTGACAGTAACCGCGCATAATTACCGCATCGCCGTCTTCCAGAAAGGTGCGAGATTCGCCGTTAGGTAAGGTGATCGCTTGCTTGCCGCCGTTACTCAGCTCTAGCATAGACCCCGCTTGATCCGCTTCTGGGCCGGATTGGGTGCCACTGCCAAAGAAGTCGCCGGGCTGCAAGTTACAACCATTGATGGTGTGGTGAGCGACCATCTGCGCGACGGTCCAATAGGAGTCGCTAAAGTTGGATTGTGTCAGGCGGTGGGCGGGCTGATTGGCTTCACGCATCGCCTTGGTCTGTAGCTGAACCTCCAGCTGGATATCGAAGGCTCCACTGGTACGGTTATAGGTTGATTCTAAGTAGTCCAGTGGCTGTGGGTCGGCTTCATCACGGTGCCATCCAATCCGATAGGGTGTCAGAGCTTCGAGGGTGACGATCCAGGGCGAGACCGTGGAGGCAAAACTCTTGGATAAAAAGGGCCCCAGCGGTTGGTATTCCCAAGCCTGGATATCACGCGCCGACCAGTCGTTAAACAGACAGAGACCAAACACGTGGGCATCACTGTCATCCAGCGCAATGGGATCACCCAAGTTGTTGCCTACGCCAATGTAGATTCCCACTTCGAGTTCATAATCGAGCTTTTTACAGGGGCCTAGGCTAGGTTCGGCAGCATCCGGTGCCTTGGTCTGGCCACAAGGCCGGCGAAACGCCTGTCCCGAAACATCGATGGAAGAGCTACGGCCGTGGTAACCGATCGGTACCCACTTGTAATTGGGCAGCAGAGGGTTGTCGGGACGGAATAGTTTACCCACACTGGTTGCGTGATGAATTGAGGTGTAGAAGTCGGTGTAATCACCGATCCGTGCGGGTAGCTTATATTGTGCTGCGGCTTGAGGCACCAGACAGCCTCTGAGGGGCTGTTCCAGTCCTGAGTCTTGGCGCAAGGCATTCGATAACGCCAGCCGTAGTGCCGACCAATGGCTAGGCCCCAGGGCCATAAATCGATTCAGAGAATCATCGCAGCAAGATTCGATCGCTCGGGCGGCGTGACCGTCGAGCAAGCCTAGGGTGTGAAGGGCGGAAAGATCCAGAATTTGATCACCGATAGCGACACCGCCACGGAATACTTCACTGCTGTTTTGGCGTCGAAAGATGGCGAATGGCAGATTTTGGATTGGAAAGTCGCTGTCAGGTCGGTTAGCTGACGCGACCCAGCTTTGCAGCTCGGGATGATGGGTTGGGTTTAGCTCTGGCATGGTGGCGCAGTCCTTAGACAGAAAAGAAAAAACGATTGGTTTTCAAACGCCTTAATAACGACCTGGCGCGATAAAGGGGAGGGGGATCCCCCATACCATGATTTTTATACCCCTTGGCGGGCAGCGTCCAGCGCTTCTCGGAGCACATCGAGATCGCCGACCTGATTGGCGAGCAGCAAGATCAGTTTGGCATTAACCTGTTGGCTCTGTTCGTCGGTGAGTCCGAGGTGGGTTTCGATCAGCGCCTCGTAGAAATCGTCACCGGCACGGTAGGCGCGGAAAACCTGCTGGTTGGGTTGGTAAAAATTTGATTCGGTATTCAAGGTCTTGGTGCGTGACATAGCGGTGCTCCTTTAGCCGTTACAGGTGGCCGTGTTGAGGGCTTGGCTGATCTTGCTGCTATCCAAGGTGCGCCAGCGGCCAGCGACATGCTGGTCGGGACGGGTCAGGTAACAGGTGCCGTTTTTGGCGTCGTAGCGTTTACTGAGCAGACGTTTGATATCCTGTATCGTCTTGATCCCCTGCGGGGCCGTGCCCGAGGTCGAGACGACCACCGGCTGAATTGGAATGCTCCCCTGAGTCATTGCCAGTAGTTGCCTGGCGGTCGACTCGTCGAGGGTGCTGGCGTTGTCGATGAAATAGAGCAGCTGGAATTGGTTGGCAAACACCTTCAGCGCCCAGCGCTCGTCTTGGTCACCTTGGATCGGCGCATCGTCCATCACAGCGCCAGCTACCATGTTGCCTTCGAACGCATCCTCGTCAGCGGTATTGAGCGGTGACTCCGTCAGGAAGGCGGCGTCCGACAGTCGACCCGAATTAACCAGTTTCTGGGCAAAGTGGTAATCCTTGGATAGCTCCAGTGTGGCATTGCGGAACTGTAACGAGGTGTTTGACTTGGGTGAGATAAAGTCGGTGGAGCGGGTCGAATTGAGCAGGTTTTCGTCGGCAGCGTATTCACGTTCTGCACAATAGCTGTCGATCAATGCGTCGGGTGCCTTGCCGTCCATGACCAATTTGAGTTTCCACAGCAGATTGTCCGTGTCCTGGAAACCGGAGTTGGCACCACGGGCACCGAATGGTGAGACCTGATGCGCGGCATCGCCGACGAAGATTACTCGACCCTGGCGGAAACGCTCCATCCGGCGGCACATGAAGGTGTAGACACTGGCCCACTCCAGTTCGAACTCAACATTGTCCCCCATCATCGCCTTGACCCGAGGGATAATGTTTTCGGGTTTCTCCTCCTCCTCGGGGTCTTTGTCCCAGCCGAGCTGGAAATCGAGCCGCCAGACATTATCGGACTGGCTGTGTAGCAGGGTAGATTGACCCTTGTGGTAAGACGGGTCGAACGAGAACCAGCGCTCGGACGGGAAGTCAGCTTTCATAATGATATCGGCGATCAAGAATCGGTCTTCAAAGGTTTTGCCTTCCATTGCCAGACCCAGCATAGAGCGGACCGAGCTATTGGCACCGTCCGCGACGATCAGCCAATCGGTGGATATCTGGTAGGGGCCGTCAGGAGTTTCGATGGTTAATGTAACGATGTTGCTGTCAGCATCGTTATCGACGACGGTGACTCGGTTTTTCCAACGAATGTTGATGTTGTCGAGCTCGTCGCTGCGATCGACCATGTACTGCTCTAGGTAGTATTGCTGCAGGTTGATAAACGCAGGCTGCTCGTGTCCCTCTTCCGGTAATAGGTCGAAGCTGGTTACCAGTTGGTCCTTAAAGAACACCTTACCCATCTTCCAGATCACGCCCTTGTCGACCATCCGCTTGGCGCAGCCCAGCCGGTCGAGTACTTCCAGGGCGCGCTTGGAGTAGCAAACTGCGCGCGAGCCGACACTGACGGTGTTGTTATCGTCGAGAATGATCGCAGGGATGCCGTTGATAGCGGCATCGAGTCCTGCCGCCAGCCCCACTGGGCCAGCCCCGACGATGACCAGTGGATGGTGAACGAGAGTGTCAGCGTCTTGGTCGGGTGATTTGATGTAGTCGTAAACCGGGTTCTCGTAGGCTTTAAACATGGTGACCTCGTTATATTTGTTAGAAGGGCCGTATCGGTTGTTGGCCGTCAATCTGAAGGGCAGTGGCGAAATGAGGGGCATCAGATACGGTCTGCTGCCTGCGGTTTCGACCCCTCCAAAAAAACCGTTATGACTTCGGCTGTTCCAGCTGCAGACCGTGCCACATCTCTTGATCGCGCTCAGCGGTCCAGATCCGAGGGTCGCGTACACCGGAGGCCTCATCGTGGGCGCGTGTAACATCGAACGGCAGGCAATGTTCGTAGATAAAGACTTGGCCGAACTCTGGATCCATCGCTTTGCGAGTCAAGGCCATGGTGTCTTTCAGGTTCATGTTCTGCGCGACTGCTTGCTGAGCGCTCTGGAACAGAGTGGTGACGAAGGCTCGGGTATAAGCGAAGCCTTCCGCGACTTGCTCTGGGGTTTCTAATGCCGGGCCTCGTCCAGGAACGACCTTTTTAGCGTTGAGAGCGGTCAGGTTGGTGAGTGTTTGTGGCCAATCGGTCAGGTAAGCATCGCCTGTGTAGCAAGCGGCATCGCACTCAACCAGATCACCCGAGTACAGCACCTCTTCGCTGGGAACCCAAACCACGGTATCGCCCTTGGTATGGCCGCGTCCCAGCTGCATGATTTTTACTTCTAGCTCGCCCATCATCAGGGTTAATTCTTTTTGGAACACCAATGTTGGCCAAGTCAGGCCCGGCACGCTCTCTACGGATTGGAATAATCGAGGAAAACGGCCGATCTCTGAGTCCATGTCTTGCTGGCCACGCTCGACGATTAGCTCATAGGTATCTTTGCTGGCGATGACCTGTTCCAGACCGTGCTCTTTATAGCCTGATGCACCCAGTACCCGAACCGCGTGGTAATGCGACAGGGTGACGTACTTGATGGGTTTGTCGGTGACGGTACGGATCTGACGCACCAGCTCCTGGGCGGCGACGGGGGTGGCGGTGGCATCGATTATCATCACCGAGTCGTCGCCGATGATAACGCCGGTGTTGGGGTCACCCTCGGCGGTGTAGGCCCAGCAGTGCTCTGAGAGTTGGGTAAAAGAGACTTTTTTCTCTTCTAGATCGGCTGCTGATGCAAATTTGTTGCTCATGATGAATCCTTGTTTATGGGTCTTTTACGTAATTCGTAATCTGTGTTGCGATTGATATATCTCATTCAAGCACTAGTCATTTGGTCATGCAAAGGTTACGGTTGTCGAATCAAATTTATTTACGAATTACGTAATTGGTATTTATTGTGTCTGTTTTCGGAGGGTCGTGTGAAAGAGAGTGCTAAAGAGGTCACTAAAGGCGGCGTGCAATCAGTAGAAGTGGGGATGGGGTTGCTCAAGGCATTGGCGGCGATGGGGGGGCATGCCTCGCTTAATGAGTTGTGTGAGACGGTGAAGATGCATCCTGCCAAAGCTCACCGCTATCTGACGAGTCTGGTGAACACAGGGTTTGTGGCGCGTACCTCCCACGGACGCTATGACCTAGGGCCCTACGGATTGGAGTTTTCCACCCTGTTCCTGTCGAGGCTTGATCCTACCTCTGTTGCAACTGGCATCATCGAGTCGCTGCGGGATCGAACCGACGAGGGTGTGATTTTGACGGTATGGGGGTCGGCGGGTACGACAGTGATTCGATGGTTTCAATCGCGGCGTCCGATCTCGGTCGGTATCCGTCCGGGGACCAATTTTTCTACCATTATGTCGGCGTCTGGTCGTGTGTTTATGGCCTACCTGCCACGCGAGCTAACCCAGCCACTGGTTGACAAGGAGTTAATCGCGTTCGAGTCTAGCCCGCATAAATTGGCACCGGGTAACCGGGAGGAGGTTGATGACATTATTCAAGAAACCCGACAGCACGGACTTGGGCGTGTGCTGGGGCATAGTGTCGAAGGGGTGTCATCGCTCGCGGCACCGATCTTTGACTATCGTGGTGAGTTGGTATTGTCATTGGCGCTGTTCGGCTTTAAGTCTCGTTTCGATGCAGACTGGAACGGTCGTAACGCTCAGTTATTGCGTCTGACCGCAGGGGATATTTCCGCTCAGCTTGGGTATATCCCGCCGCTCGATCCGGTGTAGTTGTTTTTTGATCCATTTCTCCGACTTTATAAATTACGTATTATGTAATTTATTTTCTTATACAGATTGGTCGTCATCAACTGTCGTGCCAATTCTTCTTTTTTGATCCTTCAGCGATCGCTTGTATCTGCGTAATTACATAGTGCGTAAAAAATACAAGTTCAACGATTTGTACTGTTGCGTAAAGGTTTCATATGAAATTAACTAGTTTCATATGAAACCTTTTGCTGCGCTCAGCGGTAGGGGTGACACCACAACTGATCGCCTGAAAGGATAATAATAATGAAACGATTAACTGCTCTGCTGACTGCTGCTCTAATGTGGGTTGCGCTGCTGCCTACGCTGGCCCAGGCTGAGACTATCGAACTGAAGCTGAGTCACTTTCTGCCTGCTTCCCACCCGACTCAGAAAGACTTTTTGGAGCCTTGGGCCGCCGAGCTTGAGCGTCGCACCCATGGTCAGGTCAAGGTCAGCATCTTTGCTGCCGGTTCAGCCTTCGGTCATGTGGCTAAGCAATTTGATCAGGTGAAAGCGGGCGTGGTCGATATCTCCCACGGCTTGACGGGTTTTCCACGCGGCCGTCTGCCGCGGACTCTGATCATGGATCTGCCGTTCATGGTGAAGAGTTCTGATGCGGCCTCCAAAACCTTGTGGAATCTGTATCCGGAATATTTAAAGGAAGAGTATCGCGGTCTCAAGGTGTTTGCGCTGCACGCCCATAATCCTGGCTTGATCCATACCCGTGAAAAACAGGTCAATACCATGGATGATCTGAAGGGCTTGCGTTTACGGACTCCAAGTCTCGCGATCTCGATGATGCTCAAGCAGTTGGGTGCCACGCCAGTAGGAATGCCGCCAACCCAGGTATACGAGAATCTGCAAAAAGGCGTATTGGATGGCAACGTGTTTCCCTACGAGGCGGTGCACGGCTTCAAACTCTACGAAGTGCTGGATTATCACCTCGACGCCAAGGCTTACACCACAAGCTTCTATTTCGTCATGAACGAGAAAAAATACAATTCGCTGCCCGTCGATGTACGGGCCGTGCTTGACGATATGACTGGGACGTCATTAGTGGCCAAGTTTGGACCTTGGTGGAACGAGTGGGACAAGGCCGGTATCGCGGACATCAACCAGAAAGGCAATAGCATAACCACCCTTAGCGACGAGCAGCGCCAGCAGTGGCGTACGACGCTACAGCCTACGATTGATCAGTATTTGAGTGACCTTGAAGAGCACGGTATTAAGAATGCCCGTGAGATCTACGCCAAGGCTCAGCAATTCGTAGCTCAGTACGAATGAGCGGCTAGCCACCCCTTTTTTTCGAGAGTCGAATCATTCCCCTTACCCGTTGTGATAGGGAAGGGGAGGCAATAAGCGTTTACGACTGAGGCCGGTCCCATGATTGCTCTGTTTAACCAGTTGTTATATGCCCTGACTAAATACGTGGCCTGGATTGGTATGTTGTTCTTGCTGGGGGCGGTCGGTATTACCACCGCCGATGTAATGATGCGCAAGCTCGATTTTGGCGGCATCTTCGGTGCGGTCGATCTGATTCAGTTGATGGTGATGACGGCCGCTTATCTTTCGATCCCGTTTGCCTTTATGAGCCGTAGCCATGTTGCCGTGTCCATTCTGGCGGATATGGCCTCGCGCCGAGTGGCGGCGCTGTTTCAGTTGTTGGGCTCGGTGCTGGGTGCTTGTTTCATGTTTGCTATCGCTTGGTTCGGTTATGAGCAGGCAGTGCAACAGGCTGAATACGGCGATGTGTCGATGACCTTTGGTCTGCCGATGACCTACTACTGGATCCCCTTGTTGCTGGGAGCAGCCCTATCCGTCGTCGTAACTGTGCATATTGCGGTAGAGGCTCTTTACACCCTGGTCACCGGCTGCAGCGGTATCGCTTTGGAGGAATTCTAAATCATGGATATTTCTTCTCAGGTTATGGGGATGACGGCCTTCGCGGTGATGTTTTTATTGATCGCATTGCGCGTGCCGATTGCGATTGCGATGGGGGTGGTAGGCGCAATCGGAGGCTGGGTTTTAAATGGCCCCGAGAGTATCGGCATTATCATGGGATCTGTGCCATTCGAGTCGGTATTTCCCTATGCACTATCAGTGATTCCGCTATTTATCATGATGGGGGTGTTTGCCGCTAGAGCGGGTCTGTCGCAGGCACTTTATGAGGCGGTTAATGTCTTTATCGGCCATCGCAAAGGCGGCTTAGCAATGGCCACTGTTGGTGCCTGTGCAGCCTTTGGTGCTATCTGTGGTTCGAGTCTGGCAACCGCCGCGACGATGAGTCGGGTGGCGATGCCAGAGATGCGTCGTCGGGGTTACGATGACGGTCTGGCCAGTGCCACGGTCGCGGCGGGTGGCACCCTGGGGGTGTTAATTCCTCCGAGTGTGATCATGGTGATATACGCGATACTGACTGAGCAATCGATCGGCCGCATGTTCGCTGCTGCTCTAATCCCCGGAATTATTGCAACGGCTCTGTATATGGGCGCGATCTGGGTGCGAACCCAGCGCAACCCATTACTTGGTCCAGCCGATAAACGAGTCGACTGGCCTGGACGGCTGAAAGCACTGAAAAACGTATGGCCGGTCGCGCTTCTGTTTGGGGTGGTTATCGGTGGTATCTATCTGGGCTGGTTCTCTCCGACCGAGGCCGCTGCGATCGGTGCTGCGGGTGCCTTCCTGCTGGCTGTTTTTAAACGTCAGCTCAACACCAAGGTGTTCTTCTCCTGTCTGGGAGAAACGTCCACCACGACGGGAATGATTTTCCTGATTCTGGTGGGCACGTCGGTCTTCAACTACTTCGTTGAAACTACCGGATTGCCACAAGACCTAGTGCAACAAGTGGGCGAGCTGGGCTGGAATCGCTATTGGATTCTGGTGATGTTGATCGTGTTCTTCATCTTACTGGGTTGTTTTATGGACGCCCTGTCGATGATCTTGTTGACGCTGCCATTTGTCTATCCTCTGGTTCAGTCGCTGGGGTTTGATCCGATTTGGTTCGGAGTAATCATGGTGTCGGTGGTGGAAGTGGGACTGATTACGCCACCTGTGGGGATGAATCTATTCGTTATTCTGGCCACCACCCCTGGGTTGCAGTTGCAAACTATCAGTCGGGGAATAGTCGCGTTTTTAATCGCCGATGTGTTGCGTTTGGCGCTGTTGGTAAGTATTCCGGCGCTGTCGCTATGGCTACCGTCGTTGTTAATGGGATAGTTGATGGAATAGGGGGAGCTGATATGGATTTGATCGAATGGAAGGCGGAATACAGTGTCGGCGATCCGGCCTTGGATAGGCAGCACCAGGTCTTGATTCAGCTGATTAACAAGCTGACTCAAGAGGTCGCCACAGGCGGCATGATCACCTATGTGTTTGACGAGTTGGACCATTACGTTAAGGAACACTTTCGGTACGAAGAGAAGTTGCTGCGCCAAGCCGACTACCACGATTACCAAGCGCACAAAGCTCAGCATCGAGTGTTCGAACAGTGGCTGCGGGCGGTGCGACAATCGTTCTGCGTCGGTGGGCTGTCGGGGCTGCTGCTGGCAGAAAGCGTCGATGCTTATCTGCGTAGCTGGCTGATTCATCATATTCTTAAATCGGATATGGAGTATAAATCGGTGCTTGAACATGACTAATGGAATCGCAAACGATGATCGACAGCCACAACGAACATTCTGATAGCCTTTTTACCCTGGACGAGTTCTTCCCCTACCAAGTGCGGATGTTCTACCTGCAGGTGAGTCAGGCTGTCAGTGATATCTACAGCAGTCGTTACGGTTTAACCGTGTCTGAGTGGCGAACTATGGCGGTGTTGGGTAACCACCAACCTCTGAGTGCCAGCGATGTGGTGCAGCGTTCCAGTATCGACAAGGTGCAAGTGAGCCGGGCGATACAGGGGTTGCTTAAGCGGGGACTGTTGCAGCGGCGAGTGGATGTCGACGATCGGCGTCGGGTCAACCTGCATCTGACCAATAAGGGTCAGCAGGTGTTTGCTGACTTGGTGCCTCGGGTGAGGGCGTTGGAAGAACAGCTGTTGAACTGTTTGAGTGAATCGGAACGACATACGCTAAAAGTGTTGATGACTAAAGTTCGCGGCCAGGCGGAACAGATTAACAGCACGGGCGATGTCCGCCTTGAAAGACCGAATGATGACAGGAGAGAGCGATGAAACTGTATACCTACTGGAGATCCTCGGCAGCCTATCGGGTCCGCATCGCCTTGCATTTGAAACAGATCGATTATCAATCGACGTATGTCCATTTGGTCAAAGAGGGTGGTGAGCAGCTTCAACCAGCCTTTACCGCTGTTAACCCTCAGGGACTCGTTCCCGCACTTGAACTGGATGACGGCACGCTGCTGACCCAATCAATGGCGATCATTGAGTATTTGGAAGAGACTCAGCCAGGGGCCGCATTGCTCCCCGTTGATGCCAAAGCACGTGCCCGAGTGCGTGCTTTGGCGCAGGTGCTGGCTTGTGATATTCATCCACTTAACAATCTGAGGGTACTTAAATACCTAGCCGCTCACATGGCAGTCGATGAGGCGCAGAAAACTGACTGGTATCGCCATTGGGTGGTGCAGGGACTTGGTGCGCTGGAGTCGCTGCTGAAAGGGAGCTCGGATACCGGGATTTTCTGTCATGGCGATAGCCCAGGCCTGGCGGATGCCTGCCTGATTCCTCAGCTTTACAATGCGCGCCGATTTGAGGTTGATTTGAAACCCTATCCAACGCTGCTGCAGATCGATGCCGCGTGCGCCAAACTTCCGGCATTCTGCCAAGCCGCTCCCGAATCGCAGGCTGATGCGCTGTGAAACTCCACACTAAACACTTGCCGAACTCAGGACCGCTTAAGGTAGTGAGCCCCTCTACCACGATTGAAACCAGCGCTGCTATTAAGGTGGGTCTGTTCGGTTTTCCGGTGTTGGGGATTTTGTCCGGCATGGCCGCTCTGTCTATCGACATGTATCTGCCGGCTTTTCCTGCGATCGCTTCTGATCTGGAAGTGGCTGATAGTGCGGTGCAGTTGACGCTAGGGATCTTCTTATTAGGGTTTGCATTAGGGCAGGCGATCCATGGTCCGCTGTCGGATCGGTTCGGACGCAAGCCGGTCATCTTATGGGGGCTAGTGCTGTACGGGTTAGCAAGTGCTGGCTGCGCGTTAAGCTTGGAGATTGAACAGCTCTATATTGCACGGCTGTTACAAGGCATGGTGGGCGCCGCGGGTTCGGTGTTGGCGCGTGCTGTTATTCGTGATCTTTATCAGGGCGAGTCACTGGCAAAGGCGATGTCATGGCTAATGTTGATCATGACTGCCGCCCCGATGTTGGCACCCTTGATCGGTAGTGTAATGCTTGAGTTTTTCGACTGGCGTGCGATCTTCTGGGTTCTGGCCGGTTTCTCGGTGGTGTGGTTTATCCTGATTGTTCTGATCATCCCTGAGACGCGTCCCAGAGGTCCTGGGCTCTCGCTTCGACCGAGTTCGCTGTTACGGGCATACGGCCAGGTGCTAGGACATCGACAGGCGATGGGTTATGCCCTGACCTGCGGCTTCGCTTTTGGCGGCATGTTCGCCTACATCACCGCTACTCCATTTATTTACATGAATCTTTTCGGTGTTAGCCCGACGGGCTATGCAGCGTTGTTTGCCCTCAATGTTGCCGGTATGGCGATGGGCTCCTTGCTCAATAGTCGTTATCTCGGACGCTTGGGTCGTGATGGCATGATTAGAGTGCTGACCGGCACCCTGGCGTTGGCCGCCATTCTGCTCGTTTTTAGTGGAGCCACGGGCTGGGGCGGGTTGTGGGGGCTGGTGTTGCCGCTCCTGATCTACGTGGGTTGTCTGGGGGCACTGGCTGCCAATTGCATAGCGGGTACCTTGGATTTTTTCCATCACACCGCCGGTACTGCATCCTCGGTATTTGGGGTGCTGCAGTTTGGCCTTGGCAGCCTGGGAGGCGCATTAACATCGTTGCTGAATGACGGTTCTGCGTTGCCAATGACTCTGGTGATTCTAGGCCTGGTATCCGTTTCTTTCTGGGTGTTCAGGGGACTGGTGATGCGCTCTGAGCCCTCTATCTCCAATCCGCAACAATAATAACCACGTTACACCACTAATAACCACGTTACACCACTGACTGATAGGTAATACAAGATGATTAAATTGCAACAGATCCACCATGTCGCCTACCGTTGCAAGGATGCAAAAGAAACGGTCGAGTTCTACCAGGAGATGCTCAATATGGATTTTCTGGTCGCCATTGCCGAAGACCAAGTGCCCTCAACCAAGGAGCCTGATCCGTATATGCACCTGTTTTTGGATGCCGGTCAGGGCAATATTTTGGCATTTTTCGAGCTGCCTAATTCTCCCGAGATGAGTCGTGATCCCAATACCCCTGAATGGACCCAGCACATCGCCTTCCAGATAGAGAGTGAAGAGGCGCTGTTGAGCGCTAAAGCCGAGTTGGAAGCCAAGGGATTAGATGTGTTGGGGCCTACTAATCATGGGGTCATCAAATCGATCTATTTCTTTGATCCTAACGGCCATCGCTTGGAGTTGACCTGTTTAACGGGGACTCCGGTGCAGATGGATGAATTGAAGCGGGTAGCACCGCTGATGCTAGACGAATGGTCAAAGACCAAGAAAGCCCCTAAGCACGCAGCTTGGCTGCATGAAGATGAGTTTTCTGGTTGATGATGAGCGTGTCTGCAGGAAGGCTAACCGTGAGTTAACAGCGCCCCTATTTTTGATATCTGAATCTCGTGTTATTGACATAACGCGAGATTCACGCAGTAGCTATGACTGCCTGGCGATAATATTGTTGTCGATATCGTCCTTAGGCTTGATCTCGTAGGTTGGGCAGAAACCACCGGTACTACAGGGGCTAGGGGCCGGTAGGCCGGCATGGCCCATTTTTCGACTGATAACTCCTTCTGTCTGCCACTCGATTTCAAATCCTGTTGTTTCCTCCGAAGGGAAGTTTCGAACAACGCCATGACTGCCTAGGTTTTCCAATATTTGATAACACTCACCTCCACGCTCAATGATATCCCCCGGCATAAAATCGAAATTAGTTGTCATCATCAAGTACCTCGATAGTTAGTCTTCGATGCGTCAGCAATGTTGGTAATGAGAGTCTGTGCTACCGACAATAATACCCTAGTAGTAATTTATAGAGAAATATAGTGCAGTTTTTAAAATAAGTCTTGATTATATGAACTATGATTCATCTTTAAGAGTGGGCCAGTTTATGCACCTGTATGCATGACATGGGGGTTAACAGTGACTAGAACCACTGCTACGTATTTGCACCACGGAATTTGATATAGAGGCTTTGACGTCGCCGTTGTCAGTCTTCCTCTGGACGACTAGGGCGCTGCAGTCTGGACGATTTGAAGCCGTTTTGGGGTGGCGCTGCCAGGCTGACGTTTGCGCGATGCATTGATCTGCCCTTTATCTAGGTATAACACTCGATCGAACAGACGGTTGTCTGTCTTGATTTCGTGTGAGCAGACCACGACCCCTGTCCCCTGAGCGAGCAAACGTCGAATCAGAAAAGATGTTTGCTCGCGGGACTCAGTATCCATATTGGCCACGGGTTCATCCATCAACAGCAGTTCCGGTTTTAGTACCCAGGCTCTGGCGAGTGCGATGCGTTGCATCTCTCCGCCAGAGAGGGTTTTGGCGTTGCGTTCAGCTAGGTCCTGCAGGCCCGACCACTCCAGAGCTTCTTCAACGATTCGGAGCTGTTCGGCTTTGGGAACCTTGCGGCATTTTAAGCCGTATGCCAGATTGTCGCTGACGCTAAGGTCGAACAGAAAGGGCTGCTGATGGAGGTAGATCACACGACTGAGGAGGGGTTTGGCATAGTGCCTGAACCTGAACCGAGATGTCGGTATCGGTTGGCCGTTATATAGGAGCAAACCCTCATTGTAGGATTCCAAACCAGCCAATATTTTCAGCAGCGTACTCTTGCCAGCGCCGTTTCTGCCGCAAAGTAACACCGCTTCTGCGGCATTCAGGTCAAGACTGTCGATATCGAGAATCAGCTTCGAGCCGAGGTGTTTTTTTAGCTGGCGAAGCCCCAGTAGCGGTGTCCTACTCATGTACAGCTATCCTTTTTCGTTGCAGCAGGCTGAACCGTAGTTGTTAGCCGCCAGCGATGACCTCTACCAAGGTCACCTCGCAGCCACTAGGTACCCCGGTGTGGTGCTCTCCCGATAGCACCAGGTTGCCATCGATGGCGATGTTAATGTTTTCGTTATCCAGTTGCCGACGCGCTTCCGGCAGTTTGCGTCGGAGTGCTTGGCGCAGCTCGGCGATGTTGTTTAGTGGTTCGTCGATAATCAGCGCCTGTTCCGGTGCCCCTGGCATCGGCTCACCCAAGTTAACCCTGATGGCATAACCGGTGGTGACTTGCGATAACTGGGTATGCCAGTCCAACGCAGGGGTGCCCTCTGCGTTAAGTCCGGTAATTGCGTAGAACCGAGCTTTCATGGCGTCAAACTCGTCCCGATCGATCTTCTCGCCCTTAAATGGCCCCGCGGTGATAGGTTCCTCAAACCAGCGCTTGGGCAGGGTGTCATCCTTGCCGCGAAGGCCCATGCGGAAGTTGAGCATCCGCTCCAGTCCAGTAATGTTACGTCCCACTTCGTTTAATGATTCTTCGTCGAAATGCATGTTGGTCAGGCAGTTGAGCTGCACCGCAAAATCATCAAGTCCGGTGGTGGAGGGGGTGTTGAATAGTTTGGTGTTGAAGCGGCAGTGGCCGACGGCGTCGCCTACCGCAAAGGTGTTTTCGCAGCGTCTTACCGCGATCTCCTTGCCTTCATAACTGTTGGGTTCGGGCGCAACAGTGCCCCCGTAGAGGGACTTCTTAAACTCAGCGTTATCGTTGATCCGGGCGTTGATCTCCAGTGTGACCCGATTGCGGAGGTGGTCCATGCCTCGGGTGGCCACCGCAAGCCCCAAGGCAAAGGCTTTAAGGATTCGAGAGTCGTGCGGATCGGATTGCCCCAGCCCCTTAACAGCCATCAGGTATTCCAAAGCCTCGAGCGGGTATTTTCCCCGCTCAACCGCCCGCGTTGAATCGGCGATGGTATCGCCAAAGCCTTGGCGCAGGGCGGTCAGTTGCAACAGCTTTTCGATGTCGGGGTAGTTGCCCCAGCTCAGGTCTAGCCCACCAGTATCGGCTTGGGTGATGATGCCGCGCTGGTAAAGTTCCATGGCCCAGCCAAAGGCGGTACCGGTGCCGGATGCGTCCAAGCCGAGATCGTTGCAGATGTTATTTAGACGCAGCACCTGCTCCGGGCTTTTGATGCCGATATTGGGGCCAAATTTGCCGATATTGACATACTCCGGGCCTTCGCCTTTATCGTATTTATCAAAGACACCATCGTTATTAATGCCGTTATAGTCTCGCGCCTTGTGGTGCTCAATCTCACTCTGGGCTTTGTCGTAGCTAGCGTTGCCGGTCAGCCCTTTAAGTGCCCCGGCGCCATAGCCACCTTCGCTGTCAGGGGTCATGTCATTGTTGGCGCGACACTTCACTGGACAGCGGAAACAGCTGCTCATGCCGGGACGATAAGGATCAAAATTATCGGCATCGAGCGAGTCGACCCAGGCCGTCTCTTGGTTGTTCTTAGTTCCCAGCGCACCCAG